>Ga0256838_1000041_pt1 | contig 104635 bp, 90 predicted proteins | sample 4571419metaG_FD_185978 | JGI IMG/M metagenome (GOLD analysis project Ga0256838, IMG submission 185978) | Hydrothermal vent microbial communities from Guaymas Basin, Mexico - 4571-419 | ecosystem: Environmental > Aquatic > Marine > Hydrothermal vents | place: Mexico: Guaymas Basin | collected... | reverse complement strand
AAATTCTATGGGCAAAAAGTGGATGATATTTTAATTAGCAAGGCTATTAATCATATCGCCCAGTTCTCTATGATTTATAGGGATAGTGCTTGATGATTTTTGGGTTTTTTTGGCTATGGTGTTGTTAGAAGGAACCTAATAAAAACACCTTGTATTATTTAAATAAAAAATGTATAATAAAAATGTACAAAAAGTTTTATTACTCTTTTGTTATTTAAAGACCATCGGAGTGAATGACTTGTATCATTTTTAGGATGAAAACTCTCAATAACCGTAAAAATATAGCAGTTTTTGGTCTGCTATAACTATCTAAATAAAGTTTTTAGCTTTAACACTTTTTTTCTACTTATGTTTAATTTAATAACTCTTGTAATTAATTATTTTCTATAGAAAATTCAACCAAATTACACAATTTAGATTTTATTTCTTCATCTGTCATTATTTACCTAATACTTTATTTTTAATATAAATTATAGCTAAAAAAAATTATATTAGCAGGAGTTATCGCATATTTCGCAGTAAAATATAAATGGAAAATCGCAGAAATTTCGTAGGGTGCGTAATCACGCACCAAAACCTCACACAAAGAAAAAATCTGAATTTAAAATATCATTCAAAGGTGCGTTGAAAACAGCTATCAAAATTAAATTTTATTGAGCAATTGAAATACCGATAAGGAATAACGAAGCAGGAGCTTTGTTATGAGCTAACACAATATTTTGGTACCCATATAGAATATTGTTGATTATTTTGTAAAACTATATTACCCGTACAAGTACCTTCATTAAACTGAACACATATACCTAGAAAACCACCTGAATTACAATTTACTTTTGTAACATCTATTTTTAACTTATCTCCAGCTGTTTGGACTACAGTACCACACCATTTAGAATCTTTAGCTCTATCATAATAGTTACATACATAATCACCAGGACCTATAGCTAGAATAAAAGTATTCATTAAAAGCAATACAAATAAAATCTTTCTCATCAAAAAACCTTCTTTAAAAAAATCTAACTAACCATAGTTAGTTGAATAAATATTCTAGCAATTATATACTTCTAGTAAGTTTAACTATAGGTAGGTATTTTGAAAGAGTGTAGTATTGGTAGTGAAGAAATGCTAGAAATTTATAAGCAGATTGGTATCAATGTCAAGAATGCTCGTAAATCAAAAGGCGTATCTCAACTTGCACTCTCTTTGGCGATTGGTCATAAAGCTGTGGGTACAGTTTCTATGGCTGAATTGTGTTTGAATAATAAGCATTTTAATATTGAACATCTTATAAAAATTGCTGATGTTTTAGAAGTTGATGTATGTGAGTTTTTTAGATAATTTAATATATATGATATAATCATACCTTTCTACACAACTCAAAGTTCCATACCCATCATATCCCCGATTTGTTCTTTAAAGGTAAAAAGTGATTCAACATCGTAAATACTTAAAACATTCATCATCTTCATAAAAACCCAAAGACCTGATAGTAAAGCAGGTGTGGTAAATTCTTTGTTCTTCTCAATGAGCCGTCCTGAGAGTTGTACTAAAAACTTTCTCACAGCCCTCACCATTTTCAAGCATCAAAGCCACTTCAAACTGAGCCAAAGGCACTTCACGCGTAGCCGACTTTAGATAATATTCAAAAGCCCTCTTCGTATCTTGAAGCACCCCATGCCCTCTAAAATAAAGAAAACCCAAATAATAAAAGCTTGTCGCTTCTTCTTTTGCTTCCAAAGCCATATAAAGTTCTAATGCTTTATCATATTCTTTCGCCATCAACGCCTTATAGGCTTCTTGTATTATCGTCTGCATCTATGCTCCAAATGTAAATTTTTGGATTATACATCAAAATATGTTAAAGTAAAATAGGGAAATTAAGAAATAAAAGAGTTGCTTTGGTGAAATTTTTATAGCAATATCTAATCTCCATTACTAGAATCTCCACCTGAGTCTCCCCAACTAGAATCATCATCATATTCATAATTTGTATCATAATTTGTAGTTGAACTATAATCAGCACCTCTAAAAGCAAAAAATAAAGCTCCTATAAGCAATATAATAATTAAAAAAGCTTCCATATTTTATATCCTTTTTTCTCTCGTTCCCATCCGTCCTCGGTGGGAATGAATATAATTAGCTTAATAAACTCTGATATGCATTCCCACGCAGGAGCGATGGGAACGAGTTAAAAACAGCACCCTACGGATTTTATCTTGTTAAATTATTCAAATGTCATTTTATTTAGATATTCATCAAATTTACCATCTATCTCTACAGCTTTTGTTGCTTCAATATGAGTATTATAGATATAATCTGTTTTAAATAATTCACTATTATCGTAGCTATTATTTCTTCTTATGACATAACGCCATTTATTTGTCTCATCGCTCTTTTCTATATCTGTTCCAAGTTGTTTTCTTTCAATACGCATTTAAATTCTCCTTATTAAGTTTAGAGATTATACCCCAAACCCTCTTAACTCACTCTCAACCTTAGAAATTTTACTTTGAGCATCCCCCAAAGCTTTCTTATTCACAGCCAACACTTCAGCAGGGGCATTGGCTACAAATCGCTCATTATTCAACATCCCCTTAAGCTTATTTATCTCTTTCTCTAGCTTCTCTTTTTGTCTTGTAAGCTTCGTAATAATCGGTTGCATATCTATTTCGCCCGTTGGTAAATAGACTTCAAGATTGTCAGATACATCGGTGATTGAGTTTTCTACTTTGGCATCTACGAACTCTATTTCTATGACTTTTCCAAGTCTTTGGATAAATGGTTTTGCCATGTCTATGTCTATATTGCTGTCAAGTTTGATGTAGGCTTTGTCTATTTTGCTATTTCCCATGTCTATGATGACTTTTGCTCGTCTAAGGGCTGTGATGGATTCTTCTATGATGGCGAACATCGCTTCGGACTCTTCGTCGGCTTTGATGGCTTTTGGGAAGGACATAATCATGAGTGATTTTCCCTCTTCAAGTGTTGTGCCTGAAAGTTTATGATAGAGGTGGTCGGCGATGAATGGCATGATTGGGCTTATCATTTTTAAAGTCTCTTTGAATATAGCCCCTAATTCTATGATGCTTTCTTTGTCTGCTTTTGAGTATTCTATACCCCAATCACAAAACTCATTCCAAGTAAAGTTGTACAACTCTTTTGCCATTTCATCAAATTTATATGCCTCAATCTTCTCTCTAATACTCTCAACTGCCTTACTAAGACGGCTTTGCATATAGCGTCCTAGAGGGGTTTTGATTTCTATGTCACAAAGTTCAGGGAAAGTATCGTGATTGAGTTGAAGATAATTTGTGGCATTATAAAGCTTGTTGGTGAAGTTTCTAAACTGCTCTAGGTTCTTTTCGCCGAGCTTAATATCACGCCCTTGAACTGCCAAATAAGCAAGTGTAAACCTGATAATATCAGCAGAATGTGCTTCGACCATATCAAGAGGGTCTATGACATTGCCTTTGGATTTAGACATTTTCGCACCCGTTTCATCACGAACTAAAGCGTGCATATAGATGTCTTTAAATGGTAGTTCTTTGGTGAAGTGTTCGCCCATCATCATCATTCTTGCTACCCAAAAGAACATAATATCAAAGCCCGTAATGAGCAAAGAATTAGGATAAAAATCAGCCATATCACTTTCATTATAAAGCTCTTCTAATGCTCCATTATTTCCCCAACCCAAAGGACTCATCGCCCACAAAGCCGAGCTAAACCAAGTATCAAGCACATCAGGGTCTTGACTCATAGATTTGGACGCACATTTAGGACAAGCATCAGGCTCATCGGCTTTGTCTGCCCAAGTGTGATGACAAGAGTCACAAGTAAAGACAGGTATTCTATGCCCCCACCATAATTGACGGCTAATACACCAAGGGCGAAGCTCGTCCATCCACGCTGTGTAGGAGTTTATCCAATGTGGTGGGTGAAAGTTGTTGTGCTTTTTGGTCTCTTCTATGGATTTTTTGGCAATATTATCGCTCAAAAACCACTGTGTAGAGATGAAAGGCTCAACGATATTTTTACATCTATAACAGTGTCCTACTTGATGATTGTGGTCTTCTATTTTGGCAATATGCCCTGCGTTTTCTAGGGCTTTTACGATAATAGGTCTAGCCTCTAAGCGTTCTAATCCTTTGAATTCTCCACAATAATCATTTAAAATCCCTTTTTCATCAAAGACTTTAATCGCATCTAAATTGTGTCGTTTCCCTACGGCATAATCGTTTTGGTCATGAGCAGGGGTCACTTTTACCACACCAGTTCCCACTCCCATATCAACATGGCTATCGGTAATGACTTTGATAGTTCTATCGGTGAGTGGCAAACACACCTCTTTGCCCACAATATTAGCATAACGCGTATCATCAGGATGCACCATAATCGCCGTATCCCCAAAATAAGTCTCAGGTCGTGTCGTGGCTACTTCAAGCTCCCCCGAACCATCGGCAAATTTATAAATCATCGTATAAAACTTACCATGCACCTCTGCGTGTTCTACCTCAATATCACTCAAAGCCCCATCATGCGTACACCAGTTTACCATATAAGTATTTTGTGTAATCTGCCCCTCATCAAAAAGCTTCACAAAAGCATCTTTGACAGCTTCTTTTAGCCCCTCATCCATCGTAAATCGTTCTCGTTTCCACGCAGGAGTCACACCAAGCTTACGCATTTGATGCACGATATTACCACCACTCGTCTCTTTTTGAAGCCACGCTCGTTCAAGAAACTTCTCACGCCCAAGTGCTTCTTTGGTCGTACCCTCTGCTATGAGTTGCTTCTCTACAATATTTTGCGTCGCAATCCCTGCATGGTCAGTCCCAGGTTGCCAAAGCGTCTTGTATCCGTCCATTCTTTTGTAACGCGTAATAATATCTTGAAGCGTAAAAGTAAGAGCATGACCAATATGAAGACTCCCCGTCACATTAGGAGGAGGCATCATAATAGAAAAAGTCTTCGTCTTTCCATCAGCATCTTTTTCTTGAATATCTTCATTTCCATCAATCTCAAAATACCCTCGTTCTTCACAAAGGGCATAATACTTGTCTTCTACAGCTTTAGGGTCATATTTGTTTACTACTTTTTCGCTCATGTGGGCTTTCCTCGTGGAGTGTTAATTGTTGTGATTATAGCGTAAGGTGGCTTTTATTGAACAATAAATAGTAAATTAGAGATATCTTAATCGTTCGATGAAATCGAACCTATGATTTAATAGCCTTACTAATAGCTTCATTGATTTCATTGATGTGGATGGGTTTGTGTAAAATACTATTGGCTCCAGCATTGATGAGTTGCTCTGATACTTCTTCTTGTGCATCTCCTGTGAGGGCGTAGATGACTGTTGCTTTTTGTAGCATTTCTTTTTCTAGGGTACGCATCTTTTTAATCACTTCATCTCCATTCATCATAGGCATATTTTGATCGACAAAAATAGCCGAAAATGTTTTAGTTTTAAAGATTTCAAGTGCTTCTTTGCCATTGACTGCTGTACTTACATCTATCTCAAATTTTTTAAGTACTTCACTTAAAAGTTTGAGATTGATTCTACTATCATCCACAACCAATATAGAGTGTCCTTTAAAGGTCTTATAGTCTGATTTCGTAATATTTTTGAGTTTACTTTGGATATTTGGGTCTATTAATTGATGCAAGGAGTCAAAAAATACATTTGGGATTAATGGTCTATACATCATTTGATACTCACCGATAAACATACATTTCTCAGAGTCAAAATTGTTTTTAATAAAGATAACTTTACCACCGTTATTCATAAAGTCTTGAATTTCATTGACATAGTGTATAGCATTTTTTTTCTCTATGATGAAGAGTGTATGTGTCTTGATATCCAATGTGAATGCTTGACCATGTCCTATATGTCTATGTTTAATGTTTAAATCATTTAAATAACGGTCAATATTTTTTAATGCAGAGTACTCAGAGAGAGAATAATAAAGAAGTATAGAAGTATTTTTGAAAGGGGTATTTTCAATAGCCTCTTTGCTATCTTTTGGAGTATAACATGGGAAAGTAAATATAAAATTACTTCCTTTTCCTTGTTCACTTTCAAGTTTGAGTGTACCATTGAGTAGGATACTAAGTTGCTGAGAAATAGCCAGTCCTAGACCTGTACCACCATATTGTGAAGCAGTAGAGTCTTTTTCTTGTGTATAGGGGTTAAAAATACTTTTTTGTTTTTCTTTGGCGATACCTATGCCTGTATCAGAGATACTGATGGCTAAGGTATCTTTGGTTTTATCATAGTGTGCTTCTAAAGATACCGTACCTTCTTGAGAGGTGAATTTTATCGCATTACTCAAAAGATTGTTGATAATTTGTTTGATACGGTGTAAGTCAGATACAATAAATGTAGGCATTAATGGGTCAATATATATACTAAAAGTGATACTTTTTGCAGACATGCTATTGTAGAAAAGTTTTGCAATATCAGCTATCCCCTCCATAGGAGAAAAAGAAGTTTTTTCTAAAGTCATTTTACCATTTTGGACTTTACTCATATCAAGAGCATCATTAATCAACGCAATAATATGCTCTCCACTTTTAAGCGTAGCATCAATATAATCTTTTTTTTGTTCATCTTTTTCATTGAGTAGCATTAGTTCCATAAATCCTATGATAGCATTCATAGGGGTACGTATATCATGGACAGTGGTAGCAAAATATTTCTCTGCACGTGCTAGTTTGATTTTTAATTTATTTTGTGCTTCTTGACAGATGAGCAATCCATCTAAATGGCAACTATCTTTAGAGGGAGAAGAGAGGGAAAAAAGTTTATACTTAATCGCATTAGAAAATACCAAAAGTCTATCAATATCTTTTTGTATAAATTGTTTGAATCCTTTTTTGATACCTAACCATAAAATACCCAATAATTTTTTAGAGCTACTGTTGTCAATGATAGGAAAAACAAGTACTTTATAAATACTATCATTGCCTAAAGTATCTATCTTGGCATTATAAAGTAGACTACGATTAATATCATTGACGATGAGTGGTTGATGTGACTTGTAACACTCTGTAATAATCCCTTTTGTATCAAGAGAAAACGAAAGAGAATTGTCTTCTCTACTGCTTATAGTATGATTACTCTCGTCTATAGAAAGGATATGAACACTATCAGAAGGAAGAAATACTTTAATCGTTTTAGAAATAAGCTTAAACATGGCAGGATATTCATCTATAGTAGACAAATCTACTAAAAGTTTTTTGATTAATTGATTAAATTCTTTATCTATCATTGTAATATGTCCCTATATATATATTCATAAATAAAACTTTATCACAATATCAGTAAATAGTACGTTAATTATGTTTTTTATCTGTTTACTGCTATAATTAGGATGTTCTTCAAAGTTCAACTAAAAGGATTTAAAATGGAAACATGTCCAAATTGTAAAGGTTCTGGTAAATGTAAAACGTGCGAAGGCACAGGTAAAGATACCAATGGAAAAGATTGTAAACCTTGTTTAGGAAGTGGTAAATGTATGGACAAGTCACCTTCTGGTTTTGGCTGTCATGGTACAGGTGAAGTAGTCAAAGTTTAAAAAAGTGTACATACTATAATAAATCATAGTAAAATCATGTCTAAGTCTTGACATGGATTACATATTATTATATAATGTATAAATAAATTTAATAGTTAAAAAGGAAAGAAATGGTAGATATTACTATATTTGAAGATTTGTCAAAAGTAAGTGGTTATATGGGTGCAGTATTGAGTGATTATACAGGAGAAGTTTTAGTATCGGATACAGCAAAGATTAAAAAGCTAGATGAAACATCTATGCACTTTAACGAAACATTTAGAACGATTCATGACCTTACAGATAATCTAGGTCTTGGACATGCACACTCTATGAATGTAGAAGCTGAAAATGCACTTGTGATTATGACATGTAGTGGAGTGGAATCAAGAAATCACTTACACGCATTTGTCATTATGTCTAAAAATGGTAGTCATGCTTTGGCTAAAATGGCATTGGGTACGATGCTTGATAAAGCAATAGTAGAATTAGGATAATCTTCATATCCTCTTGGGATACATACTCTTTTATAGGGTATGTATCTCTTTTAAACTTCCCTCTTTTTTAACTCTCTTTAGATTTTGTAGCCATTCTCAAAATAATATATCCAACTACTCCCGAGAAGAATGAACCTAACAAGATGGCTAATTTATCGGCATAATGGAATATCTTTGTATCATTGTAGGCAAGGGTATCTACAAATAAACTCATGGTAAATCCTATACCTGTGAGGACTGCTACGCCGTAGAGTGTTGTCCAGTTTGCCCCTTTGGGTAGAGTGGCAATGCCCATTTTGATAGCTATCCACGAGAAGCCAAAGACTCCAACTTGTTTACCGATGAACAGTCCTAACATAATACCAAGGGGGACGCTTCCTCCCATTTCTTCTAAGGAAATACCTCGTAAATCTACTCCTGCGTTGACGAAGGCAAAAAGAGGCAAGATGAAGAAGGCTACCCAATAGTGCAGGTTATGTTCCATGCTTTTTGCCATAGAGAAAGTCTTGCCTTCTTTGTCTTTGGAGTATAGAGGTATCATAAAGGCTAGGGCAACACCTGCTAGGGTGGCGTGTACGCCTGATTTGAGTACAGAAACCCATAAGATAATACCGATGATGATATAAAAAGATTGTTTGGCCACATTCATACGGTTCATAACAAAGAGTATGACCAAAGAAACCCCTGCGATGGTGATAGAAGTAGTGGAGAGTTCAGAGGTATAGAATAGAGCAATAATCACAATCGCCCCAAGGTCATCTATAATGGCTAGTGCCATAAGGAAGATTTTGAGCGACACAGGCACACGGTTGCCCAAAAGCGACAAGATACCCAAGGCAAAGGCGATGTCTGTAGCTGTGGGGATAGCCCAACCGTCCATTGCAAATGACCCATCATCATAGTTAAATGCCACGAACACCAAAGCAGGAATAAGCATCCCCCCAATGGCAGCGATAGCAGGAAGGGTGACTTGGGAGAGGGTAGAGAGATGTCCTTCCATGACTTCGCGTTTGACCTCTAATCCGATGACAAAGAAAAAGATAGCCATAAGACCATCATTGACCCAAAGGAGTAGGGGTTTGGCAATATGTAGGTCAGCAAATCGTATCTCCACGGGCGTATGCAAAAAGCCTGTATAGAGTGTTGAGAAGGCAGAGTTTTGTAAAAATAATGCCAAAATAGTGACCAATATCAGCAAGATACCAGAGGAGGAGTCTTTTTTGATAAAATCTTGAATAGTATGTCTCAAAGTATTTCCTAGTATTTAAGTACACGTATTTTATCAAAATTTTACTAATCAATCCCTAGCTATTGACAAGATACACAGAATAAACTAAAATAAAGAAAAAGGAATTATTATGGAACAAAAAATAAATCAAGTCCTCGAAGGTATCAAAAACACAACTTCACTCACAGAAGAAGAGAAGCCTATGGTTATCCAAAAGATAGAAGAGTGGAGAGAAGAAAAAACAGCAATAGCAGACCTTAGCAATGCACTAGAAGAATGGTGGCTCAAAGTAGAACCTATCTTTGCTGATATAGGTTTAGTCTAAAATATGGACATATACACACAATACTCTTACGAAAAAAAGTGGATGAAAACATCAAGCAAAGATGCCTTACGCATGATAAGCGAAGAGATGCCTGAGACCGATGCCCAAGGTACTTTGGAATATATTGTCTCTGAAATTGCTAAGGGTAAAGTGATTACCCTTGGTTCTTGTCGTTTTAAGACAGAGGGCTAATGAAACAAAATATAGCACTAGAGATACTAAAATCAGGCAAAAATGTATTTATTACAGGTTCAGCAGGGACAGGTAAGACGTATTTGCTCAACCTCTATATTCAGTACCTCAAAGAACGTAGGGTGTACCCAACTATCGTAGCACCCACTGGTATAGCAGCTTCACATTTGGGTGGACAGACGATACATTCATTTTTTTCTTTAGGCATACGTGAGAGTATTGATGAGGGGTATGTAGATTTTTTATTAGATAAAAAATACCTCAAAGCACGTTTTGCTAAACTTAAACTACTTATTATCGATGAAGTTTCTATGATTTCCCCAGAATTATTTTCTTCTATGGATTTGATATTGCGTGGGTTTAAGGGGACAGATGCTCCTTTTGGTGGGGTACAAGTGGTCATTTCTGGTGACTTTTTTCAATTACCACCCATTTCTAAAGTAGCAAAATCCAAACGTTTTGCATGGCAATCTCCTGTATGGAAAGCACTAGACTTACAAACATGTTACTTACAAGAGAAGTTTCGACAAGATGATGAAAGACTTATTAGGATACTAGATGATATACGTTCAGGGACTATTTCCCCATTGTCCGAAGAATTATTAGCAAGTAGGCATGAAAAAGAGTTAAGTATCGCCACCCCTACCAAGCTTTATACACACAATGTAGATGTAGACCGTATCAACCTAAGTGAGTTAGACAAGCTAGATACGGAAGCTAGATTATTTGTATGTACGCATAAAGGAAGTGAAAAAAACATAGAGAAGATATTTAAATCTTCTTTGGTTTTAGAAAAGTTAGTACTCAAAAAAGGTGCAATGGTACTTTTTATCAAAAACAACCAAGAGCTAGGGTATGTGAATGGTACGACAGGTAAGGTAGAAAGTTTTTCGCCCATCGACAATATGCCAATAGTACGCACAAGCAATGGCAAAAAAATAAAATTAGAATTAGAAGAGTGGTCACTTGAAAATGATAGTGCTAAGGTTATTGCTACGGTGTCACAAGTGCCTCTACGTTTAGCATGGGCAATAACGATACATAAATCACAAGGTATGACGCTAGATGCTGCCGAGATTGACCTCTCTAAAACCTTTGAAACGGGGCAAGGGTATGTAGCACTTTCGCGTATTAAAAATATAGAAGGGTTACGCCTTATGGGCTTAAATACCATGGCTTTACGTGTAGACCCACTTATCTTGCATGTAGATGAGCGTATAAAGATGGCATCGGTAAAGTCTTTTGATAAGATTCATGCATTATCAGCAGAAGAGCGAACAAAAGTATTTGAAAACCATATATCACATCTAGGTGGTATAGTAAGTAAAGAAAAAATAGAAGAAGAGATACAAAACATCAAAGTAAGAAAACCCACAGGTTCTGACTATGCCACACCGACCTATATAAAAACAAAAAATCTTATAAAAGATTCTAATACCTTGATACAACTAGCTACTAAAAGAGGATTGAGTAAAGGGACTATTATCCAACATTTATTTGCTATAAAAGAAGCCTATAGCACAGTAGATTTAAGTAAATATAAACCTAATGATGTACTTTTGACACGTGTAGATGATAGCGTACTAACGTTAAAAACCAAAAATCTAAAAGAGAACTTTTCAGAGGATGGAACGTTACGCCTGAAGCCTATTTATGAGGCATTAGACGCTGAGGTGAGTTATGATGACATACGGATTTGTATGTTATTTATCACCCATTAATAGAAGTGTATAGCCTTTCTAAAATGCCTCAATTAAAAGCGTCTTCTCTTCTTTAGTCTCCAAATCTTTAAGCCATACTGTGCCATTACTTAGTTCATCTTCTCCGATGAGGACTACATAACGGGCATGGACTTTATCTGCACCTTTCATGTGGCTTTTGAATCCTTTTGAGGTGTATTCTAGGGTTACTTTTGTCTCTTTACGTTTTGCTGTAGCGATGGCAAAGAGTTTTTCTACAGCTTCGTCTACCATTGCTCCTAGGTAGATACCTTCACGTACACTTTCTGGCATTTTAACAAGTTCCATGATACGCTCTATCCCTATAGCAAAGCCTACAGCAGGGGTGGGCTTACCATCTAAAAATTCTACGAGTTTGTCATAGCGTCCACCTCCTGCGATGGCTGATTGTGCGCCTATTTCATTGCTTACAAATTCAAAGGCTGTTTTGTTGTAGTAGTCTAATCCACGCACAAGGTGAGTATCTACTTGGTACTTGATAGAAGCTTTGTCTAGTAGGACAGTTAATTTTTTGAAGTCTGTATCACAGCTAGTACAAAGATTGTTAATCAGTTTTGGGGCATTGAGTAAAAGCGATTGGCATGTTTTGTTTTTGCAATCGAGTACACGGATAGGGTTTGTGTCGATACGTCTGTTACAGTCTTCACAAAGGTCTGTTTTTATTTGGGTAAGGAAGCCCACTAAATCTTGTTTATAAGGAGGCATACATTCAGTACATCCCAAAGAATTTATCTGTAAATCAAAACCAATACCAAGGGCTTCAAAGATTTGGCTTATCATGGTGATGATAGTAAAGTCTTCATAGACCGAACCCTCTCCAAAGCTCTCACACCCAAACTGATGAAACGCTCTTAGTCTACCTTTTTGAGGACGCTCATAACGAAACATTGAACCATAATAATAAAACTTTTGTTTACTAGGCTGACGGTCAAGTTTGGCATGAACAAAAGCACGAACCACACCAGCTGTCCCCTCAGGACGCATACACACATCATTGCCCCCTTTGTCTTCAAACTGATACATCTCTTTACTCACAATATCAGAACTATCTCCTACCGAACGCTTAAAAAGTGCCGTCTCTTCAAGAATAGGGGTTTCGATATAGCCATACCCATATCTCTTTGCTATAGTTATCGCTGTCGTGACGATATGTACAAAGCGTTGGCTCTCATCAAAAGTAAGGTCTTTCATGCCTCTAAGTGGGTTTATCATTTGTCTCTCCTTGCTATATAGTTTTCAATTATAAATATAATGAAATTATAGCTTTAAATGTCTTCATTTATCATCTAGTCTACATAGCTATAAACTTTTTAGCAATATTATAATCTTTATACAAAATAATTGATATATATCAATAGTCTTTAAATAATATTAAACTATAATATAAATATATTTACTATTATAAGGAAAAAAATGAAAAAAATGTTATTAGTATCAGCACTATTGGGGTCTAGTCTTTTGATGGCAAGTGCAGAAGCACCAAATACAGAGATGATTAAAAAAACAATGCAAAACTTGGAAAGATCTATGTCTAAAATTCAAAAAGGGTTTTTATACAACAGTAGAGCTAGGATTAAAGGTGGTATTGTATCATTGAGAAGAGATTTGAAAAATATTGATTCTTTTCTTATTACAAATGATGCAGATGTCAAATTTAATGCAAAAGTGTATGCCACTACAGAAACCAAAGCATTAGATACAATGGCATCAAAAATTATAGAAGATTTTGATAAAGGTGACAAAGAAGCAGTAATGAAAGAGTTTAATCAAGTCTTAAATAGATGTGTAACCTGTCACGCACTTGTGAGAAAGTGGTAGACGTTGTTTTTTTAGCTAACTTCCACACTTACCTGCTTCACATTTCATCGCTTCCTCTTTACTCTTTTGAGTATTTTTAGTGTTACATTTTGTACTGAGTCTTTGGTTTTTTTCTACCCTTACGCAGTCATAGAGGGCTTTACTACTACTTGCGTTGAGGACGCAATCTCTTCTATTGTCTTCTTCTTTGAGTTGGTCTAATATATTCATCTTTTTTTTGACGAGGGTAGCAGAGCCATCTACCATACTTGCTCCACATTTACCTGCCCCACATTTCATACCACCTTCTGTGATAGATTTAGCTTGTTTTTCACCACTACAAGCACAGAGTAGTAGTGTGAGTGATAATGCGTATAATTTATTTATCATAGTTTTTCCTTGTTATCTGTTTTTTCTCATACATTTCATAAAAGATAGGGATGAGTAAGAGTGAAAGTATAGCAGAACTTACGACTCCCCCTATCATTGGTGCTGCGATTCGTTGCATCACTTCTGAGCCTACACCTGTGGTGTACATGATGGGTAAAAGTCCAGCCAATATAGCAAAGACGGTCATGAGCTTAGGGCGTACCCGTTGGACAGCACCTTCATAGATAGCTTCATTTAGATGCAAGAGTGTAAAGTTTTCTTTCTCTTGGTCTTTGCGTTCTTGTACAGACTCTTGGAGATAAACTATCATGACGATGGCAGTCTCAGCAGCGACCCCTAAGAGTGCCAAAAAGCCTACAATGACGGCAATACTCATAGAAAATCCTAGCATATCAAGGTAGACAATGCCCCCTAACAAAGCAAAAGGTAGGGTAAAAAAGACGATGAGCGTAGGGGTCATGCGTTTGAGTGCAAAATAGATAAGAAGCAAGATAACAAGCAACACCGTAGGTACTATCCAAACAATCTTTTGCATAGCAGACTCTAAATACTCTGATTGACCTGCCCACTCGATATAGTAGCCCAAAGGAAGCTTCAAGTCTTTGAGTGCTTCTATGGCTTGGGTCTTGTATTGGGTAGCTGAAATATCTGTTTGGGGTGTGATATAGACAAAGGTTACAGGGGTAGCCATCTCGGACTTTATCACAGAAGCACTCTCTGTGTAGGAGACCGTAGCAAAGGTAGAAAGAGGAGCAAATCCTAGAGGGGTTTTGATTTGGATATTGCGTATGTCTTCTAGGTTGCGTCTTTCATCTTCTTCAAAACGTAAGGATATAGGGTAGCGTTCTAGTCCTTTGTACATGGTAGTTATCTTTTTGCCTCCTATGGCTGTAGAGGTGTAGTCTAAGAGTAGTTTTTTAGAAATATTGTAGCGTTGTAGGGCTTGGGTGTCTATATCTATATCTATGAAAAACCCTGCACTCGCTTGGTCAGAAAATACAGACTGTGTGCTTTTTAGATTACGTAAGATATGCTCTATCTCTAAGGCTACACTTTGTAACCCTAAGGCATCTTTGCCATAAAGCTTGATACCAATAGGGGTACGGATACCTGATAAAAGCATATCAATACGCCCTCTGATAGGGTATGTCCATGAGTTTACCAATCCTGCTACTTGTAGGGCTTCTTCCATTTCCTTTAGAAGCTTTTCATGGGTCATGCCTTTACGCCATTGTGATTTGGGCTTAAACGTGATAATGGTCTCTAGCATACCCAAAGGAGCAGAGTCTGTAGGCGAATTGGCACGTCCTCCTTTACCAAATACTGTCTCTACCTCAGGAAAGGATTTGATAATTTTATCGGTCTTTTGTGTGAGGGCTTTACTTTGGGCTACAGAGATACCATACGGTGTCACAGGCATATACATCATCGTTTGTTCATCAAGCATAGGCATAAATTCCCAGTTGAGCTTTTGGTATATGGGTACAGCAAACGCCAACGCACCTATAGAAAGAACTATCACAAGGTATTTTAGTTTGAGTCCATAGACCAAGATGGGGTGGTAGAGCCAAATAAAAAAACGATTTATAGGGTTTTTGTTTTCAGGGATAATCTTACCTTTGATAAAAAATATCATCAATACAGGCACAAGGGTAATAGAGAGTAATGCCCCTGCTGTCATGGCAAAGGTTTTGGTAAATGCTAAGGGGCTAAAGAGCAAACCCTCTTGACCTGAAAGTGCAAAGATAGGTAAAAAGGAGACCACAACCAAAGCCAAAGCAAAAAATATAGGACGACCTACCAGCTGTGAAGACTTTAAGATAGTCTCTATGCGTTCTTTCTCACTTAGGGGTTTGCCTAGTTTGCTCTCTTGCTTGTGTATGGATTTGTGGGCATTTTCTATCATCACGATAGAGGCATCGACCATCGCCCCAATGGCTATGGCTATCCCTCCTAAACTCATAATATTTGAGCCAATCCCAAAAAGCTTCATGAGTAAAAAAGGAAAAGCAATCGTAAGAGGTAAAATAATAATCATAATAAGTGTAGAACGAAAGTGCATCAAAAAAAGCCCTATGATGATAATCACAATAATACTCTCTTCTAATAGGGTGGTCTGTAGGGTTTTGATGGCACTCTCTATCAGTCCTGAACGGTTATAGGTCGTGACGACTTCAACACCGTCTATTTTGAGCTTTTCCATCTTTTTTTCTATGCGTTTGATAGCAGAATAGACATCTTCGCCATAGCGTACCATAACGATACCCCCAACGACTTCACCCTCGCCATTGAGTTCGGCGATACCACGCCGTGCTGAGGGTACTATCTCTACACGCCCCACTTCTGCCAAGGTCAAAGGTACGCCTCCTTTGGTGGTAATGACCAGTTGTCCTATCTCATCTAAATCTTTGATATATCCTTTGGCTTGAACCATCCATTCATAGCCATTTTGGATGACGATACGTCCTCCTGTGTCATTGTTGTTGTCTTTAAGCGTCTTGGCAATGTCATTGATAGAAAGATTGTATTGTACCAAGGTGTCTTGATTGATAGTGATTTGATAGGTAGGTACAAATCCCCCTATACTTGCTACTTCACTTACTCCATCGACACCCATGAGAGCATATTTATAATAATAGTCTTGTATCGTGCGTAGCTCTGCGAGTGTTTTGGTCTTTGATGTGAGGGCATACTCATAGACCCAACCTACACCAGAAGCATCAGGACCTAAGCCAATCTCCATATTACTAGGAAGTTGGCTTTGTATGGAAGCGAGTTGCTCTAGTACACGGCTTCTAGCCCAGTACAAATCCGTACCTTCTTTAAAGATGATATAAATCAAAGCATTCTCATAGGTAGAAAATCCTCGTACCGTTTCGATATTGGATATAGCCAAAAATTGTGATACGAGAGGATACGTCCCTTGGTCTTCGATGATTTGAGGGCTTTGCCCTTTCCATGTGACTTGTACGATGACCTGTGGAGGAGAGAGGTCAGGTAGTGCATCTAAAGGGGTATTTTTCATAGCCCAAATAGAACCCAATATGGTAAATAATGTAATCATCAAGACGACAAAACGATTGCGAATAGAAAAGCTTATTAATTTTTCAATCATCAGATACTCCTAATAAATACTATTGATTTGAGCATCTGAATCCATCATAAACAGAGCATTATTGACCACTGTATCTTGCAGGGTTAGTCCTTTGGTCACTTGATAAGAGAGTTTGTCTAAAGGCTTGACCTCTATGACGATAGGCTCATATTCGCCTTTAAACTCTGTAGCCAAAAAGGCATACCACTTACCACCTTTGCGTATGACAGCAGTACGAGGGATACTTAGACGTTCTTTGCTGAGAGTACGAGAAGAGACTTTGGCATACATACCTACTTTTAGTTTGCCTTTGTTGTTATCCAAGATGAGGCGTAGGGTAGTGGTAGCCTCTTTGGGATTGATGATAGGATAAAGCAGAGACTTTTTGGCTAGATACACCTCTTCTATCCCTTTGATAGTTACGCTAAAGTCTTGGTAGAGATGTAACTCTTTTAATTGATGTTGAAAAAGTTTCACTTCCATCCATACGCTATCAAGATTGACTATCTGAAACAATCTTTTTTTAGAAGAAAAAGAAGAACCTTGAGAGATATTTTTCTCAAATATCCACCCTGATATAGGGGCATAAATCGTGGTCAAGGTATCGGCTTTTCGTGATTTGCGTATCTGTGCTATTTCTTTTTTGTCTACACCTAATAATAAAAGTTTGGTTTCTGCACTTTTGAGCATCCCACTAGAGGTATGTGTGTTGTTAAATGTCAAAGAGTTGAGATAATCTTGTTTGGCTTTATACACTTCAGGAGAATAGACTTTGGCTAAGGCTTCATCCTTTTTGACATAGGTATAAAGCGTATCAGCATAAAGCTTTTCTACAAAACCAGAATACCATGCCGTGACATCTACCTTTGCATCATCTGAGGCTACGATATAGCCATAGTTTACTTGGGTTTTGGCACGGTTTACAGATTTGATTTTAACGGTGGTCACATTAAAAAGTTGTGTGATGGTAGGTTTTTTATTAGACTCTTTTTTGATTACATCTGCTTTGCTCATCACTTTTTCTATCTTGGGTGTTGTCTCTTTCATGCTTGACCCACATTTACCATCAGAGCATTTCATATCTCCCCATGCTAAATTTGAGAGTAGTAGGGGGATGAGTAGGTAGTGGTACATTATAGTTCTCCAATGAGTGAATTGAGTTTGGCTTGGGTTCTAAAGTATATCGCTTTGATAGAGATACCTTCTTCTTCTAGGGCTAATTTTTGTTCGAGCAGACGCATATACGCAAAGAGGTCTCCACCATTTTGGATACTAGACTGCAAAAGGTCAAACATATGTGCAATTTGAGGAAGGCTCTGTTCTTGGATAATCTTATAAATAGTATAGGCTTCATGAAGCTTTATACCCATTGTCTCTATCTCATTCATGAGCATATATTTATAATCAATGATACTACTTTGTGCTTGGAGTATCTCTTTACGAGCTAGTTCGGAATTGCTCTTTTCTGTTCCATACAAAGGCAAAGCCATCCCTACTGTGACCGAGGCATAATCAGGATAATCGACACGATTATAGTACCCAACTTTTACATAAGGGTCAGGGGTATGAGCCAAGTCACTTAGAACCTTTTGGGCATCTGCTACATGTTTTTGAGATGTTTTAAGACGATAATTGGGATTATTTTTAAGTTTGTTGAGGTAATACTTTGTGCCAAGAGGTACGGTCATCTTCAATGAAGCCTTTAGTAAGCCTATGTCACGTTGTACAAGATATTTGAGCTTAGACTTTTGGCTTTTGAGTATCGCTTGGTAGTTCTGTTCACGTATTTTGAGATTAGAAAGCAATAACGAAGCTTGAATACTACTGCTATGGCTTTTGTTTTGGGTAGAAGCATAGGCAGTATACAGCTCTCTATTTTGTTTGGCAACTTTCTTGTATTCAGAAAGTATCTTTAGGCGTTCTTCATACTCTCGTATGGTATAGACACTAAGGCGTATCTCTTTAGCCAATGCCACCTTTGCCCCATCATAAGAGTGTAATACTAGATTTTTTTTAGATTGGGTATAGACTTTTTTTGCTTCAAGTTTACCAAACCATGGGAGTTTTTGTTTGACATTGAGGGAGGTAAATTGCATTGGTTCAAGCCTACGATTAAGAGGGTCATCAAATTGTATATCATTGACCATCAAAGAGATATCTGGATTTTCAAAATTTTGACTCATCTCAATACGTGTATCCATTGCAGACAAACGATGTTTTATCGCCTGAAGTGAAGGATGCACCTTCATAGCATGAGCAACAAGCCCATCTATAGTATCAGCCCTTTGTGCATCCACAAAACTCACGAGCCATAAAATTAAAAATATTATACGCATAAAACATTCTCCTAAATATAAAGTTTAACTAAGAGATAGTATAGATGATTTTTGTGTAGGGGATGTGTAGTTCGAAAGTTAGGGTCACTAAAGTTATAGTGAGTCTATATGCTGATATACATTCCACAGTCTCTCCAACTCCAAATAACTTATGCTATAATAACCTAAAAAAGGCTATAAATATGAAGTTCGCAAACCCCACAAATGATATAGCATTTAAAAAGATATTTGGAGATGAGAATAAAACAGAAGTGCTAATATCATTCCTAAACTCAATACTTGACTTCAAAGGAAATAAAGAGATAAAAAGTGTAACAATAGCCAATCCATACCAAGTACCCAAAATAAAAGAGCTAAAAAACACAATACTTGATATAAAAGCAATAAACCAAAATGATGAACACTTTATAGTAGAGATGCAAGTAGAAAAAGATAAAGAGTTCGCTAAAAGAAGCCTATACTATACATCAAAATCTTATGTAGAACAGATTGATAAAGGTGTGAATTATAAAGAACTACAAAAAGTATATTTTATAGGAATACTTGATTTTGAAATACTAGAAACTAAAGACTATATATCAAGACACCTCATACTAGATGAAAAAACCCTAAAACAAGATATAGCAGACTTTGAATTTACCTTTATAGAATTAAAGAAATTTAAATTAAAACTTAGTGAGTGTGATACAATAGCTAAAAAATGGATATACTTTATACAAAATGCTTCAAGCTTCGATATGATACCCCAAGAGTATGAGAATATAGAAGCATTTAAAAAAGCATTTGAGATTGCTAAACAGTATAATTGGAGCAAAAAAGAGATGGAAGTCTACGACTGGCACTTTAAACAGACGTGGAAGAGGTTGAGTATGATTGAGACTGCTAAAGAGGATGGAATGAAAGAGGGATTGGAAAAGGGAAGAGAAGAAGGTTTAGAGCAAGGACTAGAAGAGGGAAAATTAAAAGAAAAAATTAAAATTGCAAAAAACTTATTAAATGCCAATATGGATATGGAGTTTATATCTCAAACAACAGGATTAACTGTAGCAGAGATAAAATCTATAAGATAACTTTGTTCATTCCCATCCATCCTTTGTGGGAATTAATATGATTAACTCAATAAACTCTGATATGCATTCCCACGCAGGAGCGATGGGAACGAGTAAAGGATTAATCCGTCTCCTTTCAAAGAGGATGGATAAGTTGTTTAGTGTGGAGGAGGCTATGGGGATTTTTGGGGGATAATACAAAAAGTGTATTTTTAACGCCTGACCCTTTTATGAAGTGATGGTTTTGTTTTGCATTTTCACATTTGCTATAAAATGAGGTAGATTTCATACCCATTTCCAAGACTAAATCTAGGCGTAGTCGCTTTACATTTGCATATCATAAAAGTGGAGATTGAACGGCAGGGGTGTATTTATACTTCACTTGGGTTAAAAAAACAATTTTTCACTTCCTCACGATACTTTTCTCACATTTTTCCCAGAAAATTTCTGGAAATTTTATTTTTTTCTGGATTTTTTCTATTTTTTAAAAAGTAAAAACTTTAGCAGGCGCAACATTTCCATCTCCATCAGTTACAACAACTGTTGCTTTTGTACCCTTCATCTCCGCTCCCGTACTAATTATTCCACTCGTATATGTTTGAGTGGTGGTTCCGCTATCATACGAAATAACCACTTTTGATACTCCGTTATTTACATCTGTAATTTCCATATTTAATGCAGAATCTGGACCAAGGTCTATTATTGTTACGTTATAAGTTGGAAGGGTATCAATAGCCACTTCGTTTTTTCCATTTACCGTAAGCGTTATAATCTTTGCTGTTCCATCAAGCGATCTCACGGTTACGAGATCGGTTACCGTTTCTCCGTCATCTAATGCTTGTACGGTTGCGTTTGTGTTGTCAAGGGTGTACCTCCACTCTCCTTCTGCGTCCATTAGTATCGAACCGAATGTTCCGTTATACGTTCCTGCTTGCATTGCTTCTTGGTTTTCATCTGGGTCAGTCACGTCTAGTGTTCCTGTAGTAGTTAAAGTTGTGTCTTCTGTTACTTCTCCTGTTGTGTCTCCATCAAAAGTTGCTGGAGTGTTGGCTCTAGGGGAGCTAAGAATCAAATTGGTGATGATAGCCAAGACAGCTTTTTGAGAGGCTTCTTCTTTGTCGGACTTTAGGCTTTTTACGCTTACAAGCTCATCCGAAGGCGTACTAGCATACATAGCCAAACAAGTAAAAGTAAGTATTGAAAGTGTGGTCAATGATTTGAAATGAGACATAAAAATTCCTTGGGTATGAGGGTTAGATAGATTTTATCATAAAGAGTTTTTGTAACCATTCAGCATACAACAATTTTTTCTTAAACTAATATCTATTTTAAATAAAAAGTCACTATTAATATAGAAAAAGCTTATTGTTTAAGCTAAAAAGTACATAAATGTACTCTAATTAGAGGTTTTTTGGAGTGATGCTGAATGGTTACGAGTTTTTATTTATTATTAAAAAATACAAAAAGAAGAGTAAGAATCAGGTGATAACGATAACTCCTTATCAGGAGTATGGCGTAAAAAATTAAGTTATCTTTACCACATACTCACATACCCAGCTATCAAAAATCCAATCCCTGCCAATCCTCCACCTATTAAGGCATAGGGCAGTTGTGTTTTGACATGTTCTACATGCTCACATCCTGCTGCCATAGAAGAGATAATGGTACTGTCCGAGATAGGGGAAGCGTGGTCACCAAATATACCCCCAGAGATAACAGCCCCTATGATGAGGGGGATATGTATATCCATACTTGCACCCAATGCCAAGCCTATGGGCATCATAATAGAAAATGTACCCCAACTTGTACCTGTCGAAAATGAGGTTATTCCTGCTACCAAAAAGATTAAAAGAGGGATAAATATAGGAGAAATATTACCAGAGAGTAAGTCTGCTAAGTATTGAGCCGTACCAAGCTCACCTATGATTTTGCCTATAAATATAGCAAAAAGTAGTATAAGCATGATGGGTATCATATCGCTTAATCCTTGGTAGAAGCCTTTGAAATATGCTTTGTGAGAGAGCATTTTGGTACTAACATAGTAGAGATACATAAACAAAAGTGTCACGATAATAGCATAATATACCGAGGTCGAACCTGACCCCTTGAAGAGGTCACCACCTCCTGAAAGATAGAGTCCAAAAGGTACGGCTATCACCATAACGATAAGAGGTAATAGCATAGGAAAAGGGCTACTTTTACTATGGGCTATCTGCTCTTTTTTATGATACACTTTGGGGATACTGTCTTTCATCGTTCCGATATTTATATCAAAAAAGATAACAAGTAAGACGATACCTAAGGTAAAAAAGGCATAAAAATTGTAAGGGATAGAGGCAATCAGAAGTGACACCCCATCCCCAGAGATAACGTGTGAGTCTATAGCCGTGACGATAAGTCCCAAGAGTAAAGCACCCCAAGCATTCAAAGGGATAAGAGAACAAATAGGTGCAGAAGTAGAGTCACAGATGTAGGCTAGTTTTTCACGGCTGATAGCATTTTTATCACACAAAGGTTTGGCTACTGTCCCTGCGACCAAAGAAGTGATAGAAGACTCTATAAATATCACTACCCCAATACTATAGGCTAAGAGCATTGCTCCTTTGGGTGAGTCTATCTTTTGAGATTTTAGGCTTAACCATTGGACAAAACTATCTACAGCTCCAGAAGAAGAGAGTAGCTTAATGACAGACCCTATCATAAGAGAAAAAATCAAAGTTTTGGTTATCCATCCTTCTGAAAAAAGAGCGATAATCCCATCAAATAGCTGGATAAAAGCCAAGAAAGGATTATACGCATTGAGTACCAATAACCCTGCAAAAATCCCTCCTAAAAGAGAGACGATGACATCTTTGGTTATAATAGCTAAAATGATTGTTAATAGTGGGATGACTATTGAGATGATTCCATATTCCATACATATACCTCATAATTGATACAAGGATTATAACACAATGAAAAAAATTTTACTCGGACTTTCTTTGCTAGTCATGACATTGGATGCACAAATACCAAATACGAAACAACTCATCATCGTGAGTACCCAAAACTGGTCAACTTCCAAAGGTGTCTTACAACGCTATGAACGAGAAGATAAACAATGGCACAAAGTAGGCAAATCTATCGCCATCAAACTAGGACGCAATGGACTAGGGTGGGGCATTGGACTACACAAAACCCCTCCCCATGCCAAGCATATCAAAAAAGAGGGCGATGGTAAATCCCCAGCAGGTATTTTTGCACTCAAACAAGCCTTTGGGTATCATCCTTTTTTAGTAGACTATCCCTATACCGTCTATAAATCCATAAACCATTGCGTAGATGACATTCACTCAAAATACTACAACAAAATAGTAGACAGCAGTAAAACACCCATAGATTATAAAAGCAAAGAACACATGAGGTTTCCAAAGGACTACTACAAATACGGTATCGTAGTAAACCACAATCACATAGATGAAAAAGGAGCGATAAAAGGTGCAGGGTCATGCATATTTATCCATATCAAAAAAGTTCCCACAGCAGGATGTACCGTCATGAAAGAATCTCAAATAAAAGAGATTATCCAATGGCTAGATGTAAAAAAACAACCCTTATTATTACAAGGGACGGTTAGCGTAGTCAATGGATTATTTGGAACAATTTAAAATCAGTACAATTTATGGATTGGACTTAATATAATACGAAGAAGAAAATAAGTATCTTTTCTCAATAAGATGCCATGATAAATAGGACATGAATAAGATGATACATATTAAAAATGGTATGCTAAAAGCTAAATTTGAAAATAGATTATAATAAATAAAAATTTGTAAAATTGGGAAATGCCATATATAAATACCAAAGGATAAATCACCATATCGTCCGAAGTTTCCAAGGTATTTAAAGACAGTTGCAAAGTAGAGTATTATTATTGCTAAGGAAATGGGATATAAAAAATAAATATTGATATAATATCTGTGTAATATTAAAATAAATATTGCACCAATAAGAAGCAATAATGAATACCTTTGAAAATATTTAAAGTAATAAAACAGCATAGCTCCTGATATAAAAAATGCAAATTGACCAAGTAATTGTTTTTCTAACTGTAAGAAAAGTAGATTATTATCTTTATTATATAGATGTAACATGACTATAGAATAGAGTATGGATAATATATATATACTGACTAATATAATATATTTATGTTTTATTTTTTTTATAAAATAGACAATAAATGGTATAGAAATATAAAACATTATCTCTATCTTAATTGTCCATAATGCACCATTTACGGCATGTACATTATTGGTTTCAAAAACACCTGGTAAAGTGGACTGTATAAAGTTTAATGTCAAAAAATTAGCCAAAATATATTTAAGAAATTCTAAATTGAAATATTCTTTAAAAGTGCAAATGGAAGTAAAATATAAAATGATAGAAAAGAAAGTGATTACAAATAGGTATCCTGGTAAGATTCTGCGAATACGTTTATTAAAATAAGTAGAGATAGAACTACTAGATTCATAACTCATAAATATTAAAAATCCACTAACGATAAAAAAACTATCAACGGCTAAACCTGAATTAAAGTGTTGACTTATTGTATTGATATGTATATTTCCTGATAGTTGACCAGCATGAACAATGGCAACGATAGTGGCTAATAATAGTCTTAATAAATCAAAATTATTATTTTTTTTGTTAATCAACCTTTATTCCTTAATTCCTGTATTTTTATTTCAAATGTACTATCGATTTTATCCAAATGTTTTATGTTTTATCTTTAAATACCTTAGAAATCATAGCAGTATAAAGACTTAAATAATAATGTTTTTATTAATGTCATTTTGAAGCTTGTTTTTTACTCTTTCTAATTGAAATTCTGATGAAATATCTTGTGTATCATTCGGATTTAATCACAAATAAGATAAAATCAGTCTAATTTTTATGTAAGGGTTATTTAGATGATTGTTCCTATAGCATTGGCTCAAACGCAGAGCATTAGATATGATATTACTATTGATACATTGGCATCACTTACTTTTGATACCTCGGTTGTTATCGTGACCAATCCTACGGTAGCAGGGTATCATCTTGATACATTGCTTTCTAAGGTAAGTGCTACTTCTTTACATGTCGTGACCATACCTGATGGAGAGGGATACAAAACTTTGGATACGGTAGAGAAGATACTCAATGATTGTTTTGAACATAAGCTAGATAGAAAATCTTTGCTTATCGCTTTTGGTGGGGGTGTGATAGGGGATATGACGGGGTTTAGTGCTTCTTTGTACCAAAGAGGGATAGATTTTATACAGATACCTACAACGCTACTTAGCCAAGTAGATGCTAGTGTAGGAGGCAAAACAGGGGTCAATAATAGCTATGGCAAAAATCTTATAGGGGCTTTTTATCAGCCTAAGGCTGTCTATATTGACCCTTCATTTTTAGATACATTACCTCCACGTGAGTTTGCAGCAGGGATTGCTGAGGTGATCAAGATGGCTGTGATGTTTGACAAAGAGTTTTTTGCTTATCTTCAAAGTGCGAGGCTCAATGACTTAGCGACTATCAAAGAGATGATACGCCAATCTGTAGAACTCAAAGCATGGGTGGTCAATCAAGATGAGAAAGAAGCAGGTATCCGTGCTGTACTCAATTATGGGCATACTTTTGGTCATGTGGTAGAAAATGAAACAGGCTATACAGAGTACTTACATGGTGAGGCTGTGGCTATTGGTATGGTTATGGCAAATGCTTTAGCTGTAGAGCTAGGACTCTTCACGCAAGAAGAAGCCGATGAAGTTAAAACATTTTTAGTATCAGCAGACTTGCCTGTAGAGTATCTCATCAAAGATGTAGATGCTTTTTATGAGCATTTTTTCTTAGATAAAAAATCGGCTAAAGGGCGTATCAAGTTTATCTTACCTCATGGTATGGGTGGACATACGATACTTAGTGATATAGATGCTACAGTGGTCAAAAAAGTTTTAGCCACATTTGGAAAACATAATGACACGTAGAGCATTGTTTATACTGATACTCATGCTTGGTAGTACGATAGCATGGGCTTTACCTACGGTAGATAGTAATGAAACAAGTCTTCAAAAGGATAAATATACGGCACTTTTAGCAACAAAGGAACGTATAGAGTTTGAACTAACCGAAAATAATATATGGTCAAAAATATACAGTAACTACCATACCTATCAAGGATTGAAAACCCAAAAAATATTGCTTTCTCAAAAGATAAAAATTTTAGAAAATAAAAGAAAACTAACTATTGAACAAATAAAAGAATTAGAAGATAACAAGAGACTTTTAGAGACACTCAAAGGAAAGCTACAACTACTAGGAGAGTATGAACAAGACCCTTTTAAAAAGTTTTTAACCCCTCCTATTATCGAGGAAGTACCTAAGATAGAAAGTCCATTTTCTGTTATATCAGCACTCTCTTATCGAGAGAAGATTACCTCTAATCAAGATGAATATCATAGCCGTTATATCTCTTTGGAGCATATTATGAAAAAGTTTCAAAAATTAGAAAGTATTATCAAACAGCTTTTAGATAATGATAGTGCCAATACATCGTATCAAGAGGCACTCAAAGATACACAAAGTCAAATCCAAACCTTTGCTCCTGTGATTGATATATTTAAAACCACAGAAAAAGTGTATAGCAAAAAAATTGATGAGATTGAACTTAATCTAAAAATAGATGTACAACGAGAGATAGAAAGAACGATGGTTATTGGCTCTATTGTTGTATTTTTTGTATTTTTATTATTACTTATCAAGTATCTAGTCAAGAGATATATGTCAGATAATGACCGTTTTTATAGTATCAACAAAGCACTCAATATCTCTTTTATAACGATTTTGATTTTGACTTTACTCTTGGCATATATTGAAAACGTATCTTATCTTGTGACTATTTTAGGATTTGCTTCAGCAGGTATTGCTATTGCGATGAAGGATTGGTTTATGTCTTTGATGGGGTGGGCTACTATCGTTATGGGTGGTGCTATCCATGTAGGAGATAGGGTAAAATTCCAAAGAGGTGGTATCGAGTATATTGGGGATATTGTAGATATTTCTATGTTACGTATGACCATGCATGAAGATGTGACACTCACTGCGTATATGCACAACCGTAGAGCAGGGCGTATTATTTTTATTCCAAATAATTTTATATTTACTGATATGATAGCCAACTATTCTCATGCAGGATTAAAGACCGTATGGGATGGGATAGATTTTATGGTTACTTTTGATTCAGACATCCAAAAAGCTGCTTCTATTGCAAAAGAGGTAACCAAAAAATACTCTAAAGGGTACACCGATATTACAAGAAAACAGCTCAATAAGCTTAGAAGTCAGTACCATATGAAAAATACCAATGTTGAACCACGTATCTTAACATTTATTGAACCATATGGGATGAAGATTTCTGCATGGTATCTTACCAATTCGTATGCGACTCTTACGTTACGAAGTACGATTTCTGTAGAGATTATCAAGCGTATACAAGATGAAGAGAATATACAACTAGCCTTTCCTACACAGTCTATCTATATGGATAAAAACGTACCAAAACCAATGCCAGAACCAGAGGCGATGCCTATGGGTGAGGAGACTTTTTAGATGCAAAAAGTATATTTTAAAACCTTTGGATGTCGTACCAATCAGTTTGATACACAAGTAATGATGTCAAAACTCAAAGACTATGAACTTACAAGCGATGAATTAAATTCAGATTATATTGTCGTCAATTCTTGTACGGTGACCAATGGAGCAGACTCTTCTGTACGTAATTATATCTCTTCAATGAAACGTAAAAATCCTGATGCAAAGGTAATACTCGCAGGATGTGGGTCACACTCTAAAGGCGAAACTCTTTTTGCATCCAAAAAAGTCTTTGGTGTCATAGGGCATTCTGAAAAAGAAAATATTAATGCTGTACTTAAAAATGCAAATCCCTTTTATCAAATAGGTGACCTTGAACATATAGATTCTACTATCGTAGAAGAGTTTGTAGGTAAAAGTAGGGCATTTATCAAGATACAAGAGGGCTGTGATTTTGCTTGTTCTTACTGTATTATCCCCCAAGTAAGAGGTATGGCTCGTTCGCATTCAGAAGAGACTATCTTAGAGCAGATAAGCAAACTAGCATCCAATGGTTTTGGCGAATTTATCTTAACAGGTACCAATGTAGGCTCTTATGGGAAAGACCATGATACCTCTATGGCAAAGCTACTCAAAAAGATGAGTCAAATCCGAGGGGTAAGACGTATACGTATAGGAAGCCTAGAGCCTATACAGATAGATGATGAGTTTTTAGAACTTTTATCTGAGCCATGGATGGCAAAGCAGTTGCATATTGCCCTACAACATACATCAGATAAAATGCTTCAAGTGATGAATAGGCGTAATCGCTATGAAACAGATGTAAAACTCTTTGAAAAGATTAGGAGTAAGGGCTATGCTTTGGGTACAGACTTCATCGTAGGGCATCCTGGAGAAGATGAGGCTACATGGGCAGAAGCGATGGCACGTGTGAGAGCATTGCCTTTGACACATATCCATGCTTTTTCGTATTCTAAGCGAGACAACACAGCATCAGCGACTATGAAACCAGAGATTAGAGGCAATATAGCCAAAGAACGACACCGAGAACTTACAGCGATAATCAAAGCAAAGAACCATGCATTTAGACGTACGCATAGCAGTGGTTTAGAAGTATTATTAGAAAGTGGTAAAGAAGGTATTTACCAAGGATTTGATCAATATTTTAACAAAGTTACGGTCAAAAGTGAAGAAGATTTAAGTGCAAACTGGGTCTTTTTAAATGACGTGGAGGTCACAGATGTTGGAAATGAAGCACAAATTTAACGCAAATATACCCATAGCTAAAAATATGCGTATTATTATAGGATTACTTGTAGTACTGATAGTATTACTTATTTTTGGTATCGTAAGAGATGGCGATACTTTAATTACGCATAAACAAGCCAATACGCTTTATGTCGAGGATAAGATAACAAAAGTCATCATAGATGGTGACTTTATACGTCTCAAAACAGAAGCAGATAGTTATAAGATTTATAAAGGTGCTATCAATAAAACAGCATTTTTTCAAAAGTATCCTGTAGAGGTCATTGAAGATAATTCTTACTTGTTGGATATTTTTTATTTTTTATTTTTGATGCTTGGATTTGGATTTCTATATAGAATGATGCAACAAAATAAAAAACAGCAAGAAGAACGAGAACAAAAAATGATTAAAGTGGAAGAAAAAGAGCTAGGTTCTAATGATACGGTAGAAGCTTTGCGTTCTAAAGTGACATTTGCTGATGTAGCAGGTATCCATGATGTCAAAGAAGAGTTAGAAGAGATTATAGATTTTTTAAAAGAGCCAAAGAAGTACCGTGACTTAGATATACGTCTTCCTAAAGGTGTGTTACTTGTAGGACCCCCTGGTGTAGGAAAAACACTTATTTCCAAAGCTGTAGCAGGAGAAGCCAATGTGCCGTTTTTTTACCAAAGTGGGGCTAGTTTTGTACATATTTATGTAGGTATGGGTGCAAAACGTGTTTCTGAACTTTTTCAAAAAGCCAAAGAGATGGCACCTAGTATTATCTTTATTGATGAGATAGACGCTGTGGGCAAAAGCCGAGGTGAATTTAGAAATGATGAACGTGAAGCTACACTCAATCAACTTCTTACAGAGATGGACGGCTTTGAAGAGAGTGAAGGGGTGATTATCATTGGTGCTACCAATAAGATAGAGATGCTAGATGAAGCACTGCTTAGAGCAGGGCGTTTTGATAGACGTATCCATATCTCTTTGCCTGATTTGCCAGATAGGATTAAAATACTTGAACTCTATCTTAAAAATAAACCCAATATGGTCAATATCGAAGAAGTAGCCCACATGACAGTAGGTTTTAATGCAGCTGCCTTGGATACGCTGACCAATGAAGCAGCACTACATGCCATGAGACTCAAAGGAACGATGATAGAAACATCAGACTTTGAAGCAGTCAAAGACAAGGTACTTTTAGGCAAAAGAAAGCTTCTTTCTTTTAGTAAAGAAGAGCGTGAAATACAGGCTATATATCAAGGAGCTAAAGCACTAGTAGCCACATGGCTTGATGTAGATTTTGATAAGATTAGTATCGTCAATACACCATTTTTGACACAAGAACAAGAGATACTTTCTAAGAGTGAGCTTCTTGCTCGTATCAAAGTCTATCTTGCAGGAAGCCTTGCTACACAAAAACGATATAAAGAGCAGTTTACCAATGCATCTACAGATATTGCTCAAGCTAAGGCACTCATCTCCAAAGTAATCTATGAGTATGCAATGGCTGATGATTTTATCGTTACGCCACAACAAGAAGAAGTACTTTTAAGAGAATCAGTTGCAGAAGTGAAAACTTTATTAGAGACCTTAGATGGGGCTTTAACAGAAGTAAAGGGTCATATTTTGAGCCATGAGACCATTAAGCCTGATGAGTGTAGAGATATTTTACGTGAAATATTTTAGTGGATTCTCTTTAGAGAGTGAGCAAATTTTATTTGATAGCTATCTGACAAAGAGTGACTATCATGTAGCAGGGTTCTCTTATGGCGCACAACAGGCTTTTGAGTATGTGTATGAGAGTACTGCACGTATTGATAGACTGATACTCCTCTCTCCTGCTTTTTTTCAGATGCAAAAGTCTTCATTTGTGCGTACACAATTACGCTATTTTAAAGCAGATAAAGCATCTTATATCAAGCAATTTCTAGCCAATGTAAGCTACCCTTGTACGCTAGATTTGGCATCGTATCTGAAGATAGGAACAAAAGAAGAGTTACATCAGTTACTCACCTATCAATGGGATGAGAAGAAGATACAAGAAGTCTTAGACAGAGGTGTCAAGATAGAAATATTTGTAGGATTAGAAGATAAGATAGTTGATGTAGAAGCCGTGCTTTGTTTTTTTCGTCCACTATGTACGACGTATAGCATTAAAAATTATGGACATATATTGGAGCAGTAAATGACAAATATTATCATCACAGGATGTTCTACAGGGATAGGACTAGCCACAGCTAAGTATCTCAAAGAGAGATTTGTAAAAGTCTATCCTACAGCACGAGACGCACAAGATGTAGAGATGCTCAAAAGTTTAGGTTTTGAAGATACGATGCTCTTAGATGTGACAGACCCTACACAAATTAGCCAAGCAATAAAAACAGTCATGGCAAAAGAGGGTCATATCGATGTATGGTTTAACAATGCTGGATTTGGACAAGCAGGGGCAGTAGAAGACATCACAACAGAGACACTCAAATCTCAGTTTGAGACCAATGTATTTGGCTTACATGAATGTACACGTCAAGTCATACCTATCATGCGTGAGCAGGGTTATGGTAAGATTATACAACACTCTTCTGTTTTAGGGATTGTTTCTTTATTTGGTAGAGGTGCATATAATGCTAGTAAATATGCCATAGAAGGACTCAGTGATACCCTAAGATTAGAGCTTTTAGGTACAGATATTTCTGTATCTTTACTCAATACGGGTCCAATTAGCAGTGATTTTAGAAAAACAGCGATGAAAAAGCTTCGTGCGAATGTGGATATAGAACACTCTTTTTTTAGCTCCCGATATACCAAAAGCCTAGAAGGTAAAAGTAAAAAAGTACCGTTTAATGAAGAAGCAACTTCAGTCGCAGCAGTGGTACACAAGATAATACTTGCAAAAAAGCCAAAACCACGTTATTATATTACAAAAGCAACCTATCTTTTGGGCTATATCAAAAGAATTGTGAGTACGAGTATATTGGATAAATTATTAATAAAAATAGGATAAATATGGATAAGATAAAAATTGGTGTAATTACCACAAGCGATAGAGCATCCCAAGGGATTTATGAAGATATTTCAGGTGTGGCTATCATGGATACGATGAAAGAATATTTACTCAATGAATGTGAGTATGAGTATAGATGTATCCCTGATGAACAAAGTCTCATAGAAACCACATTGATAAAACTCTCTCGTGATGAGAAATGTGACATTATCGTTACGACAGGAGGCACAGGTCCTGCTATGAGAGATGTAACTACAGAAGCCACTGAAAATGTCTGTCAAAAGCTTCTTCCTGGGTTTGGTGAGCAGATGAGAGCTGTGAGTTTACAGTATGTACCAACAGCGATACTTTCACGTCAAACAGCAGGTATTTGTAACGGTGCACTCATCATCAATCTTCCAGGTAAACCAAAGTCTATCCGTGAATGCTTAGATGCTGTTTTTCCTGCTGTACCTTACTGTATCGACCTTATTGGTGGCAAGTATATGCAAGTCGATGCATCGGTGATAAAAATCTTTAGACCTAAAGCAAAGTAGCCATGATGGATATAGCATTTATAGAGGGTAAATTGGCTGAAATTATAAAAGTATTGGAACAAGAAGTGATGGAGGTATTGATGGATGAGAGCTTAGATAAAAAGCAAACAAATCTACACATGAAACCTCTGACTTCTACTAAAAAGATATTAGATAATGCCTTAGATAGTATCAAAATGGTAGATACACTAGGCAAAGAAGAGTTAGCTAAATGATGAACAATGCTACTATTTTAGGACTTTTTATACTAGCTATCGTTTCTTTCTTTTGGGGTACGTACAAATCAATGAAGACCCAAGAAACACGCTATATGTTAGCAACACTTCCTTTTATCTTTTTGATATTAGGAATGTTTTTAGTATAACTTGATATATGTCAATACTATTTCTTTTTTAAATTATTATAATTAATATTAATATTAATATTAATATTAATATTAATATTAATTATAAATTTAAGGAATAAAGATGAAAAGTATTTTAATAACATGTGTACTAAGCATATCGATAATGAGTCCTGCGATGGCAGTATGGGGTCAAGAAGATAAAGGTGCAATAGCTGAAAAGATAGAAAATGAAAGAATGTGTAGCATTTATACAAAAAAAATAAAAAAGTATAAAGAAACAATGAGAGACGATGAACACGCCCATGTAACATTGGCAAATTATGTCCGATTACAAATTAAATATTGTGAGATTACAGATTATAATCAAACGAATTTATAGGGTTAAAGATAATTAAGGGAACGAGATAAAATGATAAGCAAAGACAATTTAAAAGCACTATTAAAAACCTTAGAATTTACCCAAAATCAAGAAATATATAGCAAAAAATTTGACAGCTTTGATTGTGAATTAAAGGTAGATTTCAAAAATCAAAAACTCCTTTATCCAAAAGCCTTGACCATTCATGATAAAACAACTTCTAACTTCTCTTCTAATGAAAATTTTGTGGTCTTTGAATGTGTGCATAGACTTTTAGCCCAAGGCTATAATCCCAAACATATAGAGCTTGAACCCAAATGGCAATTAGGACATGGGGCGAGTGGTGGGAAAGCTGATATTCTTATCAGAGACAATGAGCATAAAGCCTTACTGATTATAGAGTGTAAAACAGCAGGTAGTGAGTTCAAAAAAGCGTGGGATAGTACTTTGGTGAAACCTACGCAAGTTTTTTCTTATGCAAAGCAAGATGGAGATACTAAGTTTATTGCCCTTTATGCCAGTGACTTTTTGGATAAAAAACTTGTATCAGATTATTACCTCATTAACTTAGTTGATGATGAAAAATATCTCTATGAAAACCACTTAAAAAAATCTTATAAAAAAGCCCAAACACTAGAAGATATTTATGAAGCATGGAGTGAGACTTATAGAAAAGCATTTAAAACTAAAGGGATTTTTGAATCAAACAAAGCCTATTTTATAGGATTAGAAAAGACGAATATTGATGACTTAAATATCGTTTATTCAAAAGATATTCAAGGCAAATACAATGCCTTTGCAACGATTATGAGACAGCATAATATCGGTAGTCCTGAAAGAGCCTTTAATGTCTTGGTCAATCTCTTTTTATGTAAAATAATTGATGAAAATAGCAATCAAAAGAACAAAGAGAGTGAACTCAAATTTTATTGGAAAGGTGTGGCTTATGATGATGCTTTTGGGCTTCAAGATAGACTTCAAGAGTTGTATCAAGCAGGAATGTTTAATTTTCTCAATGAAAAGATAACCTATATTTCTGATAGCATGATTGATAAAATGTTTGCCAAAACCGATATAAATTCTATCAAAGTACAAGTAAAACAAAGTTTTAGAGAGCAGAAGTTTTTTACCAATAATGATTTTTCATTTTTAGATGTGCATAGCGAAATGCTTTTTTATAAAAATTTTGAAGTCCTACTCAAAGTGATTGAACTTTTTCAAGATATACGGCTTACTGGCGTAGAAGACAATCAATTCTTAGGTGATATGTTTGAAGGGTTTTTGGACAATGGAGTCAAGCAAAGCGAGGGGCAGTTTTTTACGCCTATGCCTATTGTCAAATTTATCATCAATGCCTTACCCCTAGAAGATATAAAAAAGCAAGAAGACAAACCCAAAGCCATAGATTATGCTTGTGGAGCAGGACATTTTCTCAATGAAGTTGCCAAAATATTTGATACAGATGAAGTCGTAGGCATAGAAAAAGAGTATAGGCTTTCCAAAGTCGCCAAAGTCTCTGCTTTGATGTATGGACAAGAAAATATAAATATTATCTATAATGACGCACTCAAAGAGGACAAAAATATCCCAAATGATAGTTTTTCACTCCTTGTTGCCAATCCTCCTTATTCTGTCAAAGGATTTTTGGAAACATTGCCCAAAGAAGAGAGAGAAAAGTTTGAACTCATCAAAAGCATAGAAGCAAAAAGCTACACAGCCAACAATTCTATAGAATGTTTCTTTATAGAACGAGCCAAACAGCTACTCAAAACCAACGGCGTAGCAGGGATTATCTTGCCCTCTTCTATACTCTCCAAAGGCGAGGGTACAAATACTTATGTAGGTACAAGAGAGATAATATTAAAATATTTTGACATCATAGCCATTGCCGAGTTTGGAAGTGGTACATTTGGCAAAACAGGCACAAACACCGTAACGCTTTTTCTAAGAAGAAGAAATGATTTAGAAAATATCGTAGAAAAATATGATGATTTAACACAAAATATCTTCAAAGGAAATATATATATACAAGGTCAATTTACAGACAAAGAAATACTCAAAAAATACACCCAACATATAGGTATAGACTATGACTACTATCTAAGTTTCTTAGAAGATAAACCCTCTAAAAAGTGCTTAAAAATAGAAATCGTAGAAGCCTATTTATCAGCCTTTGAAAAATCCACAGAGACCAAACACCGAAGAAAAGCCACCTATTATAAAAAATTCTCAAAAATAAAAAGATACAAAACAGAAAAAAAAGCCTTTATCGCCTATGTCAAAGCCATAGAAGCCGATAAGTTTTACTATTTCGTACTCTCTTGTGAAAACAGCCAAAAAGTCCTCATCATCAAAGCCCCCACAGACAACAAAGCCAATAAAAAGTTTTTGGGTTATGAATGGAGTGGGCGAAAAGGAAACGAAGGCATACAATACAACGGAGGCACACTCAACAGTATAAACACTGTGCTTTATAATCCTATAGATAAAAATGATGAGAGTAAAATAAACACGCTCATTACGAGGAACTTTTCTAATGAAGAGCTAGAAATACCTAAAGATTTAGAGGAGTTTGTATTTAAAGCTAAATTAGTGGATATGCTTGATTTTACTCGGGTTGAGTTTAATAAAAGTATTAGCTTAACAGGCAAGGTAAAGATTGAAATAAAAAGTAAATACCCATTAGTAAAGCTTGGTAATCTATCAACAATACCACAATATGGTGCAAATGAAAAAGCAATAGATGGAAAAGAAGAAGATGTAAGATATATTAGAATTACTGATATTAATGAAAATGGAAGTTTAAATAATGAATTTAAAACGGCAGAAAATATAGAAGAAAAATTTATGTTAAAAAATAATGATTTTCTATTTGCAAGATCTGGAAATACTGTTGGAAAAACATTTCTTTATGAAAATAAATACGGTAAATGCTTATATGCAGGATATTTAATTAGATTTAGACTAAAAAATGAAAGTATTTTACCTAAATATTTAAAATATTTTACTGAAACAGTTTTATATTGGGATTGGGTACATCAAAATATTACTGGTACTTCTCAACCAAATATTAATGGAAAAATTTATTCATCTTTGAATATCCCTCTCCCTCCTCTAAATATTCAAGAAGAGATAGTGAAAGCTTGTCAGAAAGTAGATGATGAGGTGGGAAAAGCGAATGAGATGATAGAGGAGATTAAAAGGAAAATAGAAGAAGAGATTAGTTCTGTGAGTCAAAAGTTTGATAGATTAGGAAATATTGCCTTGAAAGTATCAGATTCTTTAAAGCCACAAGAATATGAAGGACTTGTTAGTTATATTGGTTTAGAAAATATAGAATCTAATAGTGGCATATTGGTAGGAACACTGGAAAGTGAGTATCAAGATATTAAAAGTTCAAAAACTATTTTTAAAAAGGGTGATATTTTATATGGAAAATTAAGACCCAACTTAAATAAAGTTTATTTAGCTGAACTAGATGGTATATGTTCTACTGATATTTTAGTCTTTAGATTTAAAAATAATGATTTAGCAAAAATATATAAACATTATTTTTTGAATAAACCATTTAATAATGAAGTTTTAAAAGGCGTTGCAGGGTCTCAATTACCTAGAACTTCTTGGAGTAAAATGGAATCAATTAAAATCCCACTTCCAACCCTAGAAACCCAAAAAGAAATCATTTCAAAAATAGAAAAATTAGAAACTAAAATAGCTTCGGCTAAAGAGATTGTTGAGGGTGCTAGTTTTAGGAAAGAAGAGGTTTTGAGGGAGTTTTCATGATACTTAAAAAACTTCTAATAGGTAGATGAACATTAAAAAAGGAGAATCGAAAATGAGTGAATTAGAAAGAATTGAAGCCTTAGAAAGAGAGATTAGAGAGCTTAAAGGTTTGAATGAAGAGGGTATTCCTACCTATAGTTTTAGTAAAATTACAGATAATGAGCTTAAAAAATTAGTAGATATAAAAAAATCTTTTAAAGATGATAAATTTAAATTGTGGTTAAATAATAATATAAATATATCAAGCAAAGAGGTTAAGTTTTTAGTAAGATTATTAAGTAAATATGGAAAATTTTTAAAAGGATTTAAAGAAGAGACCTTAAAAGCAAACTTCATCATTCCTATCATAAATAGAGTAGATTTTCAATCAATAGAATATGAAATTTCAGGTTTTTATGAAGATGTTGTCTTATATGAAACAGATAAATTTATTTTTAATGGTACAACTGACTTTACAGTATCAAAAGGGTTAGAATATTCTGAAAAACCATATTTCTTTATACAAGAGTTTAAAAAAGGCAAAGTAAATACAGACCCAGAACCACAACTTTTAGCAGAGCTTATCTCTGCTGTTGAACTAAATAATGAGACTTCTATGAGAGGGGCATATATCGTAGGAGCTATTTGGAATTTTGTGATTTTGGAGAAATTGGGTAAAGACAAATATCAATATTTTGTAAGTGAAAATTATGATAGTACAAAGATAGGAGATTTAAAAGGGATTTATAAGAATTTGATGTTTGTAAAGTATGAAATAATTCAGATGATAAAAGAAAATAAATAATAGGTATTTGTAAGTATGGCTTAGAAGTGTTTTATAAACTTTTTAATGGTATACTATACTTCTCATTAAAGGACAGTTTTTGGATATTTTTCAAGCTATAATTATAGGTATTATTGAAGGTTTTACCGAGTTTTTACCTATCTCGTCTACAGGTCACATGATTATTGCTTCTGAATTTTTGGGACTTCCTCAAGATGCAACAATGAAAGCCTATGAAGTTATCATACAATTTGCAGCTATTTTAGCTGTTATGCTTATCTACAAAGAAAAAATTACCCTCAAAAAAATAGACTTATGGATGAAACTCATGGTGGCATTTTTGCCACTAGCAGTGATTGGTTATCTCTTGAAAGACCAGATTAAAGCTTTGTTTTCTGTGGAGATTGTGGCATGGATGTTTATTATTGGGGGTGTTGTCTTTCTCATTGTAGAGTATTTTTATAAAGAACAACCCCATCATATCAAAGAAGTAGAAAAAGTCTCTTACCCCCAAGCGATGTGGATAGGCTTTGCACAACTTTTTGCTTTTATCCCAGGGACTAGTAGGTCAGGGGCTACGATTATTGGGGGTATGCTTACAGGACTAGATAGAAAAACCTCTTCTGATTTCTCATTTTTATTGGCTATTCCTGTGATGGGTGCAGTAGCAGGATATGATTTACTCAAAAATTATCAAGCCTTTGCTTCTGTGGATTTGACACCATTTATCGTAGGGTTTATTGTTGCATTTATTATCGCCTATATTACGGTTAAACTTTTTTTATCTTTTATACAAAAGTTTTCTTTTTTACCTTTTGGTATTTATAGGATAGTATTTGGGGTCATTTTATTGAATTTATAGAATTTCTTACGAGAAGTTCTTTTAAGTTCAAAACATTTTGGACAAATTTACGCAGGGATACATCGTGTATGTATCTCAAAGGCAAAATATGAAATTTAGTGAATTCGATTTTCATCCTGATATATTTAAGGGTGTGAAGATAGCAGGTTTTAGAGAACCTAGCCCTATACAAGAAGAGGCAATACCCATTATCGCTTCTGGGTCAGACCTTGTGGGACAAGCCCATACAGGTACAGGAAAAACAGCAGCTTTTGGTTTGCCTATGATGGACAAATTAGCCAAAGGTGAAATTGAACGTGCATTGGTGATTACACCTACAAGAGAATTAGCCACACAAGTAGCTGATGAGCTGTATCATTTAGGACGTTTTGCAGGTATTAGAACATTGACCGTCTATGGTGGTGTAGGGTATGGAAGACAAATTGCACTCATTCATAAAGGTGTACAAATCGTTGTTGCCACACCTGGAAGACTAAAAGACCTTTATAAAAAAGGAAAAATAGATGTTTTCAATCCTGAAATAGTCGTATTAGATGAAGCAGATGAAATGCTTGATATGGGATTTTTGGAAGAGATAAAAGAGATTTTTGAGTATATCCCACAAAATAGACAAACATTGCTTTTTTCAGCAACGATGCCAGAGCCTATCAAAGAACTGGCATCCAATATCTTGTATCAGCCAAAATTTATCTCTGTAGTAGGAGAGGATGAAACGACCAACAATATCATAGACCAACGTTATTATATGATTAATGAAAATCAAAGAGATGAGGCATTGGTTAAACTCCTTGAAACAGAAGAAACCAACAAATGTATCGTCTTTTGTCGTATGAAGCGTGAAGTAGATAGATTGGCAGAACATCTTCAAGCTTTAGGATTTAATGCAACAGGATTGCATGGTGACTTAGAGCAGATAGACAGAGAGAGAGTTATCAAAGCCTATAGACGTGGAGAAAGCAAGATAATGGTAGCCACAGATGTAGCAGCTCGTGGACTCGATGTGAAAGATGTGACGCATGTCTTTAACTACCATATTCCTTTTGATCCACAGTCTTATGTGCATCGTATTGGTCGTACAGGACGTGCAGGAAAAAGTGGTCAAGCCATTACGCTTGTGACCACAGGAGAATTTCGAGAGCTTCAACGTATCCAAAAAGAAGTAGGGGCAGAAATGCGTCTTGCTACTTTGCAAGGAGGAGATGGACTCGATGATAGAGGACGTGAATATTTAGCAGATGAAATACGTGCCATCTCGATACATAATGATGCCTTAGATATGCTCAGCTACTTGGAAGATATGGATAAAGAACTGTTACTAGAAAAGCTTATTTCTCATCTTATAGAGCAAAAAAAACAGTATATTGGTACACAAATAGGTTTTGACCAAAATACGGTAGATGAGATGATAGAAGGCTATAATGGTGAAAAAAAAGCTACTCGAAATAACAATCGAAGACGAAAACGAAAATAATAACTTTTTTTTAACTAATAACAAGCAAAGTTATTTTAAAATTTGAGTTATATAAACTAGAGAAAGTGAGCGTATATGGAAGATGTTAATTTGATACTTGAGAGTGTAAAGTTTATGATGTTGGGAATGACCGTTGTCTTTGCATTTTTAACCTTACTTATTATCGTTGTAAATATTCAGGCAAAGTTAATTAAGAAATTTTTCCCTGAAGAAATACCCACTGCTTCTACTACACAGCCTCAGGCTAATGAAGCAGAGCATGTTGCAGCGATAATCGCTGCTGTAACTGAATTTAGAAAACAATCATAAAATAAGGTATCGTAAATGGCTAAAAAATATATTGATATAATGGACACAACATTTAGAGACGGATTTCAATCTGTTTTTGGTGGGCGTGTACTTATGGATGACTTTTTTCCAGCAGTTGAAGCTGCGAAAAATGCAGGTATTAATCACTTTGAATTTGGTGGTGGAGCAAGATTTCAATCTTTGTACTTCTATTTACAAGAAGATGCATTTGAAATGATGGATGGTTTTAGAGAAATTGTAGGAAAAGAAGCAAACCTTCAAGTCCTTTCTCGTGGTATCAATACCGTTATGTTAGACACGGGTAGCCGTGAAATGATAGACCTCTTTGCTAAAATGTTCAAAAAACATGGTACAACTACGGTACGTAACTTTGATGCACTCAATGATGTAAACAATTTGGCATTTTCAGCTGAAATGATTAAAAAACATAAGTTAGATCATGAAGTAGTCGTCACAATGATGGACTTACCACCAGGATGTAAAGGTGCACATGATGTAGCATTTTATGAAAAAACATTGAGAAAAATCTTAGATTCTGGTATCTCTTATGATAGCGTATGTTTCAAAGATGCCTCAGGGACGGCGAACCCTCATAAAGTATATGAAACCATTGCAATGGCTAGAAAGCTATTGGGTGATTCTGTACATTTGAGATTACACACACATGAGACAGCAGGGGTCTCTGTAGCTTCTTATCTTGCAGCACTTGATGCAGGAGCCAATGGTATAGATTTGGCCGCATCACCTGTAAGTGGTGGTACATCACAGCCAGATATTTTGACTATGCTTCATGCAACTAAAGGGACTAATTATAATCTAGGTGATTTAAAACTAGATAAAATTTTGAAATATGAAGAGAGACTAAAAGAATGTCTAGCTGAATATATGATTCCACCAGAAGCCACACAAGTTTCTCCTCTTATTCCTTTTTCTCCTATGCCTGGTGGTGCATTAACAGCCAACACGCAAATGATGAGAGACTCGGGTGATTTAGAGAAATTTGACGAAGTCATCGCAGCGATGAAAGAAGTAGTAGAACGTGGTGGTTATGGTACTTCTGTAACACCTGTGAGTCAATTTTACTGGCAACAAGCGTATGCCAATGTTATGTTTGGTCCATGGAAGCAAATTGCTCCTGGATATGGACGTATGGTTTTAGGATACTTTGGTAAAACACCAGTACAAGCAGACAAAGAGATTATGGAATTAGCATCTCAAAAATTGAAGCTAGATCCAACCACAGAAAATCCTCTTGATATTTCAGATAGAGATGAGAAAAAGTCTATCGCTCACTGGACTAAAGTGTTGGAAGAAGAAGGATTAGAAGCCTCTGATGAAAATATTTTCATCGCAGGAGCTTGTGATCAAAAAGGTATTGCGTTCTTGAAGGGTGAAGGCCCTCTCATGATAAGAAAAGGTAAAAATAATTGTAGTGGAGAGAATGAAATGGCAGGAAATTATACAGTAGTAGTCGATGGTAAACAATATAGTGTACAAGTAGCAGAGGGTGAGGGTGATATTCAAATTGCACCATCAACAGTGACAGAGGTAGCCGTGCCTAGTGGACCAGTAGGTGCAGGTTCGGTAGAAATTAATTCACAAACACCAGGAAATGTATGGAAAATACTTAAAAATCCAGGGGATAGTGTCGCTGAAGGTGATATTATTATGATTCTCGAAGCGATGAAAATGGAAATTGATATTACTGCACCACAAGCAGGTAAAATTGCCTCTATCAATGTCAATGTTAATGACTCTGTCGCAGATGCACAACTTTTAGCCACAATGGAGTAAGCATGAAGCTCAAACACCTTTTACTGTCGTTACTATTTGTCTTTTGGGCATCTACTTCTATGGTACAAGCAAGTAGTGAGCCTACAGCTCCTACTGCACCTATCGAAAAAGTAGAAAAGCACTATGAACCAAAAACAATCACACAGCTTTTATCTAGTTTTTGGGAAACTACGGGAATTAATGCCATTATCGATTTAAATGATGGTGAAAAAACGTCAGAACCTAAAGGCGCTAACTATGAAAGAGAAATGAATTGGTTTGAATCTTCTTTGGGTCGTATTATTATGATTATCTTAGTATTCATTCTTTTCTATTTGGCTATTGCTAAAAACTTTGAACCTTTACTTTTAATTCCTATCGCCTTTGGTGGTCTTCTTGCCAATATTCCTCTAGCAGGGATGGGTGGAGAGCATGGTATGCTAGGTATTATTTACAATATGGGAATTGCCAATGAATTTTTCCCTCTTCTGATTTTCATGGGTGTAGGAGCAATGACAGACTTTGGTCCACTTTTGGCAAACCCTAAAACAGCTATCCTTGGTGGGGCTGCTCAGTTTGGTATCTTTGGTTCACTTATTGGAGCAGTTGCGATTGGGTTTTCTTTACAAGATGCATCTGCTATCTCTATTATCGGTGGAGCAGATGGACCAACTTCTATCTTTATTGCCAATAGATTAGCACCTGATATGCTAGGGGCTATTGCCGTTGCAGCCTATTCATATATGGCTCTAGTACCTGTAATTCAGCCTCCGATAATGAAGTGGCTTACTACAGAAGAAGAACGTAAAATTGTCATGAAGACAGGACGAAAAGTACATAGACTTGAAAAGCTTTTCTTTCCTATCATTGTTTTAATGCTTACCATCTTTATCATACCTGAGTCAGCACCACTTATTGGGGCATTTACATTTGGTAACTTTGCAAAAGAGTCAGGTGTGGTTGATAGACTTTCAAATGAGATGCAAAATTCTTTGATTAATGTTGTTACTATCTTCCTTGGTTTAGGTGTAGGATCTAAATTAGCAGCTGATAAATTTTTGGTAGCTGAGACTATGGGGATTATGGTTATTGGTCTTTTGGCTTTCTCTGCTGGTACGGCTGTAGGAGTATTGATGGCTAAGGTTATGAATAAATATAGTAAAGAACCTATCAACCCATTGATTGGAGCAGCAGGTGTCTCTGCTGTCCCAATGTCAGCTAGGGTTGTCTCTAAGGTTGGTTCTGATGCTAAACCAGGTAATATTTTGCTCATGCATGCAATGGGTCCAAATGTTGCAGGTGTGATTGGTTCAGCTGTCGCAGCTGGTGTGTTACTCTCTATCTTCAAATAAAGAGTCGTACAATGCTTTCTCTTTGGAGGAAGTATACATTAGAAAATATAAGTGAATGTGTGTTTTTTAATGTATGCTTTAGCATGTAATAAAGTTAAATGGATATAATTTGTTTAATGTTATAAATATTTGTACAAAAGAGGATACTATGAGTACTAAAATGCCCAACGGACTTAATAATCTAGGTTTAAAAAACATCGGAGATGTTTACTACAATTTGAGTTATGATGAGTTGCAAAAGCACGAAGTAAAAAATGCAGAGTGTAAAATCTCTACAACAGGCACAGCCATGTGTGACACAGGTATCTTCACAGGACGTAGTCCTAAAGATAAATATTTTGTCGATCAATCACCTTCTAATGAAAATATTTCTTGGGGTAATATTAATACCAAAATAGACAAAAAAATCTATGATGAGCTTCTTGATATTACGCTTACACAACTTTCAGGTAAAAATATTTATATCACAGATGTCTATGCAGGGGCTAGTGCAGCTTCTAAGCGTTCTATTCGTTTTATTTCTGAAGTAGCATGGCAAGCACATTTTGTAAAAAATATGTTTATTCGTCCTACAGAGTCTGAATTAGAAAAATTTGAACCTGATTTTACAGTTTATAACGCATGTAAAACAACCAATGAAAAGTATGAAGAACATGGGATGCATTCTGATGTGTATGTACTCTTTAATGTAGAAGAAAATACTTCTATCATCGGTGGTACATGGTATGGTGGTGAGATGAAAAAGGGTATTTTTTCTATGATGAACTACTGGCTACCACTAGAAGGTAAACTTTCTATGCACTGTTCTGCCAATGTAGGGGAAAATGAAGATGTATGTTTGTTCTTTGGACTCTCAGGTACTGGAAAAACTACCCTCTCAACAGACCCTCACAGAGCTTTAATAGGTGATGATGAACATGGATGGGATGACCATGGTGTATTCAATTTTGAGGGTGGATGTTATGCGAAAGTTATTAACCTTGACCCCAAATCAGAACCAGAAATTTATGGGGCTATCGTTAAAGATGCGTTGCTAGAAAATGTGGTTTGTGATGAAAATGGTAAAGTAGACTATGAAGATGGTTCTAAGACAGAAAACACACGTGTTTCTTACCCTATAGAACATATTGTCAATCATAAAGAAGATTTACAAGCAGGGCATCCAAATAATATTATCTTCCTTTCAGCAGATGCTTTTGGTGTTTTACCTCCTGTATCTAAGCTAAATAAAGAACAAGCGATGTATTACTTCCTTTCAGGATATACAGCTAAAGTAGCAGGAACCGAAAGAGGGATTACGGAGCCTATGGCTACATTCTCTGCATGTTTTGGTGAGGCATTCTTACCGTTACATCCTACGGCTTACGCAAAGCTTTTAGGTGAAAAGATAGATAAGCATGAAGTGAATGTATATCTTGTCAATACAGGTTGGACAGGTGGGCCTTATGGTATAGGAAAACGTATGAGTATCAAAAATACAAGAGCATGTATTGATGGTATTTTATCTGGTGCTATCAACCATACAGAGTTTGAGATGCTTGACATCTTTAATCTGGCTATTCCTACTACCCTCACAGGTGTGGATACAGCTGTCCTAAATCCTCGAAATACTTGGGAAAATAAAGAAGATTATGATGCAATGCTACACAAATTAGCTAAAATGTTTAAAGAAAACTTTGCTCGTTATGATGATAACGGTGGAGAATTTGACTACTCATCAGCAGGACCACAAATATAATACTCTTTACTAATGTGCGACGATAGTCGCACACTTTTTACTTTTGACCATTTGGACTTACATATTGATCATTGAGCTTTTGTATCAATGTTCTTCCTTGTGCTTCAAGTACTGCAAGTTTAGCTTTAGTCTTTTTATGCCAACTTCGTCCACCTATACCTACTGTATGTTTCCACCATCGTGTATTGTGTTCTATCGCTTGAGAGATAGCGATGTCTTTTGATTCCCATTTTTTGGCTGCTTTATTTGCAAAAATACTACGTGCCTTGATATGTGTAATCAATAGAAGTATAGAAGAAATACCTGCGATACTCATAAATTGTAAAGGAGAAGTCAAAACATTTGATAAGGCATCAAACTGAGAATGGCTAAAAGCCAATGCTAAAATAATTAAGATTAACATACCTAAATCTGCAAAGAGTACTTTCTTCCACCATAGATGAAGTGCCTCTTTAAGTAAAGGTATTTTCTCTTCTTTCATCTCTTTGGCAAAATTTTCAAGAGATTTAACAATACGATAGGCACGTTCTACACTTACTTGATCCATACGTTCCATAATTTGTGCTAAGTCTGTATCTTTTTTTCTTTTTAGACGCTCTTCTAAGGCTTTGTCTTCTATAGCATTGGCAGCATTTTCATTATAAATAGCATAAAAATTACCTGAGATTAGACCTTCATTTGCCAAAGCTCTTTGCCATGAACCTATGACATCTTCAAGGTTGTCTTCTTTGGCTGATGTGTCTATTTGATTGAGGATATAGAGTACTTTATTGGCATCTTTATGTTCTATCGTTGTAGCAACTAAGTGTTTGAGTGTATCACGCATAGCCCCTGGTTCAGGATGACGTGCATCAAAAAAGACCAAGACCAAATCAGACATTTCTACCATGTGATTGGTAATACGTAAAACACCATCCCTTTGGCTGTCTGCATCAAATCCTGGAGAGTCTATAAGAATTTTCCCTTTTATCTTCTCTGATTTTAATGTTTTGAGTTGTAGATAAAGATTGACACGATTGCCTTCTCCTGGGTCTACTTTATTGACTTCTTTACTGATATTGTAAAAAGGAAAACGAGGGTCAGCATCAAGAGCTAGTCCTGGTAGGGTTACAGGCTCTTCATTGTGACCATAGCATAAGACGGTAAATTTATCATCTACAGCTTGGTTACCACTTTGTTGAATATCTGCTCCCATGTATTGATTGATAAATGTTGATTTTCCTGCTGAAAAAGTACCAAGTATAGAAATCATAGGCCACCATGAAATGTGGCTAGTATAGGTTTCATCAGCGCTAATAAAGCCCATTTTATGTCCTATTGTATCCAAATCTTCATATTTACTAATCACATCTAATAAAATAGGATTCTCTTCTGAGAGATATTCTTTAAGTTTTTCGTATCGTTCTGTAGGCATCATATTGCTTTTCCTTAAAATCTAAAATATACTATATTATTGTACCCTAATGTATTTTAATACATTATATTTAGAGGTCATTTTTTTCGATATTTTACAAGAGTGTAGATATTAATTATAACATGCTATAATAAAGAATATAAATTATCAAATATTTGGGGTAAACTAATATGAAAAGATTAAAAAATATAATAAAAAGAAAGATTAAAAAATTCTCTGTACCACTAGTAATGCTTTTTGTAAGTAGTACGGCACAAGCTTCTTGTGCTAAATTAGCAAAATTTTCGGGCATGAAACAAGCAAACCTAAAAATCATTGTTGAAAAACTTGTAAAGCTAGAGACAACATCAGGTGCCTATGATGTCAAAAATCACCGTTCAGGTGCCTATGGACGTTATCAGATAATGCCTAGTACTGCTACATACTATGCTAAAAAACTAAATATCCCTAAATATTTATGGAAAATATCATACAACCAAGATAAAATTTTTAGAGCAATTATGAGAGACAATATTAAAAGTCTAAAAAAACGTGGTTATAAAGTATCAGCCTTTACACTTTACGCAACACATCAACAAGGAGCAGGTGGATTTAATGCCATTATGAAAAACAAAAAACTTACCAAAACACTTGAAAAAAACTTGCGTCAAAATCTTCCCAAAAAACTAAGCAAAGTCAAAAAGTCAAAACTACGAAGTACATGGATTACTTACTGGAAACATAAATTAGCATAAAATTAAAATACTATTTATAATATGTCATTGTACTACGACCAAACTTTTTACGTTTACTTTGTGTCAGTTTACCGATACTTTGAGGCATGTCTAGATTAGACATATGTTCTACTATCACCATCTCACAAATCTCAGGAGAAATACTTTCTATCAGTGTAATAGTCTTATCGTAAACATCATCCATCCCATCACGAGTAGCAAAGGGAGGGTCGAAGTAAAAGTATGTTTTTACTTTAGACTTTTCTATCATCGTATGAATCATTTCAAACTTTTCAAAGCTATCCCCAAAAAATAGATGAGACTTATAAGGTGCTATCCGTTGAACATTGGCTTCTAGGCATTTGAAGGCAATACGATTATACTCGATGAAGTAGGCTTCATTCGCTCCACGGCTTAACGCCTCTAATCCTATAGACCCCGACCCAGAAAAAACCTCTACAAAGTTTTTGTCTATAATGTCAAACTGTAAGGTATTAAAAAGTGACTCTTTGAGGATACCTTTAGAACTACGAGTCGTAAATATATCAGGTATCTCAATTTTCTTACCCTTATGTGTACCTGCTGTGATGGTTGTTGTAAATATTTTTATTTTTTCTTTCATAAGATGTATTTTATCTAAATTTATAAAACTTGACAAGGATAATCTGTTTTTCATTTCATTTATTACTATATTATTGATAGAATTGTTATTATGTTAATTAAAGTTGTCGTATAAAATAGAAAAGAGACACTATACTATTTTATTCATCAATACTTTAGCCACATTTTTAGAGCTACCATGAGAAAGATAGTTCTTTAACTCTTTGGCTTTTTGGTTAAAAATCGTTTTGTCTGTTTGCTGGTACTCTTTTAGGAGATTATCTACCGTGACATCTTCTTGTAGTATCTCATTGTGTAAGGTACTTTGATTGTGGTGGGTAAGTATAATATTGGCTAAGCCTACTTGTGTGATGCCTAGTAGTCTTGTGCCTACAAAAAAATCTATCTTTTTAGCGATATATACCAAGCTAAAAGGTGTGCCTATGAGTGCAGATTCTAGGGTAGCCGTCCCTGAACATATAAAAGCAAATTCTGAACGTGTTAGTGCTTTATGTGTATCTCTAACAATTTCAAATTCTCTATAGCCTTTGTAGAGTTTGGCAATTTTATGACGGTCAAAAGAGGGGGGAATGACTAAAATAGGACATATATCATTGCCTAGTTTACGTCTGAGTTCTAAAAATATAGGCATTAATCGTGTAATTTCAGATTTGCGACTCCCTGGCATAAAGGCAATGCACCCTTGAACCTTAGATTCATCTCTATGTATATCTATCTCATCAAGCAAAGGATGCCCCACATACCTAGCCTTTCCTTGTGGATAATAGTCTATCTCAAAGGGAAGTATCCCTAAGAGAGTGTCGCAGTACTTTTCTAGGGCTACAGCACGTTTGGGACGACTAGCCCATATCTGGGGTAAGATGTAGTAGATTATCTCTTTATTTGGGTATGCTTTTTTTAGCTTTTTAGCCAAAGGTAGATTAAACCCAGAAGAGTCCATGAGTAGTATCTTATCAGCCTCAGAAGCCAATGCTACCATCTCATCAGCTACTTTAAAAAACCAACGCAATTTTTTGAGTGCATCTACGATACCCATAATAGCCATTTGTGAAATATCATAAAGAGGTATACCTTCTTTGATACTCTTATCAAAAATACCAATAAGCTCAATGCCTTGTGTATGTTTAATCACTTCTTTGAGATGAAGATTAGAGGAAGGTTCTAAGGCTGAGACGAGTATTTTCATAAGGGTTACTTTCTTGTATATGATAAAAGATTATAGCTTAAACTAGATATAAATCATAATTTTCTTAGATTTTAAGTTCAAATACGATAAAAAGAGAAATCATATTGTATTTTAGCTATGATTTCTTACTTTAATTTTAGGATATTTTATGGATTTTTCGTCATTGGAAACGTGGGGCTATTTTGCTGTTGCTTTTTTTGCTTTTGGGGGTTCTTTGTTTATTGTGGCTGCGGCTGGGGTTTTTGCTTATATGGGAAAGATGGATTTAGTGACGGTGTTGGTAGTGGCTACGGTTTCTAATTATTTAGGAGATATGTTTCTTTTTTATCTTGGACGTTATCAAAAAAAGGAGATACAACCTTATTTTGCAAAGCACAAACGTAAGATAGCATTGGCAACACTGATTATGCGTAAGTATGGGATATGGGCTATCTTTATACAAAAGTTTTTATATGGTATCAAAACATTAGTACCACTCTCTATGGCTCTTTCAAAGTATGACTTTAAGAAATTTGGGTTTTATAATATTTTTGCTTCTATTATTTTTGTATGTACGATTGGGCTTTCGGCTTATTATTCGAGTGAAGGTATCATCTCAATGTTTTCTTATATTAAAGAAAATCCATGGATAGCACCTGTGATACTCTTTTCTATCGTTGGGTCGGTATGGTACCTCATGGAGTATATGACAAAGAAGCGTTAGTTGCTTCTTTGAAACTTATATATTTTATCTTGTGAGCCAGTAGATAAGACTTGGGATGTTTTCTATCCCAAAGTAGAGATAGTTTCTGTCTGTCTCATCGCTATTTCCTGCTCTGATGACATATGTTAACCTAAAGATGTCTAAGACATCGACATAGGCATTAAACCCATACGCCGTATCTTTATTGTATAAATCACCTTGGGTATTTGCAAAGAAACTCAATCCCCCTCCTAACTTAAATGTATCATCATACTCTTTAAATGCATTGGTATCTATACGTACAAAATTGGTGGTCTTATCTGCTACAACATAAGACCCTTTTACTTCAAATCCACTAAGAAAATCCATCTTTTCATAGTATATTGCTGTATATCCTAAACTCAAACCACCGTTACTTAAATCAGTAGCAATCTCACTAGGGATAAATTTGAGTGCTGTACGATAATCTTCTAGTCCTTTGTCGTGAGGGACATCTAAAGGAAAAAGTTGCCATCCATTTTTTTCTTTGAGATAGGTACTAGCAGCCCATGCTGTTAAGCTCGTAAGATTAGCAAAACCACTATGGTCTTCATGAATTTCTGCTCTATCATTTTCTATACTTGTTACACGATTTACTATAAATCGTAATGGACGTTTGTGCCAGTTGTCTATATCTTCTTTGGCATGTTGCACAAAACTATTATTCTGTGTTTTAAGATAACGCATATCTAGTTTACTAAGGAATGCTTTAAAATCATCTGTTTCATAACGTTTTGCATCGGTTTTTTCTATATTAAAAGCATTATAAATAGCAGAAAAACGATTGGTTATTTTGGGTTTACTATGGTGAAATTCTGTATTTAAAAAGAGTGTATAGGCTTGTAATGCTTCAGAGCCTTGTGCCATGTGTAGTGATTCTTTAAGAAAGTTCATTACATCAACCTGTGTCATCGCAGAAAATTTTTCTGGATACTGACGTTGAAAAGCATTTGATAAATGATATATAGCATCATAGACACCGACATAGTAGTCATAGATACGAAAGTTTTGGTCTAAAAATGCCCCAAAATGCCCTAAGTATTTACCTGTAATAGGATGGTAGCGTGAAGAGAGTACTAATTTTTTATCGCTATCTCCTCTAAAATTTTGATTGATAGCTTCATAGAGTTTCATCGATTGCATAATATCAAAACTACTAAATACAGGCATAAGATTGGTTTGGATAAATCCTAAGGGTATCTCTTCTTTGGCATCAATATCTTCTACCTCTTTCTCTTTTCGCATATTGCTAGGGTCCATAAAGAAAAAAGTCGAAGCCTCAGCACTTAGTGCTATTGCCAAATCTAAAGGTACATTATCATAGATTCCACCATCGATAAAGTAGTTGGAGTGCTTAATGCCTTTATATTCATAATCAAGTTTTACTTGTTGAAACGCCCCAGGGAAAGCCCCCGAAGCAAAAAGAAGAGTGACAAGCTTTTGTCTGTCTTTGTCTATATCAGGGATGGAGAGGTAAAAATCTCCTGTATCAGGTAAAGGTTTATTGATTACGATACCTTTACCATTTTGCTCTTTAAAGGCTAACGGTACAGAAAAGTTTTGATTTTTAATTTTGATACCATGTATTTTTTCGATGATAGGCTTGACCTTGGTGACTGAAACGCCTAGAGGTACTTCACAGCCTTTTTTAAAGATAGGCTTTTTCATGTGTTTGATGATTTTTCTACCTTTGGATTCTAAGCCTTTACGGGTAAAGAGAGAACTTTTATTTTCGGGGTCTTTTCCTTTGATAATCAAATCTTCTATGCCTAGATTCACCCATGTTTCATAAAAAAGATTGTCATCAATGCTATTGTGTAAAGGTATAGAATCTTTTTGACACCAATACATAGCAGAGAGCAAAGCATTGATAGACCCAGCAGATGCACCTGCTACAGATTTGAGGTATGGATTGACTAAGGTACTGTTATTTTTAATATCTGATAGTAGTTTGATAACAGCCCAATTATACCCAGCTTCATAGGCACCTAAACTGACCCCACCAGAGATAATGAGTGAAAAGTTTATATCTTTACGTGTGTTATTGTCTTCAGCATGAAGCCCTCCAAATAAAATAGAGACGAAAAGAATAATCTTAAAGAAATTATACATTACTTTTCTTTTCTAGTGTTCGTTTTCTTTGTTTTAAAAATTTTTCAATACGTCTAATGCCCTCACGTATGGTAGTCATATCTGTAGCAAATGAAAATCGAAAGTATCCCTCTGACCCAAAGCCTATACCTGGGACAACTGCTACACCAGTGCTTTGCAGTAACTCTTCACAAAACTGCAAAGAATCATTAGAAATATCTTTAATATTGACAAAAAGATAAAATGCACCTTGGGGTTTGAGTACGGAGATACCATCAAGCTCATTAAAAAGCTCTACAGCTTCTGTAGCACGAGACTCAAACGCTCTTCTCATGCTTTCTATCTCTGTATCTACTTCTCCCAAAAGGGCAGGTATCGCTGCTTTTTGTGTAATAGAATTGATATTCGAAGTACTTTGGCTTTGGAGCTTATTCATCGCAGAAATGAGTTCTTTATTTGGGGTTGCCAAATATCCAAAACGCCACCCTGTCATGGCTACAGATTTACTAAGACCATTGATAGTTACCGTACGTTGATACATATCTTCAGAGATACTAGCAGAGGCTACAAAATCGATACCATACACAAGTTTCTCATACATCTCATCTGAGGCTACGATAATATCTGTACCTTTAAGCACTTCAGCCAATGCTTTTAACTCTTTTTTAGAATAGACTGAACCTGTGGGGTTAGATGGTGTGGTCAAGATAAGCATTTTTGTCTTCGCTGTAATCGCCTCTTGGAGTTGGTCAGCTGTAATTTTGAATCCACTACGTTCATTGGTATCTATAGTAATAGGTACAGCCCCTGCGTATTTGACTAGTTCAGGATAGGTAACCCAATATGGTGCAGGGATGATGACTTCATCTTGGGGATTGAGTGTGGCTTGAAAGAGATTAAAAAGTGATTGTTTTGCACCATTACTCACGATAATATCTGACGACTCATAACTTAGATTGTTATCTCTTTTGAGTTTGATCGCAATGGCGTTGAGTACTTCAGGGATACCAGCTACGGCTGTATAGCGTGTGAATCCATCATTAATAGCTTTAATCGCTTCATTTTTGATACCTAGAGGGGTAGAAAAATCTGGCTCTCCTGCTGCAAAAGAGAGTATATCTCTTCCTTGAGCTTTTAAGTCACGAGCAAGTGAAGAGATAGCAATAGTAATAGAGGGAGAAAGAATTTGTATGCGATCGGAGAGAATCATTAAAAACCTTTGGTAATTAGAATACAATAATTATAGCAAAAAGTGCTTGATAAATGACTAATATTTTGTTATGACTTTCATAAAAAAAACTTTAATCCATACTATGAATGAAATTATCATAAATTTCATCTAAATCATGGTCTTTTTTCTTTATCATAGATTGTTTGCCTTGTGGTAGGGCTTCTTCTAGTACTTCGATACGTTTGATAAGATATTCAAAAATCTCTTTGTTGACATCGGGTATTTTATTGTGGCTTAGTGGGGTTTTGTCGTAGCCTCTTTTGATAATACGTGCAGGAATCCCCACAGCAGTACAATCAGCAGGGACATTTTTGACCACCACAGAGTTCGCTCCTACTTTGGAGTTTTTACCTATGGTGATATTGCCCAAGATTTTAGCTCCTGCTCCTATGACTACATTGTCTTCTAGTGTAGGGTGGCGTTTGCCTTTGCTAGTACTTACCCCTCCTAGTGTCACTTGTTGGTAGATAATGACATCATTACCGATAATAACCGTTTCTCCAATAACCACACCTACCCCATGGTCTATAAATACCCTATGACCAATTTGTGCAGCAGGGTGTATGTCTATTACTGTCAAAAACTGCCCAATAGCAGAGATAAAACGTGGTAAAAAACGTAATCCTAGATTATAGAGCTTATGGGATATACGATGAAAAAATAATGCCCATAACCCAGGATAGTTAAAAAAGAGTTCAAAGCTAGAGTGTAGAGCAGGGTCATTTTTCTTGACATTGGTAAAATCTTCTTTGATGAGGCTAAATATATTCACAGTTGCTATGTCCTTTATTATTCATTATTGGCTTGAATCGTTTTAAGATAGCTATTTTCACTTAAATAAAGATAAAGTTTACTTAAAAGCACTTCTTTTTCTTTATCATTAATAGAGAGTGATGCTTGAATACGCTCTTTGAGTGTTGTGTCTATCATTTCTACATCATAGTCCAAATCTTCTAGTACATCCATAAGATTTTGTGCTTCTATGAGATGCTCTATCTTATACTCACCTTTGTCATCAAAGGTAATAACGGCTTCACTAGGATGGGTAAAAAGGTTGTGTTTCATCCCCAATATTTCTTGGTACGCCCCTGTAAGAAAAAAGCCCAAAAAATACTCTTCTTTACTCACATCAATATCATGTAGATACAGAGGTAACTCAGGCTTAAACCCTATCTCTCCATCACTATCACAGGTAATATCCCAAATACTAGCAGGATTACTAGGCTCAATATCAAGCTTATCCAAAGGCACGATAGGAAACTGCTGTGCCAACCCCCAAAAATCAGGTAAAGATTGAAAGGTAGAAAAATTGACAAGGTATTTTTCTTGGATACGGTCTTGAAGTTTTTTGAGTTCGTTATTCCCTTGGGTTTGAAGTAAGACTATTGATTTTTTGATAATGAGATTGACCAATATCTCTGTATTGGAACGGTCTTCTAAATCAATGTATCCCAAATCAAAAAGTGTCAGTAAACTCTCCATGTGGTCAAGCGTATCATGGAGATACTCACGTGCATGTTTGGGTGTCAAAGAGCGATACAAATCATGTAACTCTTCTATAAGAGGTGGATTTTTCTCTTTTAGACGTAAGCCTTTTTCATGATACTCTTGTGAAAAAAGCTCCAACACAGGAGCAATTAGCACACTATGAGAAGCTGCGATGTAACGCCCTGATTCGGTAAATATATCAGGTTCTTCTACTCCTTTACTTCGTGCAATATCTTGCATGAGGTAGACCACATCATTGGCAAATTCTTGCAAGGAGTAGTTACGTTCTTGTTTCCCCTCATGTTGGCTATACTCTACAGCTAACCCCCCACCGATATTGATAGCACCCAAGGAAGTAGCCCCTCGTTTTTTGAGTTCGGCATAAATGTTTCCTGCTTCACGTAAGGCTTTTTTCAGAGGGGCTATATCTCCCATCTGTGAACCTATATGAAAATGAACCATCCACAAATACTCTAATAAATCTTCTTTCTTAAGCATCTCATACGCTTCGAGTAACTCTGTTGAGGTCAATCCAAACTTAGAAGAATATCCACCACTTTTTGCCCAGATACCAATACCCGAACTATGCAAACGAATACGCATACCTATCTTAGGTGAGAGCGTATTATGCATAGAAGCATTGAACTCTTTGTGTATCTGTATAATTGTTTTTAACTCTTCTAGTCCTTCTATGGTTATCGTAATGTCATGCCCCATATTGGAAGCAATAAAACAAAGAGAAATCATCTCTTTATCTTTAAACCCATTGACCGTAATAGGTGCGCCTATAGGGGTCTGGGTCATGGCGATAATAAGCTCTGCTTTTGACCCAGCTTCTAGTCCATAGTGATACTCTTTAGATACAGCAATAAGAGACGATACAAAATTAGGAAATTGATTGACTTTGAGAGGAAATACAGCATGAAATGAACCTGTATACCCAAAGGTTTTTCTAGCAGTCTCAAATGTATCAAAAAGGGTTTTAATTTGCTTTTTGATAAGATGAGGAAAACGCAAAAGTAAAGGACCTTTATACCCCTGTTCTCTCAATGCCTTGGTAATACTCAACAACGAAGGCTCAGAAGCATAATTGACATGAATCAACCCCTCTTTGATAATAAAATTATCCTCACCCCAAATATCTAACCCAAAGTGCTTCATCATGCTACCTTACCAAATAATTTTAATGATTATAGCTAAAATATCTTGACCTTATAAATCACAGCATACATAAGTGGTACATAATATAGATTGAGGATAGTTGCCCATGCTACGCCAAAACCTAAGCTAATTGCCATGGGTTGGAGGATGAGGGCTTGTCCTGAGGCAAAGAACATAAGAGAAGAGAGTCCTAATACTGTAGTGATGGAGGTGAGTAGTATAGGGCGTAATCGCATACCTGCTTGTTTAGCTACAGTGCTGTGGTCTTTTCCTTTTTTGATGAAGTCTAACATGATGAGACCATCATTGACAACAACCCCTGCCAATCCTATCACACCCATCATACCAGGCATGGTCATATTGATACCCATGAGGTATGTCCCTAGTAATGCTCCAAAGAGTGAAAGAGGGATGGTCGAGAGGATGATGAGTGGGAGGATGAGAGAATTGAACATCCATACTAAGGTAATAAAGATAAGAAAAACAGCGATAAGTAGGGCTTCACTCATCTCTTTTTTGAGTTTGTTGTTTTCTTTTTCTTCGCCTTTGATGATGATTTTGATGCCCTCTTGTTCTAAGGTATCTAATAGAGATTTGAGTTCTTTCATAACTTCTACGGGGGTAATAATCTTTTTTTCTACACGTGCAAAGAGTGAGCGTACTTTTTCGCCATCTTCTTTAAATATCTTAACAAAACTTTTTTGATAGCTAAAGTCACATATATCTGCTAGCCGTACACGTCTACTTCCATCGGGGGTGCTGAGTTGGAAGTTGTTTAGAGCCGTTATATCTTGTTTGTAGAGGTCTTCTATCTTGACACGGATTAAGCCTGTGTCATTGAACATTTTCCCATATTCTGCTTTGAGAAATGCACCTCTTAGGGTGGAGGTTACAACAGCTTCACTAAAGCCTAAAGATTGTCCATATTCATTGACACGGAGTTTGAGTTCACGTTCTCCTATGTTGGCATTGTTAGCAACCTCTTCTACACCTTTGATAGCAGAGAGTTTTTCTGAAACTTTTTGCATCGCTTGGAGCATTATATTTTTATCTTTATGCTCGAAGCCTATCTCTATATCATTGGATACTATCCCTGCTTGTTGTACATAGACGTTGAACTCTTCATAGATTTTTTTACCATTGATTTCTTTATCTTTTAAGGTATTGACAATCTTTTCTTGTATCTCTTTGGCTAAGTCTTGTGATAGGGTATAGCGTATCATATCAGAGTCATCATACTCCAAAGAAAAGATAGGATTGATATTTTTATCAAAGAAATTTTCTGGGGCTTTTTCGTGCAAATTGATAAAGATTTGAAAGAGGTTTTCGCCTACTTCAAAGCTTTGGTCTTTGTTGAGTTTGAAGCCTATAATGGAAGTCACCGAGTCCATATCTTTGCTTTTGAGTAACTCTAAGAGGGCTTCTTCTATCTGTGTGACATATACTTCTGTCTCTTCTAGGTTATTGTTGATGTCTATTTTTCCGTTGAGATAGATTTGTTGGGCATCAAATTCGGGAAAAAGTTGGAACTTTGTGACCGACCCCACGGCGATAGTTCCCCCTATAATAGCCGAAACTAGTAGCAAAAGAGAAGTCTTTTTGTAGTTTAAAAGTATCATAATAAAATTTTCGTACCATGCGATAAACTTTGTCCAAAATCTATCATCGTGCTTGTGGGCTGTGAATGTCCCCATAGAAAAGAACTCTTTGGCATGAAGAGGCAAAAAATAAAACGCTTCAAACAAAGAAGAGAGGAGTAAAACCGAAATCATGATAGGCAATACTTGCATAAAAACCCCCATCTTTCCAGACATCATAAGTAGAGGTAAAAAAGCAAAAACAGTAGTAAGTGTAGCCGTGATGACAGCAGGGAGCATCTCTGTTGCTCCATCTATGGCGGCATTTGTGGGGGTCTTGCCCATTTCCATGTGTCGGTAAATATTTTCTGCGACTACTATGGCTTCATCTACGAGCATCCCTAAGGCTATCAATGCCCCTAAAAGTGTGAGCATATTGAGACTATAGCCAATGAGGTCAGCAAAGATAAGGGTAATCATAAAACTAGCAGGTATCCCTATGGCTACGACCATCGCGATACGGACATTCAAAGAAAGCAACAGAGCCAAAAAGACAAGGATTAATCCAAATAAAATATTGGAAGAGACCAAATTAAGACGGTTTTTAATCCATACAGAGGTATCGGTATAGGCTTTAAAATGTATATCTTTATATTTTTTATTAAACTCTATGAGTATCTCTTTTATCTCTTTACTCAAAGCAATGGCATTGCCTTCTTTGCTTTTGTTGATATTGAGTGAAAGGTTTTGTTTGCCATTATAATGAGAGATTTGTATAGGGGCAGCTAAGGCATACGATACTTTGGCTATATCTTTGAGATAAAAATGTTTAGTGCCTACGGTTAAGAGTGTATTGCCTAACATAGTGGCATCTTTTTCACCATTGATAGTTGAGATATAGAGGTGTTCCCCTTGACCATCGAGTGTACCTGCTGGGAAGATACTAGAGATATTGGAGATAGCCCTATAGAGTGATATTTTATCTATATCATAGGCATCTAATTTCTTTTGGTCTATCTGTATGAGTACCTCTTCATCGGTATCCCCACGCAACTCTATACTGCTTAAGGCATCAATGAGACCTAGTTTACTTTTGAGGGTATTTCCTGCTTCTATGAGTGCTTTTTTTTCTATATCTCCAGAGATTGCCACAAGTAAGAGAGGATAATCTTGTATCATCACACGTGCCAAAGGCTCATCCATATCAGAGGGTATATCACGCTTGGTTTTGGCGATAATATCTTTGACATCGGCTAAGACGGTTTGAGAATCTTCTCCAGATTTGATGTCTGCTTGTATGCTAAAGCTACCATTTTGGATACTGGTATAAATGGTGTCTATCTCTGAAAGACTTTTGACCTCATCTTCTATGGCATTGACTATCATCTTGTCTAAGACATCAGCACTTGCACCTACATAGCCCCCTTGTATAGAGATAACATCAAGAGCCGAAGGAGGGAAAATCTCTTTGGCAATATTTTGATATGCCAAAAAAGAAAGCACGAGCATAAATAGCATAAATATATGGTTGATAATGGGCTTTGTTACAGCAAAACGTATAAAGTTTCTCATCTCTTAATCATTTAATCATTGGCTTGTATGGTAAAGATAGTATCTGTAACTCTGTGTTTAAAAGTAAGGGCTTCTACATTTTCTTCGAGCATAATTTTTTCTATTTTTAAGGTAGAGACTTCTTGTTGTACCTTATTGACTACTTTAGATTGATAATAGATTTGATTGGCTAGATAAATCTTCACTGAAGCTAAAATCAAGACAATAGCCATAGACATCATCACCACAGAAAACATACCCAAAGTGATACCATTGGGTGGATTCTTTTTAGTATTAGGCATCTTTATTGAACCTAAAGCTTCTTAGTTTTGCCGAACGGCTACGTGGATTGAGGTGTAATTCTTCTTTGGTAGCTGTGGTGGGTTTGGAAGAGAATGCTTTGCCTATGGCATGGTTTTTGCCACAGGTACAACGCATAACTAAGGCATCACAGATACAAGCACTCGACCACTTTTTAAAACGATTTTTGACCAATCTATCTTCTAAAGAGTGAAAAGAGATAAGTGAGACTACCTCATTTTTGTGATGCTGTTTTTCTAGGGCATCGAGTAAGCCCTCTATCTCACCTAGTTCATTGTTCACTTCGATACGAATACCTTGAAACATCAGCGTAGCAGGGTGTATCTTACCCCCTGCTGGGATGACAGATTTGGCTATCTCACTTAGCTCTTTGGCACTTTGTATGGGGGCTATGGCTCTACTTTCTATGACAGCACGAGCAAGAGCTTTATATAAACGTACTTCACCATAGGCATCAAAAATATATTCTAGTTTGTCTTGTGGGTATTCGTTGACCACTTGATAGGCACTGAGACTAGCCGTGGCATCCATACGCATATCTAGGGTATCTGAATGAAAAGAAAAACCTCTTTGCTTTTTGTCAAGCTGTAAAGAAGAGACACCAAAATCTGCTAATACTGCCATAATGGGACGCTCTTGTAAAAGAGGAAATACCGTGGCAAACGTGCCTTTATATAAAGTACTTCTCTTTGTAAAAGGTTCTAATCGTTGCTTAGAAAATATTAATGCCTCATCATCTCTGTCTATGCCTATATGTTTGAGATGGGTATATTGTTTTAACATTTCTGAGCTATGCCCAGCGTAGCCTAAGGTACAATCTACAAAATAACCTGTGTCCACATCCTTAAAACTTTTTAAGACTTCTTCTAAAAGTACGGGTACATGAGGTATTTGCATGGCTATCCTTTATTTTAATTCATGTTATAATAGCGAAATAATCCTAATTAAAGGTTTTTCATTCATGGATAAACATCTTATTGATGACATTAAGCATGTCTCTCTTTCACTTTTTAACAAAAACTTTTTTGGCGTGTATCATGGTTCTATCTCTGCACGTATCTCTACCAATAGCTTTATCATCAACAGTAAAGATACGATTTTAAATGAAGTGACCGAAGAATCATTGGTACGCTTAGACTGTCAAAAACGTGACTACCGTTGGAGTATGGCAAATGCTGATGTGCATATCCACGAGCATATTTATGAGACCATACCCAATGCCAAATACGTCTCTTATACGATGCCACCGTATGCTACAGCGTATTCACTAAAACATGGTAAAGTCTCTCCACAAGACTTTTTTGGCAAAAAGATTTTAGGGGATATACTGGTCTATGACCCCAAAAGTATAGATGATTGGCTAGAACGTGCCCCTTATGAGATACCTCAATTTTTTCAAAAGCATGATACGCATTTGTTACTCATCAAAGGCTTTGGGGTCATCTCTTATGATAGAGATATTGGCGAAATGGCAAAAAAGATTTCTATCTTAGAAAACTCTTGTAGACTTTTGGCACTTTCTGCCAATATTTAACACTTAGGATACTTATGCAAAAACTTATAACACTTTTGGCTCAAAAGACCACACTAGATGAAAATCAAATCAAACAGATACTCATACTCTTGGATAAAGGAGATACTATCCCTTTTATTGCACGGTATCGTAAAGAGTTAACAGGAGGGGCTGATGATGAACAACTTCGTACCTTTTATGACATATATCTCTCTTCCAAGCGACTTTTAGAACGTAAAGAAGAGATACTTCATATCTTAAAAGAGAGAGAACTCTTAGACTCTGGGCTACAAAGTGCTATAGCCAATGCCAGTACGATGACACGCTTAGAAGATATATATAGACCTTATAAAGAAAAGAAAAATACGAAAGCTTCCATTGCTATAGCACAAGGATTAGAACCTTTGGCAAATATTTTAGCATCTGCTAAACTTTCTAAAGAAGCTTTTATGGCTGAAGCAAAAAGATTTGTCAAAGGAGAGGTAAAAGATGTGGCAGGGGCTTTGGGTGGCGCACAATATATCTTAGCTGAGCGTTATGCTGATATGCCTAAAGAGCGTGAAGTCCTTAGAGAGATGATACAACGTCATGGTATGCTAGAGGTAAAAAGTACTAAAACCTTTGCTGAGAATGGTGCATACAAAAATTATAAAAGCCATTGTGAAAAAGTAGCATTTGTCCCTTCTCATCGTTATTTGGCTATCAAGCGTGGAGAGAAAGCCAAAGAACTTTCTGTAAAGATGACTATTGATGTGCAACGCTACCTTGATACACTCAAAAAATACAAACTAAAAGCATGGATGGGAAGCAGTCAAAATTTATTGTTTGATGCGTATAAAGATGGGTTTAAACGTTTGCTTTATCCTTCTATAGAGAGAGAAGTATTTGCTTTGCTCAAAGTACGTGCTGATACGTCTGCTATCTCTGTCTTTGGTCAAAATTTAACACAACTGTTTATGACTCCTCCTGTGGTAGGAAAAGTACTTTTAGGTGCAGACCCTGCGTACAGAACAGGGTGTAAACTAGCCGTCATAGATGAAAATGGTACTTATCTAGCACATGCTGTTATCTACCCTGTACCTCCACGTGATGAGTATGAGAAATCTCGTGATGTAGTCGCTAAAATGGTCAAAAAATATAATATCAAAGGGGTAGCCATAGGCAATGGTACTGCGTCCAATGAAACACAAGCCTTTTTTGCTAAGCTCAATGAAGAGGGGTTTGATTTACCCTATACAGTCGTATCAGAAGCAGGGGCTTCGGTCTATTCGGCTTCGGCTATCGCAGCACAAGAGTATCCTGATTTGGATGTGACCATTCGAGGGGCTATCTCTATCGTGGGTAGGGTACGTGACCCCATGGCTACCTTGGTCAAGATAGACCCAAAATCTCTAGGCATAGGACAGTATCAGCATGATGTTGACCAAAAGCTTTTGGAACGTAAGCTTCATGAGGGGGTAGAAAGTTTGGTCAATGCCGTGGGTGTAGATGTCAATTCAGCATCAGCCTCTTTACTCTCTTTTGTTGCAGGTATTGGGATGAAAGTGGCACAAAATATTGTGACACATAGAGAAAAAGAGGGAAAGTTTCAAAGTAAAAGTGCACTACTCAAAGTCAAAGGCTTAGGGAATAAAGCCTATGAACAATCAGCAGGATTTTTACGCATACGAGAAGGAAAAAACCTTTTTGACAACACAGGCATACACCCAGAGAGCTATGATGTAGCCCAAAAATTGGCTCACTATGATGAGGTAAGCGATACCAAAGAAATAGCCCACAAATTGGGGATAGGAGAGCTAACGCTCAAAGACATCATCAAAGAATTAGCCAAACCAGGGTTTGATCCTAGAGAAGAGCTACCTGCTATCCCATTTAGCGATAAATTGACCGATATTGCGATGCTACATGAGGGCAGTATCGTCTCTGGTATCGTACGAAACATAGCAGACTTTGGAGCATTTGTAGATATAGGACTCAAAAATGATGGTATGATTCATATCTCTCAAATGAGCCAAAAACGTATCTCTCATCCCCTAGAAATACTTAGTGTCAACCAATATTTACCACGCATAGAAGTCATCAAGATAGAAAGAGACAAAAATAAAGTAGGATTGAGCTTGAAAGAGGTTTAAGTGAAATAGTACTACATTTACCAAAATAAGCTATAATTTTAAATATTATAAGAAAAAAGGAAATTTGTATGAAAAAAATAGTATTTGGATTACTTTTTGTGGGTACGATGTTGATGGCTGAGTTGACGCATGTTTGGTCGACACCTAGTTTTGTGGATAAAAAGATAAAAATTATTGATATACGTACACCAGCAGAGTGGAAAGAAACGGGTATTATCAAGGATTCTTATACGATTATGTTTTTTGATGAAGCAGGTAATTTTGATGTAGAAATGTTTTTAAAACAATTAGATATGGCTGTGGGTAAAGATGAAACGTTTGCTCTTGTGTGTCGTGTCGGGTCTCGTACGGGGATGGTTTCAGAATTTTTATCTGAAAAATTGAACTATAAAGTCATCAATCTCAAAGGTGGAATCATGAAAATGATACATGAAGGGTATAAAACAGTACCATATATACAGTAATATCTCCAAATAGTGTCAAACTTGATTGACATTGACTCAACCTTTTTGATATAATTTATCTATATATAAAATAAAATTATTATTTAGGATAAAATATGTCAAAAAGTTTATACGAAACACTCGGTGTGAGCGAACAAGCCTCTGCTGATGAAATCAAAAAAGCATATAGAAAACTCGCAAGAAAATATCACCCCGATATAAATAAAGATGAATCTGCTGTAGATAAATTTAAAGAAATTAATGCTGCGTATGAAGTACTTTCTGATAACGATAAAAAATCACAATATGACCAGCATGGTGATGCTATGTTTGGTGGTCAAAATTTTCATGATTTTGCTCAAGGGCAAGGTGGTGGTGTAGATTTAGATGATATACTACGTCAGATGTTTGGAGGAGGAGGTGGCTCTTCTGGAGGACAAGGGGGCTTTGGAGGCTTCGGTGGACCTAACTTAGATACACAAGCACGTATCTCTGTACCTTTTATGGTCTCGATTAGAGGAGGAAAACAAAGTGTTTCTGCCAATGGAAAAAGCTTTGACATCAAAATACCAGCAGGGATAAAAACAGGTGAAACCTTGCGTGTGAGAGGTAAAGGAAAGCAGTATCAAGGACAAGCAGGTGACTTGCTCATACAAGTAAATATTAGTGACTCTGATGAGTATGAAAGAAAAGGGGATAATCTTTACAAAACCTTTGATGTGCCTCTTAAAGAAGCCCTTTTTGGTGGTAAAATCGCTGTAGAAACACCAGAAAAAGAGGTGGCTCTTAAAGTACCAAAAAATACTAAAAATGGTCAAAAGTTTAGACTCAAAGGCAAAGGGGTTACGGATAGAAAGACGGCTATGAATGGTGATTTATATCTTGTAGCCAATGTGGTCTTACCTGATGTAGATAGTCTTGATGATGAACTCAAAGAGATACTAGAAGCACAACTATAGGACAAAGGAGTAACGATGCACGGCTATGATGAACCTGTTTACCTTATCTCTGTAGTGGCTACCATGCTAGAGATTCATCCACAGACACTAAGACAGTATGAGAGAGAAGGGCTAGTAGAGCCATCTCGTACTCAAGGGCGTATGCGTTTGTACTCTCAGCGTGACATAGAACGTATGAAGATGATATTGCGTTTGACACGTCAAATGGGGGTCAATTTAGCAGGTGTAGATATTGTCTTGAAACTCAAAGAACAGATAGATACAATGCAAAAAGAGATAGACCAACTCAAAGCAGAACTCTCTAAGGTCAACCGTAATGGCTCAGTGCATAGTAGTAAGTCTTTGGTAACTACAAGTGCTTATGATATTATTATTTTTAAGGATTAATGCATTATGAAACATCAAAATCATTATCTATATTTTCAAAAACAAATACTTTTAATGATTTTTCTTTCTCTTATCCCTGGGATCGTATATGTAGTCTTTGGATATATATATGATGTTTTTTTACCTGCAATATTATGGTATGTGGCCGTATGGATGACTGCGTTGTATGGGGTAATACTATATATATGGTTCGCTACACATAAGATGGAAGAATCAGAATTATCTCGATGGTACAAGCATCTTATCGCTTTTATGTATATTATCTTTCTTCTATGGACTGTTATCTTTATGCTCTATTCTACAGAAGTAAAACACCATTTACATTATATTGCTATCTTTACACAACTAGGTGCTTCGGTTGTAGCTTCAGCACTTTTATTCTCTGAACGTAAAATATTTATCCCTATATTATTGATTTTGATGCTACCTTTAATTGGCTATTTCTTTTTGGTAGCTACATGGTATGGATATGTGTTGTCTTTGTTTTCTATTATCTTTTTGGGGGTACTCATCTATGCTTCAAACAATACCTATATGCTTATCCAAAAAAATTATTATCATGCCCAACATGATGCCTTGACAGGTCTGTATAATAGACGATACTATATGGAATATATGCAATTCATGCTAGACAGATTGGCATTAAACCATAAAAAAGCATATATATTGTTAATTGATTTAGACTATTTTAAATCGATTAACGATTCTTTAGGACATGATATGGGAGACAAAGTTTTACAAGAAGTTGCTTCTCGTATCAAAAATACTTGTGAGCTTTCACATTTTATCGCACGTTTAGGTGGAGATGAATTTATTGTAGTGAGTAAAGATATAGACCAAGAGGAATACGCTCAACAAAAAGTGATTGGCTATGCTGAAAATTTACTAGCTATCCTCAAAGAACCTTATATCATCGATGGACAGCATCTATATTTGAGTGCAAGTATTGGTGTGAGTCAAATAGATACAAATTTTTCTCATTCAAATAATTTTTTGAAAGAAGCAGATATTGCTATGTATGAAGCCAAAAAAGCTGGTAGAGATGGTGTGATTACCTTTTCTAAAGAGTTAGAAGAATCGGTCAATAATACCCTAGTCATCAAGCAAAAGCTTTATAATGCCCTACATGATAAAAAAATATATTTGAACTATCAAGTACAAGTAAATAAAAATCAAGAAGCGATAGGCTGTGAAGTATTGGCACGTTGGGATGATGATGATTTAGGCATAGTCCCTCCTGATAGTTTTATCCCTATTGCTGAAAAAACAGGACTTATTATCGAACTAGGTGCCTATATCTTACTAGAGACTTTCAAAACGATAGACGAGTGGCATGAACGAGGCTTAAAAATAGCCTACATCTCTATCAATATCAGTGTAAGACAACTATTTTACAGTACATTTATAGAAGAGATAGAATCTCTTATGCAACAATATGTACATCCCAAGAATACTATAAAAATCATCTTTGAAATTACAGAAAGTATCTTAGTCTCAGATGTAGAAAAGGTTACAGATATTATGTTAAGACTTAAAGCATTAGGTATTATATTTTCTATGGATGACTTTGGTACAGGATATTCTTCTTTGAGTTATCTCAGAAATCTACCTATTGATGAGCTTAAAATAGATAAACTTTTTATCAATCATTTACTAGAGAGTGAAACAGACAAAACCATGGTACGTACCATGCTCTCCATTGCTAAAAACTTTTCTTTAAATGTCGTCATAGAAGGCATAGAAAATGAAGAACAATTTATATTTTTATCACAATATCATTGCGATGTCTTCCAAGGCTACCATTTTTCCAAACCTCTGAGCAAAGAGAAATTTGAAGAGAGATACCTTATTAAAATGTAGGGGTAGAGCCGTGTCTCTACCCTTGAATGCAAATAAAATTGTGTTTGTGAATGCAATAGTTGTTTGGTATATCAAGGGCAGACACATGGGTCTGCCCCTACTTTTTTTAAGTAAAACAATGTTACAATTTTACCCACAATACCCACAATACCCACAATACCCACAAAAGGCATAGTCATGAAACATACGCTTCACAAACTCTTAATCCTACTCTTTCTCTTTGGCTTCACGATGCAAAGTGCTTCGGCGAATACGGCTTTGACCGATAAGCAACTCCACGCAACACTAAGCATTATCACAAACTTTATACTCTTAGATACAGTGAGCGTAGCACCTACTTTTACAAATGAGTCCAATATCTCTATCAACGAAAATAACTCTTCAGCCCTTACCCTAAATCTCAATAGTCCAAATACCCCTATCACCTATGCCATTAGCGATGGAAACAGTACTCTCTTTGACCTCAATACCACCACAGGAGTAGTCACTTTCCTAAGCCCTCCTAATTATGAATCTGGAAATATACTCTATACCTTTACTGTTACGGCTACAGATAGTAAAGGAGATGAGTTTACGCAAGAGATTACGATACATATTACGAATATAGTAGATGTTGTTGCAACCCTTGTAGGATTAAGTACAGATATAGATGAGATTATTCCCATAGGTACAACAGTTGCTACTGTAGTGGTGAGTGATAGTGGAGATACAGCGATTACGGCTTTTGACTTGAATGAAAGTGATATTTTTGAGATAGATGCTAATGGGGTGATTACAACTAAAGCAATAGTAGATTATGAAACAAAATCTTTTTATACACTTGAAGTCAATGCCACCAATGGTGCAGGGTTTAGTATAGGAGTAGATGTAAATATTACGATTAATGATGTCAATATCTCTTCGGCTGTTTATGATGATAATTCTACTACAAATACAAATGATGATGTATTAAATATATATTTGAGTAAAGATGTTAATGCTAGTCATATCTTGGCAGATGATGATAGCTTTATTTTGAACCCTACACAAACAATAGTCATCACATCAGAAGAGTATAATAATTCTTGGTCTAAATACACGATACACTTTGATGCGGGTAGTGAAATATTAAAAGATACAAATATCTCTTTAAACGCAGGAGTAGAAACAGCCATGGAGATAGAACAAATCAACAAGTTTTCAAGAATAAAAACAGGACAAACCACAAGCTACAACGACTATGATGACGCAAACTTAAGTAGAGGAATAACACAAGCTTACACAGACAATAGCAATGGCACAATCACAGACAACAACACAGCCCTTATTTGGCAACAAGAAGACGATAACAATACCTATACCCATGCCGATGCAATAAGCTATTGTGAAGACTTATATTTAGGCTCTAGCGAAGATTGGAGATTACCAACAATTGATGAATTAGTCTCACTCACAGACAAGGGCAGAACCAATCCTGCAATTAATCCATTATTTACCAATACCAACACTAGCCTTTATTGGTCTTTTAGCTCTTATGCCTTTAATAGTTCTCGTGCGTGGGGAGTCAATTTCTCCAATGGCTCTGGCTACGATCGCAATAAGACGGATAGTTATTATGTTAGGTGTGTAAGAGACGGACAGTGATTTGATTTTTGCTCTGCTCTTGTAGGTCGGAGTGTCCTCACTCCGACAAATATTTATGATAAAATAAAGTTTGGTTTTGGGGATATAGCTGTTGTCGGAGTCGGAGACTCCGACCTACGGTTTTTTTATGATAAAGAGGTTTTTATGAAGTATAGACGCATATTTGCTCATAGGCATAGTTATTTTATTACGATGGTTACCTATAATCGTAAGGCATTGTTGATTGATAATATTGAGATATTGCGTAATGCTTTTGTATGGAGCAAAAAGAAATATGAATACCATATCGATGCGATTGTAATTTTGCCTGACCACCTACACATGATAATTACGCCTAAAAATAGTTTGGAGTATCCCAAAATTATTAGCCATATCAAGAGAAGCTTTTTATATGGGCTAGATAAAACTATCAAAGAAGAAGCCAAAATGACATTATCTGCTTCCAAATACACAAGACAGCACTCTGGTATTTGGCAAGATAGATATTATGAACATACGATTAGAGACGAAAAAGATTGGGTAGAGACTATGAAATATATACAATTTAACCCCATCAAACATAATTTGGTACAAGATACAAAGGATTGGAAATATTCATCATTTTACAAAAAACCGTAGGTCGGAGTGTCCTCACTCCGACAAATGCGTATGATGAAATAAAGTTTATTTTGGGGATATATATATTGTCGGAGTCGGAGACTCCGACCTACAAAAAATCAAAATAGGAGAATTAAATGATGAAAAAACTATTAATCTTATGTTTACTCACTGGCATACTTAACGCTCAGTTTATAAGAGACAATGACAAAGAGGTGGTAGTAGATACCAAAACCAATTTGATATGGCAAGATGACAGCAATACATCAAGCCAAACCCAAACTTGGGCAAACGCCATTGCCTATTGTGAGGCTTCTACACTAGGAGGCTATACCGATTGGCACTTACCCAATTTCAATGAGCTATACTATCTAGCCAATAGAGAGAAGTTTAATCCTGCACTAGATAGTGGCTTTACTTATGTCTCTACAAATTTTTATTGGTCATCAACTACTTATGCCCCTTATAGTTCTTTTGCGTGGGGAGTCTATTTCTCCAATGGCTATGACTACGCTCTCGATAAGGCTCATAGTTATTATGTTAGGTGTGTAAGAGACGGACAGTGATTTGTACCCCAAGGGTATTTCTTCGCCTATGCTCAGGGTATTTTTGCTCTACTCTTGTAGGGGTAGAGCCATGTCTCTACCCTTGGCATAGTGATGAATGTGGGTATGTTGTATAAATTATTTTTACGAATGAAATAGTTGTTTGGCATATCAAGGGCAGACACACAGGTCTGCCCCTACGAGTTTTTTATTTTAAAATATTTATGATATAATCTGCCTAGTTGGGACAAAAAGGGAGCTAGAACTCCCTTGATGCTTTTAATATAATCGTTCTGTTAGTAATAAGAGAATGATTATAACAATTAGAATGCGTGTGAGCATTGTTACTCCTTTTTAAAGGCTGACCCTGTCCCACCTAACTCCTCACAATACACTTACATAATAATCGCCCAACTAAACATGATATTTTATCGTAATATTATGAATTTGAATTAAAATATTTGTTTGGCATATCAGGGCAGACACATAGGTTTGCCCCTACCTTTGCTTATCACTTCACATGCGTTGCAATCAAATGAATAGCCATACCATAAGAAGTAGAGTTATTATAACGCGTTAGCACCCTAAAGTTTTTTGCCCCTAGCCATATATCATCATGTGTGAGATTACGGTTTTTGAGTAGATAGGCATTGGATTCATTAAAGGGGTTAAGAGGGGTAATCCCATATTTCTTAATCGTTGTTAAAGGGCGTGTTTTTCTGTGAGAAGCCTTTAGCCTTGTATAGCGTTTGCCTTTAAATCGTGTGGGTACGGCTACCGTTCTGCCTTTTCTCCAGCCCTTTTTGTGCATAAATTTGGCAATAGAGCCTATACAATCTTCCAAATCCCAAGGATTGGTTACCCCATCGCCATTAAAATCCGAACGATGTGTTCTCGCCACCGATGGTACTTGTTGCACACAGCCCATCGCCCCTGCGAATGAGCCTTGAAGTGTACGAATATTATAGCCCTTTTCACGCACGAGTAAAAAGAGATGTTTAAATTCATTCTTAAAAAACTTCTTCATACGGTTGGGGTGAAAAGCAAGGGTAGCCAAGGCATCTAAGATAGAGTAATCCCCCGTATATTCCCCAAATTTACTCTCCACACCCATAAAGCCCACAATATAATCCATATCTACTTTATACTGCTTACTCGCACGAAGCAGAGTTTTATAATAGGCTTTTTTAAATTTCACAGCTTTGTTAAGGCTACTTTTGTCTAGCACATGAGCCTTATACCGTTCCCAAGACCCATTGGTCGTACCTACTTTATACTTACCCGTATATCGTGCAAGGGTATCTCTGTCTAGCTTGGCATCTTTGAGTACAGCTGTGACATACTTTCGTGAAAATTTATGTTTTTTGACCATCATGTTTATAAAATTTTTGACCTCTTGTTTGGCAAGAAAATTATAGTCTATAGGTGGTCTATCATCATTGGCATGAAGAAAGAGCAGAAGAGAGAGGAGTATGAGCAGGTATTTTGGCATGGGGTTTCCTTGTGTGGATTATAACACGATAATATCTATAGAAGATAAGGCTTTAACTTTTTTGAAATAACACTTTGAATATATTGACTAAATATTATTCACTCCCAAGCACCAACAAAGCATCCTTATAAATAGGCTCATCAATGAAGCCATAGTCTGCGTCCATGAAGCCGTTAATCTGTTGTTTGGCATGGGCTTCAAAGGTTTGTTTGATGTGCTTGGCTCTGATGATGGTTTTTGGGTCTTGTCTGAAAACTGCGTTGGCTATGGCTACTTGTTTGGGTCCCATACAGGCTTTGCTTTCAAATCCTATGGTTTTTTCGTGTTCGCACCATGCTTTGAAGGTTTGGGTGTCTTTGTAGTCTTGAAACATAAAAGATATGGGATGAATCCCTGCTGTTTTTGCATCTATGAGGAACTTGGAGAGGATATAGTCTATGCTTGGATTATCTAATTTTACGATAGATTGGGGTAATCCTAAAGAGGTGAGCAAATCTAAAATACCTAAGTTTGCAGTCGTTAAACGTTTGTCAAAGCCAAAAGAAGCCAAATCTCTAAATGCTTCTTTGGTCTCTACTGAGATATGTAACTCTTTTTCTTTAGAGAGAAGGGAGAGGGCTTGTGCTATCTCTATTTGGGTTTTAACTTTGGGTATACGTATGGCATCAATGGCAAAATTATTGAGGTATTGTATCTCTTTATCTCCACCCTCATGTAAAGGATTGGTACGTACGATGATAAAGCTATCTGAATGTGTCATGTGAGAAAGAAAAAGTACAATATTATGCAAGGCTTCTTTTTTGCGTTCAGGAGCAATGGCATCTTCAAGATTGAGCGTAATCATATCTGCTTCACTCTCATCCATACGGTTTAGATGTTCAAGGTTGAGAGGGTTTATCATCATATTTGAGTATCTTTTTTTAGACGAAGAGGGAAGTTTTATTTTTTGACCAAAAGTCTGGGGTAGGTTATCAAGTGTATTAAATATCATAAGAGTATAATAGCATAACATTTTTTAAGGATTTTCATTTGAAGACAATTATATTCTATTTACTCTTAATATCGACACTTTTTGCACGTTTTGAAGCCAACCCTACCCAATCATGCCAAGCATACAACAATATGAAGCATACTAAAAATACACACCATATTCTATTAGATACCCAAAAGACCTATACTGTGATGAAACATCATAAAGGACAATATCTTGTGGTGATTAAAGCAGAGCAACCCTCTCAGCGTTGGGTAGACGATACATGCTTTTCTAAAAAGAATAAAAAAAGCACCACGCCTTTAGCTAAAGAATCTCAGACCAAAGATATACCTAAAAAACATACACAAAACAATAAACAAAATCTTTTGGCTCTTTCATGGCACAATGCTTTTTGTGAAACACACCGTTATAAAAAAGAGTGTAAAAGAAGCATAGGTTCACTCATACGCTCTAAACCAGAAGAGACCCAGTTTGTATTGCACGGATTATGGCCTCAACCACGAAGCAATGTTTATTGTAATGTAGATAAAGAGTTGATGTCTGCTGATAAAAATAGACGATGGAGAGATTTACCTTGTTTAGCCTTAGACAGCAAAGTAGAAGATGCTTTAGCAAAGGTGATGCCTGGGTTTGCATCAGACTTGCATAAACATGAGTGGATAAAACACGGTTCTTGCTATGGTACACAAGCCAATGAATATTATGCCAATGCTGTGAGCCTTGTCAATCAAGTCAATACTTCTGTCTTAGGAAAGTATTTTTCTAGCCATATAGGGAAGCGTGTGACACTCCAAGAGGTACGTACTATCGCCAATAAAACATGGGGAAAAGGTACAGGAAACAAGATAGAACTTAGATGTAAAAGTGGGCTTGTCACAGAACTATGGCTCTATCTAGGAGGGCAAGGTCAAGATTTGGCTAGAGGACTTCAAGAAGGTAAATCAACACAAAGTCGTTGTAAATATGGGATACTAGACAAGGCTGGTTTTGCAAGATAAAGAAGAAGTTTTAGAAGCCCTAAAACATAGCAATGTTTTTCTCACTGGTGGGGCAGGGGTTGGCAAAAGCTATATCACCAATGAAGTGATAAAAGAGTACCGTAACTCTACTAAACAAGTGGTATCTCTAGGCTCTACGGGTGTGAGTGCTGTAAATATCGGAGGTTTTACGGTACATAGCTTTTTTGTTTTTGGTATCTCTTCTAATTTTGATGAACTTAACCAAAGTGACAAACGTGCCAAAAAGCGTCTCTTGGACTTAAAAAAGATATTGAAAGCTACAGACCTTATCATTATAGATGAGATTTCAATGGTTAGTACCACGCTCTTAGACATGATAGCCTACAGACTCAATAACTATGGCTACTTAGGTAAAATACTCTTTGTAGGAGACTTCTTTCAGCTACCTCCTGTGGTCAAACATAGCCACAATAATGATGTATTTGGTGCAAAGCTTTATGCTTTTGAGTCTATGGCATGGGATAGATTTGATTTGATGGTGATAGAACTTACCCAAATGAAACGTACCACCGATGCAAGGTTTACGCATATCCTCTCTAAAGTACGCAAAGGTGTGTGTGATGAAGAAGTGATTGCATATATGTTTGAGCTATGGAACAATGAAGAGATGGAAAAAGACCCTACCTATCTCTATGGACGTAACCTAGAAGTAGAACAAACCAACAGAGCCAAACTCAATGAGATAGACGCAGAAGAGACCATACTCTTTGCCAATATCGAGATGTTTGGTACGGTACACGAAAAGAAGTTACAAGGGTGGAAAAATATGCTTCCTATCTCGGAGCAACTTACTCTCAAAGTCGGTGTACCCATACTTTTTACCGTCAATAAATGGGGCAAATTTGTAAATGGTGAAAGAGGGATACTTCACAAGATAGAAGAAGATTGTCTCATCGTAGAAAAAGAAAATATCTATGTCCGTGTAGAGCGTCATGAGTTTGACCTATTGGATATGCTTATTAAAGAAGACGGCACGGTAGAGACTATCAGCCTAGCTACTTTATCACAATTTCCTCTCAAACTAGCCTACGCTGTCACTATCCACAAATCACAAGGTATGAGTATAGACAATCTCGTATGTAACATAGACAATATTTTTGCTCCAAGCCAATTTTATGTAGCCATATCAAGAGCCATTAATCCAAAAAATCTAAGACTAGACTTCAACAAAGGCGACCTCACACACTACTTGCATAGAGTCGTCCATGTAGACCATAGAGTCGTGGGGTATTATGATGGGATTCAGTCCTATTAAAGTTTGATGAGATACTATCATCGCATGAACCTAAATAAATTAAACCTAAATACATTAAAACTAACAAACCCTTATTTGTCTTTGCCTACAGAGTGTTATGACCGAGTATTGCCTAGTCCATTGGTCGATGCCCATCTTATCCATGCCAATGCTTCGGTGGCAAAGATGCTAGAGATAGATGAATCAGAGTTTGAGACCCAAACTTTTGTAGATTTTGTCAATGGAGCGTATCAGCCTATGGGGTCAGATACGTTTGCTATGTGTTACGCAGGGCATCAGTTTGGCTACTTTGTACCTAGATTGGGTGATGGTAGGGCTATCAACATTGGTACGCTCAACGGTCTGCATCTACAACTCAAAGGAGCAGGAGAGACCAAATACTCACGCTCAGGAGATGGACGTGCTGTATTGCGTTCTTCGATTCGTGAGTATCTTATGAGTGAAGCCATGCACGGATTGGGTATAGAGACCACAAGAGCGTTAGCACTCATCGGCTCAAATCATAAGGTCTATAGACAAACATGGGAGACGGGGGCTATTGTCTTGCGTGTGAGTCCTAGCTGGGTGCGTTTTGGTACATTTGAGTATTTTGCTCATAAGAAGCGTTATTCAGAGCTAGAAGCATTGGCCGATTATGCCATAGCAGAGTCTTACCCTCACTTGATGGATGAACCCCATAAATATCTACTCTTTTTTACAGAAGTGGTGGGTAAAACAGCCAGACTTATGGCAGATTGGCAATCTGTAGGCTTTGCCCATGGTGTCATGAATACAGACAATATGTCGATACATGGGCTTACGATTGATTATGGTCCTTATGCCTTTTTGGATGCCTATGATTTTGGATATATCTGTAACCACACCGACCAAGGAGGACGCTATAGCTTTGGCAATCAGCCCAATGTAGGAGAGTGGAATCTACAAGCTCTCATGGTAGCACTCTCCCCTTTAGTCAATAGTGATAAACTCGAAAAAGTTTTAGCACAGTACCCTCAACTTTATACCCAAAGATACCTCTATCTTATGGGTAAAAAGCTAGGACTAGAGCAAGTCACACAAGAAAAAGACCTTGACCTTTTTACGCATCTTTTGGGTATGTTACAAGGATTAACTATAGATTATACACTTTTTTTTAGAACCCTTAGCCACTATGAAGGCGACCGTAAAGACTTACTCAACATAGGACTCTACCATAAGCCCATGAACGACTGGCTAGATAGCTACGATGAAAGACTCAAAGCCAACACCATAAGCACAGAAGAACGCTTAGTCTCAATGCGTAAACACAACCCAAAATATGTCTTAAAAAATTATATGTTACAAGAAGCGATAGACTTAGCTGAAAAAGGAGACTTTTCTATTGTAAATGATTTGTTTACGATAGCACAAAACCCTTATGCTGAACATAAAGCCTTTGAACGATGGGCAGGTGTTACCCCCAATGCATTTAAAAATCAGAAGTTGAGCTGTAGTTCATAAAATTATGCTAAAATACCATGTTTAGTTGGGCGATTAATTGTGAGTTGTATTGTGAAGGAGAAGGTGGGACAGGGTCAGCCTCTAATAAAGGATATAACAATGCGACTCATCCTCATAATTGTTATTCTTCTGTTGCTCATAGCAACAAAAGCATATTAAAAGCCGACAAGAGAGCGTAGAACTCTCTTGTTTGTCCCAACTAGGCAAATTATAACATAAAAACTCTAAATCTAAAATCAAAAACTCGTAGGTTCGATTTTATCGAACAATTCTCAAAATACAATCATGCTTTCATGTTCGATGAAATCAAACCCACGCTTCAACCATCACTTAGCACTATTTGAGTAAAATAACAACCTTAAAAACCCCCTTAAAGGATGTGAGCGATGTTAGAAGCCAATGAAGCTATAGAAGATTTAGATGAAGTGTTAAAAAGTCATAAACTTAGCAGAGAAGAATATAGCGATATTTTACGCATTTTAGACGGTCGTCACCCTAATTTGGTGGAGATTGGTATTTTTTCTGCGATGTGGTCTGAACATTGTTCTTATAAATCTAGTACGAAATATTTGCGTGGTTTTCCTACCACTGCTCCTTGGGTAATTCAAGGGCCGGGGGAAAATGCTGGTGTGATTGATATTGGTGAGGGTATGGCTGCTGTGTTTAAGATGGAGAGTCATAACCACCCTAGCTTTATTGAGCCTTTTCAAGGGGCTGCTACTGGTGTGGGTGGTATTCTTAGAGATATTTTCACTATGGGTGCTAGACCAGTTGCTAATATGAATGCTTTACGTTTTGGAACGGTCAAGGGCGATAGCGAAGTAGCGAAATATCAAAGACACTTAGTGCGTGGTGTGGTTGATGGGATTGGCTCGTATGGTAACTGTATGGGTGTGCCTACTATTGGTGGTGAAGTGAGCTTTGATGAGTCTTATAATGGCAATATCTTGGTAAATGCTTTTTCTCTAGGGCTTGTCAAATCTGATGAGATATTTTTGGGTGTGGCTTCTGGTCTTGGTAATCCTGTGATGTATGTGGGGTCTAAGACGGGTCGTGATGGACTTGGTGGGGCTGTGATGAGTTCTGATAGTTTTACCGAAGAGTCTAAGTCTTTGCGTCCGACAGTACAAGTGGGTGACCCTTTTACAGAAAAGCTTTTGCTTGAAGCGTGTTTAGAACTCTTCAAGACCGATTTGATTGTAGGTATTCAAGATATGGGAGCAGCTGGGCTAACATCATCTGCGTTTGAGATGGCAGGAAAGACGGGAGCTGGACTCATTATGCACCTAGACCAAGTCCCTGCTCGTGAGACTGGTATGACTCCTTATGACTTTATGCTATCTGAGTCACAAGAGAGAATGCTTATTTGTGCTAAGCAAGGTAGCGAACAAGCCATTATTGATATTTTTGAAAAATGGGGCTTGGATGTGGCAGTGATTGGTGAAGTGACTGATACTGCTAGAATGGAACTTATGTGGCATGGTGAGAAATGTGCTGATATGCCTATTGCTCCTGTGAGTGAAGAAGCTCCAGTACTTGATAGACCGATAAGCCGTCCTAAGTATTTGGATGAAGTGAACGCGAAAAGTGTAGAGAGTTTTGACGCTGTAGATAATCAAAAAGCTTATGAAGCACTTTTGTCTAATATTGAAGTGAGTGATAAAGCATGGGTTTATAATCAATATGACTCAATGGTACAAACCAACACCACCAAAGGGCCGGGTTCTTTAGACGCTTCATGTATCCGTATCAAAGAAAATGGCAAAGCTTTAGCGATGAGTAGCGATTGTAATCCAAGATACTGTTATATAGACCCACGCAAAGGTTCTGCTCTTGCAGTTGTGGAGTCGGGGCGTAATGTGGCGATGTCAGGTGCTAGACCTCTTTCTATTACAGATTGTCTCAATTTTGGTAATCCTGAAAACCCTGAAGTGATGTGGCAGTTTGCCCAATGTTGTGAGGGGATAAAAGAAGCGTGTTTGGCTCTAAATACACCAGTAGTATCGGGGAATGTATCGCTTTATAATGAAACAAATGGCGTATCTGTTTTCCCAACCCCTGCGATTGCGATGGTAGGACTGAACGACGACCAAAACAAAGTCTTGCCTTCTTCGTTTCAAGAAGAGGGTTCACAAATTTTGCTCATTGGTCAGACAAAAAGTCATTTTGGTGGCTCACTCTATATCAAAGCCCTTTACGGGGAAACGGCAGGGTCTTTGGACGCTGTGGATTATAAAGCAGAACTTGCCCTTTGGGAACTTGTGATTGAAGGCAATAAAAAAGGATTGTTAAAGTCTGCTAAAGATGTGAATGTTGGAGGAGTGGCTATTGCCCTTTCTAAAATGTCTGCTACTTCTAATAAAGGAATAGTGGCAAAAGTAAGTGTAGATACGCCTAAAGATATTTTTGCTGAGAGTCAAAGCCGTGCTTTGGTGGAAGTGTCTTCTGAAAATCTGAATGAAGTGTTAGATTTAGCCAAGAGTTTAGGTTTAGAGCTAGAAAATATCGGAAGCGTTGGAGGGGAGAGAGTGCAAATTAATGATGTGTCTCTCTCTCTTGAAGAAGTGAAAGATGTTTATTTTGATACTTTTGCGAAAACTATCGAACAAGATTTATAAGAAAAAAGGATGAAAATGAGAGCATTATTAAGCGTAAGTGACAAAAATGGCATTGTGTCGTTTGCACAAGGATTAGAGAAACAAGGTTGGGATATTATCTCCACAGGTGGAACATACAAAAAGCTCAACGAAGCAGGGGTTAAAGTCATTGAAATTGATGAGGTAACGAAGTTCCCAGAGTGTTTTGAGGGGCGTGTAAAAACGTTAAATCCTTATGTACATGGAGGAATTTTGTACAAACGTGATGATGCTAGTCATGTAGCCCAAGCCAAAGAATTAGGCGTTGAAGGCATTGATTTGGTCTGTGTGAATTTATATCCTTTTAAAGAGACGATAGAACGCACCGAAGACTTTGGAGAGATTATAGAAAATATCGACATCGGAGGACCAACCATGGTGCGTTCGTCTGCGAAGAATTTTCAAGATGTGCTTATTGTAACCGATGTAAGTGACTATGATGCCGTATTATCTGCGTTGGAAAACAAAGAAGATAGCCTAGAGTTTAGACGCAACTTGATGATAAAAGCCTTTGAACATACGGCTTCTTATGATGCGATGATAGCCAATTATATGAATGGACGATTTAATGATGGTTTTGGTGATTATCAATTTATCACAGGTAAAAAATCTTTTCAGACGCGTTATGGCGAAAACCCTCATCAAAAAGGTGCACTCTATGAATTTGACAATCACTTTAGCCAAAACTTCAAACAAGTCAAAGGCGAAGCTTCTTTCAACAATGTAAACGATGTAAACGGTGCATTAAAAATCGCTTCTAGCTTTGGTGATGAAGACGCAGTATGTATCGTAAAACACGGCAATCCTTGTGGTTTTGCACTCAAAGGCACACTTTTGGAGTCTTATACCGAAGCCTTGCGTTGTGACCCTATCTCTGCCTTTGGTGGCGTGGTGGCTGTCAATGGTATCGTGAATAAAGCCTTAGCAGAAAAGATGAATGAAATCTTTTTAGAAGTGGTAATGGCAGTAGATTTTGACGAAGATGCCCTAGAAGTATTTGCCAAGAAAAAACGCCTAAAACTCTTTTCTCAAAATGGAAAGTCCTTAAAAAATAGCCGTTTAGTCATGAGCAAAGATAGCCACGACTTCAAGCATGTAGATGGTGGATTTGTCTATCAAAACTCTGATTGTATTTGTGACAATGAAGTACATAATGCCCACAAAAAATCAGACCTAACAGCTACAGAGCAAGAGATGAAAGATTTAGAAATTGCATGGAAAGTCGCAGGACTTACAAAGTCTAACTGTGTGGTCTATGTCAAAGATGCAGCCATGGTTGCTGTAGGTATGGGAATGACAAGTCGTGTAGACGCAGCTCAATGTGCCTTGAAAAAAGCCAAAGAGATGGATATAGATATATCTGGAGCAGCCATGGCATCAGAAGCCTTTTTCCCTTTCCGTGACAGCATAGACGCAGCTGCAGTCGCAGGAATTAAAGCGATTATAGAACCAGGAGGAAGCATCAGAGACCAAGAGATTATAGACGCATCTAATGAGCATGGTATCTCTTTATACTTTACGACTGTTAGACACTTTTTGCATTAAAGTGAAGCCTTGTCTGACTTTTAGTTGATATTTTTATGCTATAATTCGCAGGAAGTTAGAATGATTTGATTATAAGGAGTGACTAGTGAATAGAAGTAAATATATTATTGTTAGTAGTATGTTAGTGGGGTTGTTGTTTTTAGTGGGTTGTAGTGGTCCTACAATATCTAAAAAATCAAATCTTACTGAAATTGATAACAATGCAACTTTGGCACTATATCCTTTAGATAATTATACAGATACCCCACGTGCAGGATTACGTGCTAGTAATATTATTGAGGGAGTTCTCCTTAGTCAAGGATATAAAGTTTCTAGTTATGTGGATGAAGAAAATCATGAATTAACACTTAGTAGTAAATTAGAAGAGGCAAAACAAAATCATATTGATTACCTTTTTTTAGGAGGTATTAGTGAATGGCGTTATAAAACAGGCATTGATGGAGAACCTGCAATTAGTTTACATTTAAAGTGTATGGATGTAAAAACAAAAAAAATTGTATGGAGTGCTATTGGTTCGAATAATAGTTGGGGAAATGCTTCTATCGGGACAGTGGCACAAGAACTTATTGTTTCCATGATAGACAAAAAAATACTAAAATAGGTCTATTGTGTGCTTATACGGAATAAAATAAGAAAAATACTTGCAAGATATCCTTATCTTGAAACCACTGTACTTATGGGACTCTATTTTGCAATAGGGTATATAATTAATTCCCAAGATATTTGTATGCTTGAATCAAAATCTTATCAGATTACTATACTTATTGCTATTATTACACTATTTCATGGGATGTCTAGTGGTATTTTAGCTATGGGTTTGGTAGGTATTATTCTAAAGTTCTTTTATGTAGAGTTTCCCTATGAATTATTTATAAGCCATTTTATATTAGTACTTATATTTGGAGAGTTTTATTATTATTGGAATCGTACGATTGATTCTCATAGCGTAGAAAATATTTTTGTAAATAAAAAGTTATCAGAATTAGGAAAAGCATTTTATACACTGAAAATATCACATGACCAAATAGAAAAAAGTTATGTGACTAAACCGATGAGCCTTCGTAATTCTATTGCGGTAATTAAACAAAATTTAGCATCAGATAATCCTGATAAAGGATACCAAGATTTTTTATTATTGATTCGTAAAACGGTAAATATAGATGAGGCTTATATTATTTTGGTAGAAGATGATGGAAGCATGTCAACTTTAGCCCATACCAATGAAACGTCTTTGTTTAATCCTAAAGATTTAATGGTACAAAAAGCTATAGAAAAACAGATGCCTATTTATGTAAGTAACAATAAACTAAATTGCGTTAGCGAATATCTAGCCGTGATTCCTGCTATTTCTAATAAAGAATTAAAGGGATTATTTATTATTAAAAAAATGCCTTTTCTATCATTTAATAAAGACAGTTTTATTACCGTGTCTATTTTAGTGAGTTACTTTTTTGATGAACTTCATAAGGTAAATACCTTAAAAACTATGGATGACTTGTATGGTAATTTTCAAGAAAACTTTCGTTTTGAATTACATCGTTTAGATAGACTATATCAACAATATCATATAGATTCTACTGTATTGGTACTAAAGTCTTATGATAAATTACAAACCCATGTCTTAAAAGAAAACCTTGACGAAAATTTACGAACCTTAGAAGTATATAGCTTGATTGAAGGTGATGAATTTGATGCTATAGCGATACTTTTTCCTTTGGTAGATAAAGCTTCGGTCAAAGGATTTACGAAGCGTTTAATTGATATATATAAAGAGAATGAACTTTTAGAATATTCTAATTTTTCTATGTCTGAAATTGAATTGGTTCTAACGTATATTAAGGATGAAACATGCCTGTTATAGATTTTACAGACATACTTTCGTGGAAAGTATTTTATCTATATCATGGATTTATTTCTTTAGTATTAGGCATCGTTTCAGCATATTTTTTGAAAAAAAGATTTGAGACTAATAAAATAATAATGATAATTTTTATTTTTATGTTCAATATGTCTTTGCCTATTTTTGGATATGTAATGACTATAGGACTTGTATACTATCTTTTAATTGTGACGTATGAAAAAGAATTAAATGATATTAATATGATAAATATGAGTGAATTTGAGACAGAGTTTCCTCAGGTACAGCGTATCTTTGCAGAGGGTTCTATGCAACATGTTATTCTTGATGATAACGTAAATGGTTCATTAAAAATGAAAGCATTGGTGTCTTTAGCTGATAATGCTTCTAGAGAGGATTTACAATTGGTAAAAAGTGGATTGACGAGTAAAAATGATGAAATTAGACTCTATAGTTTTGCTATTATAGATAAAAAAGAACGTATTATTAATGAAAAGATACATCAACAAATGCAAATCTTTAATAAAGAAGAGTCATTAGAATATAAACTAAAATCTGCTGAAATGCTAATATTTTTGTATTGGGAAATGGTATATTTTGAACTCTCAGATGAAGATTTAAAACATTTTCTTTTACTTGAAATACAAAAATATGCAGAGTTTGTGCTAGAGAGTCATCCGTATCATACTAAAGTACATGTAACGTTAGGAAAAATGTTTTTGATGGAAAATAAATTTGATAAAAGTGAAGAGCATTTTATTATAGCCATAGAGAAAGGGATAGATAAAGATTTTATTCTTCCTTATCTTGCTGAAGTCTATTATCATCAGCATAAATTTCATGCTGTAAAACAAATTTTTCAACAGTCAGAACGATTGCATTTAAATACTATGCTTTATCCTATTGTCGAACAGTGGAGTAGTCCATGGGATTTATAGTACGAGAGAGTAAAAAAGTAGATGTGATACTTTTTGGGGAGGGAACCTATCCTTATATTAGAGGTGGGGTCTCTTCTTGGATTCATCAACTGATTAATGGCATGCCTGATTTGACATTTGGTATTGTGTTTTTGGGTTCAATTGCTAGTGATTATGGAGATATTCTCTATGAATTACCAGATAATTTGATACATTTAGAAGTACATTATCTATTTGATGATGATAAAGCTGTCCATAAAGTAGCCCCAAAACATACAGATTCTTTTGAAGATATTGCTACTTTGTATGATTGGTTTAGAGAGGGTGAAGGTACGATGCCTGAGGCTATAAAAAATATAAATTTTTATACCAAAGAGATTACACATAAACATTTTTTACATTCTAAACAATCTTGGGCATTTATTACTGAAAAATATTTAGAAAACTGTCCTGATTTACCTTTTATTGATTATTTTTGGACAGTAAAAAATATTCATAAGCCTATATGGATTTTGGCAAATATTGTAGAAAAGATGCCAGAGTGTAAAATTTTACACAGTCCTTCTACAGGATATGCAGGGTTTATGGGTACTTTAGGTTCTTATCATACAGGTAAACCATTGATTTTAACAGAACATGGTATCTATACACGAGAGCGTAAAATTGATATGCTTACAGCAGATTGGATTAATTTTAAGAAACCTACATTGATGCAACAACCTGAAGAATTTAACTATATCAAAAAAATGTGGGTAAACTTTTTTGAACAAATTGGGCGTTTTTGTTATGGTAGGGCAGACCCTATTCTCTCTTTATTTGCAGGGGCTAAAGAAATCCAAGTACAATTTGGTGCAGATAGAGCAAAAACACGTGTTGTACCTAATGGAGTAGATGTTGATGGATTACGTAAGTGTTATGAAGAACGTGAAGATACTGTACCTCATGTCATTACGCTTATTGGTAGGGTTGTATCGATTAAAGATATTAAAACATTTATTCGTGCTGTTCGTATCACAGCCAATCAGATTGAAGATATTGAAGCATGGGTAGTAGGCCCACTTGATGAAGATATAGAATATGCTGAAGAGTGTCGTAAAATGGTAGAAACACTTAATCTTCAGAAAAACTTTTTCTTTAAGGGCTTTCAAAATATCAAAGATATTTTACCTAAAACAGGATTATTGACATTGACTTCAATTAGTGAAGGAATGCCACTGACGATACTAGAGGGGTATGCAGCAGGTGTCCCCTGTGTGTCTACAGATGTAGGAAGTTGTAAAGATTTGATTTATGGTGGGATGGGTGAAGAAGATGAAGCATTAGGTGCAGCAGGAGAGATTGTGGGTATTGCTAATCCTGCTGCCCTTGCTGAGAGTTATATCCGATTTTTATCCGATGAAGCCTTATGGAAACAAGCACAAAAATCAGCATTAGATAGAGTAGAGAGATATTACCGACAAGATACATTTTTGGAAACATATAGAGAAATTTATGACAAGGCAATGGAATAATGGCAGGTATAGGGTTTGAACTTCGTCGTGTACTCAAAAAAAACAGTCTCTTTTCTATTGCTAAAGTCTATGGTTATTCGGCTTTTTTAAGTTCTGGTCCATGGGTTATTTCTATTCTTGCTATTATTGTGGTAGGTTTTATCAATATTGCAACTGTAGGTGTAGATGGTGCTGATGGCTCTGTTGTTTCTTATCAAATTGTGATTACCTATGCAATAGCATTGGCTTCAAGTATGGTAATTACAGGGGTTATTCAACTTCCTTTTACCCGTTATATAGCAGATAAAATTTATGCAGAAAAAGAAGATGAAGTATTACCTGCGTATTATGGTGTATTATTGGTAATGTGGATAGTGAGTTTTCCTATTGTTTTACCTCTATTGTTTTTTGTTTTTCCTGATGAAAGTGATTTTTTTATTTTAGGTACAATGTCTACCTTTTTGGTACTCTCAGGGGTATGGATATCCAATATCTTAGCTGCGAGTCTCAAATATTATCATGCAGTTATCTTTGCGTATGCTTTTGCGTATGGATTAATTATTATACTCTCTTACTATTTTGGGCAAACCATAGAATCTTTAATTTTAATATTTTTTACAGGCAATGCTATATTACTGATTATTTTAATGTTATTAATTACTAAAAGTTATGAATCTACACGTTTAATTAGTTTTGGATTTTTTTCTAAGAATTTTTATTGGCGATTAGGGGTGGCTGGATTATTGTATAATATGGGAGCATGGGTAGATAAAGTGATTTTTTGGTATCATCCTCTTACTGGATACGCAGCGATAGGGAAGCTCAACGCTTCTGTGGTATATGACCTCCCTATCTTTCTTGCTTATTTGTCTATTTTACCAGGTATGGCTATTTTCTTTTTTCGACTTGAAGCAGATTTTGCAGATAAATATGACCTTTTTTTTGATGCTGTAAGAAATGGTGGTACCTTAGCAAATATTCGTAGGTATCAAAATGAAATGACTGAAATTGTACGTCATGCTATCAAGGAAATCATTGTGATTCAAGGTATTATGAATCTCATGTTATTTATCATGGCAGAGAGTATCTTTGAAATGTTAAATATCCCTCAACTCTATCTAGGGCTTTTCTATATATTGACAGTAGGGGCTCAGTTACAGCTAGGATTTATGTCTATTATGGCAATTTTATATTATTTAGATCGCCAACATATAGCCATGTGGCTTACGATACTTTTTTTTACGCTTAATGGGGTATTGACTCTTTTGTCTATCTATATGGGACCTTCTATGTTTGGGTATGGTTATGCTATCGCTTTATTAATTACATTTACATTTAGTCTTATCGTAGTAAGACACGAACTTAAGGAGTTAGATTATGAAACTTTCATGCTACATTAAAATAGTCTTATGGGTAGTCTTACCTATTTTACTACACGCTTCCCCATTTGAAAAGAAAAGTGCTATGGTATATTATGGAGATGATATACCTTATTCTTTAGTAGGGATACATGATTATATTATCTTACAACCAGACCATGTCAATACGTATACACATGGATTTAACCTCTATAAAGATGATATTTATGCCTATGTGAGTATTGGTGAAGTAGAGAAAGCACAAGTATATGCTAAGGAGATAAAGTCTGATTGGGTTTTAGGTAAAAATAAACTATGGAATGCTAAGGTAATGGATATTAGTAATCAAGCATATCAAGATTTTTTGTTTATAAATGTTATTGACCATCTACAGAATAAAGGATTTAAAAATTTCTTTTTTGACACACTGGATTCTTATCATATTGTAGCCAAAAGTAAAGAACAAAAAGAGAAAATGAGGCAAGGACTTATTGGGTTTATTCATGCCTTTCATAAACGATACCCTAAGGCTAAATTGATTATTAACCGAGGCTTTGATATTATTGATGAAGTACATAGTGAGATAGAAGCAGTACTGTTTGAATCCCTCTTTCATGGCTTGTCTTCCAAAGATTTAAGTTACCAAAAAGTACCCGTATCAAGTAAAAAATGGTTACTCTTACAGATTGATAAAATAAAATCTTATGATATACCTGTGATAGCTGTAGATTATGTACCTCAAGACAATATTCCATTAATTAATAAAACAATACAAGATATTGAAGCATTAGGTATCATACCCTATATTGGTGACCGTGAATTACACAGCATAGGGTATAGTAGTAAAAAGCCTATGAAAAGAGAAATATTAGTCTTATATGATGATACAGAGTTTGATGATACTCCTAATGATGATGTGGTTTTTTCTATTGTTTTTTTGAACTTATCTATGCCTATAGAATATTTGGGATATATCCCGATACTTCAGCCTATTTCTACATGGAAACCTTCTTTCAAAGATAAAAATCGTTACGCAGGTGCTATCTTTTGGCTTACAGGTAATTATTATAAAGAGTATGATACAAAACTTGAAAAACAAATTAGTACCTTTTACAAAACAGGTATAAAAATGTTATTTTTAGGCACTTTAAATGTAGAATTACATCCAAATACCTTTCGTTTATTAAAAATAAATACCAAAGAAAATAATAATATTTCTTATAAAAATACAGATAAGATTTCTTGTAATAATAAATATATGGGATTTGAAATAGACCCTTTTACCCCTGCTAAAAATATTTTCTTTACACCTCAAAAATCTACAGCTATTTGTCAAGTAGGTAAAGGCAAAAATAAAAGTGTAATTGCAGCCATTACCCCATGGGGAGGATATGCATTTGATGGGTCTATCTTAGCTAGTATTAATAAAAAGAATCTTTGGATTAGTAATCCTTTTACTTTGATAGAAGATACCTTACGTTTACCTATCTTGCCTATACCTGATGTGACAACAGAAAATGGTAAACGTCTATTTTTCTCACATGTCGATGGAGATGGTATTATGAATAAAGCTGAATGGAATCCTGCGTTATTTTCTGGAGAAGTACTCTATGAAAAGATTTTAAAGAAGTATAAAACACCTATCTCTATCTCTATTATTGAGGCAGAGACAGCAAAACATGGATTGTATCCGAAGTCTAGTGAAGCATTAGAAAAGATTGCAAAAAAGATGTTTGCTCTTAAATATATTGAGGGTGTGACACATACTTATACCCATCCTTTTTATTGGAAAGAGATTATTAATGATGACTTAAATCCAGAATATAGATTGAAGGTAAAAGATTATGACTTTTCCCTTGATAGAGAAATTGGGGGGTCTTTAACGTATATCAATAAAACTTTAATGCCTAAAGATAAAAAAGCAAATATGACCTTTTGGAGTGGAGATTGTTTACCCACAGCAATGACACTAGAATATATGTATAAAAATAATATTTTACATATCAATGGAGGAGACACTACGATTGTCAATGCCTCACCATGGTTAAGCCATATTGCTCCTTTGGGACTCAAACGTGGAGACTATTATCAAATCTTTACAGGGGCTCAAAATGAAAATGTGTATACCAATGATTGGTTAGGCCCATTTTGGGGATTTAAGCGTGTCATACAAACATTTAAATTTACCAATAAGCCTAAACGGCTAAAACCTATTGATATTTATTATCATATTTATTCTGCTTCTAAAAGTGCTTCATTGAACGCCTTGCGTAAAGTATATGAATGGGCAATGAAGCAAGATGTCATGCCTATTTATACTTCAACATATATCCCTAAAGTGATGGATTTTTATGAAATATCTATAGCCAAAGAAAAGGATAGTTGGATGATTAAAGGGAGTAAGTCTTTAAAAACGATACGTTTATCTAAAAGTAATATTGTTGATATAGATGCTTCAAAAGGGGTATTAGGTACAAAAGAATATCTTGAAAATCAATATATTCACCTCTCTCCTGATGCTCAGCATATCATTAAATTGCGTAAAAATTTAAAATCACAAAACTATCTATTGGATAGCAATGGAATGGTTCAATCATATAAAGAAGAGGGTAAAAATAAATTTTTTACATTTCATTCAGAAGTTCCTTTTTATTTACGCTACCATGTATTAAAAGGCTGTACTTTAAAGAGTGAACCCAAAGTAGATATACAAGAAGAAGCTGATGGTATTACCACACTTTCATACACATTACAAGAAGATGTCAATGTCTCAATCTTATGTTTATGATAACCGTATTATTGTCTCAACGTATAGGGATATTTTTATGGTTTTTGCATTGTTTGTGGGGATATTACTTAGTTTATACCCTGGTAAAGTAGACCCAAAACAAATTTTAGAAGAACGTAGTAACCATGCTTTGGCTGCTATTTATCTTGAAAATATGCTTCGTTTAGAGCCTGAAAATATTGAGCTTATCTTTGCGACTATTCGCGTGAGTCTTGAAAGAGGAAACCTCAACCTATCAGAAGAGCTTATTGGTGTATTACAAACACCTAAGTATGCCTATATGGCTAAAGAAGTGAATCTTTTATATTTTAAAGTACTAAAAGCAAGATTTTTGAAGTATAAAGAAGTCAATAAAAAAGAAGAAGCAAATAGCTATAAAAAGAAAATGCAAGAACTATTGCAAAAAGCTTCAAAAGAAAATAAATTTGATAAGAAAGATGCTCTAATTTGGTATTCTGAAGCGATTGTTCTAAAAGATAAAAAATCAGCACTATTCTTTTTGAAGCCTTTGTATCAAGATAAAAATATATATGCCCTAGAACAATGTGTAAGTTTTGCAGAAGAAATTGGACATATCAAAGAGAAGCAATTTTGTTTGGAATCTTTAGCAACGCTAGATGGAAAGTCATCTGAAAAGTGGTTAAATGTTACGTATTCTATGTATATAGATAAAGGTCAAAATGAAAAAGCCTTAGAAATACTTCAAAAATTGCTTAAAATAGACAGTAATTATAATGATGAAATGGCTAGAATGCAAGAAATTACAGGTAAGCATAAAGATGCATCAGCACTCTATATTAAGCTTTATGAGGAGAGTGAGAGTAAAAAAGAAAAAAAGGATTATTTTTTTAAAGCAATGAACGTTTTATCCTTTTCAGGATTCAATAGTGAAGCTATTAAAGTAGCACAATTGTATGAAGATGATTATTTAAATGATGATGAAGTCATGCAAAAGATACTTTCGTTATATATAGCATTAAATGCATTGGATAAGGCTAGTGCACTTTCTATAAAATTACTCAAAGAGGAGAATAAATGAGATATGTTATAGGAATCTTTTGTTTAACATTTTATTTATATGGAGTATCTTCATCTGAATCCAATAAAACAATGAAATTGATGCATGACACTTTTATCTATAGTACGGATTTGAAAAATGCATATATTGTGAGTAAAAAAGCATTAAAAATATATCCAAATTCTATCTATTGGCACGAACAAGCTGCTAAAGTATCTCAATGGTTAGACAAAAGACCTGAGGCATTGGAACACTATTTATTTATCTATAAAAAACAACCAACTGTAGCGTTAAAAAAGAAGATTATTGAGTATGGTGTGACATATTATCAATATGAAATGATAGCACCTATGCTACTAGAAGAGGCTATCTCTAATCCTACAAAAGAAAATATAGAGATGATAAAATTTATTAATGATAAGGTGGGAAACCCCGAAGAATCTGCATTACTTCTTGAATCATTATTTAGCCAAAACAATGAAAAAATAGAATGGATAGAAGAAGCATTACAAATTTATATAAACTTAGGCGAAACAGAATCGATACAGCGTATTTTATCTTTGGTTGAATCTTTTGACTCTATTAGTTTTAATGTGGCTCAAGATATTTCAGATTATTATTTATCTCAAAATAATATTGAAAAATCATATACTATATTATTGCGTATAAATAAAAGCACTTTAGGGGATAGGGAAGTAAAGTATTATCAAAAAATAAGTGATATGGGGTGGTATTTACAGCGTTTTGAACCTGCAGCAAATGCTTCAAAAGCACTGTATCTTTTAGGACAAGGACGTTTCGTTGATACCGAACGTATGATTGCATATTTTTCTGATAAAGATAAAGCGTTACTAATAGATGTTACCTTAGATGGATATACTAGATTTAAAAAAGAGTATCTTTATTTAATGTATATTAATCTACTTTATGAACAAAAAGAGTACTTAAAACTCTCAAAAGCATTAGAAAAAATATCAGGGACAAAAGAGGGTAAAAAATTAGAGGTTAATGTAAATTTTTGGTTAATGAAAGCAAATATGTATCAGGCATTGGATGAAAAAGAAAATGCACTTGTTTGTTTACATAAAGCTAGGCTTATTGAACCTAATTCTGCTTTTATTGTTGAGAGTATACTATGGTTCTTCTTGAACAACCATAATGATGAAAATCTTCAAAAAATGATATTTGAAATTGAAGAAAAAGGAAATATCCATTCAGATTTATACTTACCGTTGGCAGTAGGACATTATATGTTACAAAGGTCTGATCGGGCTATGGTCTATGTACAAAAACTTTTACTCTTAGATAAAAATAATATTGAGACTAAAATGATGTATGCAAACTTGATGCAAACGCGTGGAGAAACAAATGGATTTTTAAAAATAATGCGTGAAGTGTACCTGTCTCTTCGTATACAACAAAGGGATAGTCCTACATTATTGGAAGATAAAGTTTTTTTAAAATCTTATTTAGAATCTTCAATTTATTTTTTAGGAGTAGATGCGTTTAAACGATTATTGGAAAAATCAGAAACTATTTTGGATAAAAAAGATTATATAAATTTATCTATATTTTGGGCATTACGAAATAATGCACATGAGTATGCACGGTATTTGACAACACGATTAGATACCCTTGAACCATGGATGCAACTTAGTATGGCATTACATGAGGATAACCGTATAGAGACTTTAGATATATTAACAGAGTTTTATAAAATGCTTCCTATTAGAGATAGGGTCAGTGCATCTATAAAAACAGGTAATATCGCATGGGCAGAAACTTTAACCTTTGAAGGGTTAGAAAACAATAGATACGATGCGTTACTTTATAAACAAAGATTGGACTTGATTGAATCTAATGCAAACAAGGTAGATATTGATACAGGATATTTAGACCGTAGTTCTATAGTTCAAAAATATTTTGATATTTCACAAAGATATTATTTAGAAGATGGATGGTATCTTTTTTCTTCACTATTTTTTGCTAAAAATACAAATAGAGACAGTAAAAATTTACAAAATATACCCAATTCAGATAAAAGTTTTGCATTAGGTCTTCAAAAACAATTTGACAAAGGATATATGAAAGTTGATATGGGTGTACGTGACTCTGTAAAAGCCTATAGTTATTTTTCTATTTTTACACACTATCGACCGATGCATAAGGTTATATTAGAAGCAGGATATAACAATAGTATGAAAGCATCAGATACCACATATCTTTTATTGGCAGGAAAAAAAGACCAAGTAAAATTAAAAGCTTCTTTTCAATATTTACCCTCTTCAAGTATTTCTTTGTCTTTGTTTTACCAAGAATTTTATGATCAAGAAGAGCGTTTTTTAGGGAATGGATATTATGGTAGACTTGAATGGTATCAGCAATTACATTCAGGCTACCCTGATATATCTTGGGGGATATTTGCTGATTTTGGGGAGTATTCTGAAAATAATACTTCTAGGGGGCTTATTGATACATTACAACCTTTTAAAGGGAAAGCCTTACCTGAATCGTTTTCTACAGTGGGAATGAATTTTGCGTATGGTACAGTGAATAAAACAAACTATACACGTGTCTGGCGACCGTATATGCAGTTTTCCCCTTCCTATAATACCTTATTTGAACAATTCAATTTTTCAGTAGGTGCAGGGTATGGGGGAAACATTTATGACAAAGACCATCTTGTGTTTGGATTTAATTACAATCAAGCAGTCAATGGTACACAAGAGAGTAGTTTTAATCTCTTTTTGCGTTATCGTAAATTTTTTTAGAGGAGGCAATCAACTATGTTTAGTTTAAAAAAGGTTCTTAAATATATGTTAGGTGAACCTTATATTCACTTTATCGTGTTAGGTAGTTTGTTGTATCTATTGTATACCAATACGAGTACACCATCTAATGGTTATACCCAAAAACCTATCGTTATTACGGCTATTGAAAAAGAGAAGTTAAAAAAAGAATTTTATCTTATATGGGAACGCAATGCAAGTAATCAAGAGTTAGGACTTATCATAGATAAATATTTTTATGATGAAGCATTACTCTATGAAGCAGAAGCTCTGGATATTGCACGTAATGACAGTGAAATACGAAAAAAACTTATCCATAAAATGAAACTTATTATGCACTCCTCTACACAATTTACAGAACCTACAGAAGAAATATTGTCTCTTTATTATCAAAAGAATATAGAAGAATATAGTCATATAACGGTACTCTCTTTTGCACATATATATTTTTTAAAAGGAGAGACAAAAGTATTAGAAGAGGTAGTAAAACAGCTTAATAGACTGCATATCCCTCCTAAAGATGCTTTACAGTATGGTGAAGCATTTAACAAAGGCAATCAAATGCTACATGCTACTCCTACAGAAATAATAGAAACATTTGGTCGTTACTTTACTAGAGAATTATTACAAAAGCCTAAGGGTAAATGGTTTGGTCCTATACACTCTAAAGAAGGAATGCACATTCTATATATTAAAGAAAAAGTAATTGCTAAAGCCTATCCTTTTGAAGACGTAGAAAGTAGGGTATATCAAGATTATCTAAGACAAAGAAAAAATGACAGTATAGAAAAATCTTATCAAAAAATCTTATCTCAATATCGAGTAGAGATACAATGAAACGATTGTTATCTATAGTAATATATCTTGTAGGGGTATCTTCTTGTGTAATGGGACATCAAACTGGCTTGTCTTATTTGAAGATTACAGCATCAGATACAGAAGATTTATTACTGGTCTATAAAAAGCCTTTGGAAGACTCTCAAGCAAAAAAGATTCAGATACATTTTCCTGCATATTGTACGAGAGTAACCTTTGGAAATAAAACAGTAACAAATGGATTTATTATAGATACCTATCATTTAAATTGTGGCGAAAAAGGATTGCTAGGGCAACGTATATGGGTAGAGGGGCTTATTCGAAGAGATAAAGGTATCTTAATAGAATACCAAGACAAAGATAAAAAAGAGAAACAACAAAATCTTTTAAGAGCGTCTACCCCATTTATGTTTATTGCTGTTACACATTCTTCTTGGAATATATTTAAAGAATATGTAGAATTAGGATTTTTTCATATTTTAACAGGCTATGACCATTTACTCTTTTTATTGGCATTGATTTTTCTAGCTTCTAGTCTCAAAGAATTATTTTATTCTATTACAGCATTTACGCTTTCACATTCTATTAGTTTAGGATTAAGTGTTTTAGGCTTTTTAAGTGTGCCTATTCCTTATGTAGAGGCAATGATAGCATTAAGTATTGTGATTTTATTTCGAGAAGTAATTTTTGATAAAAAGAAGATACGAAGTAAATTCTATCTTCCGTTGATGGTGTTACTCTTTGGTCTACTCCATGGTTTAGGTTTTGCTAGTGTACTCAATAGTATAGGCTTACCTGCAAATGATATTTTCTTAGCTTTAATTGCATTTAATATAGGGGTTGAATTAGGACAATTACTTTTTGTGAGCTTTTTTTCTATAGTGATGTTTGGCATAGGATATTTTTCTATGGCGTATCATAAAAAAATAGAATTTTTGATTGCCTATTGTATGGGGATAGTTTCATCATTTTGGTTAATAGAACGTATGTTAGCATTTTGATAGTTTATTGAAAAAGTTTTTGAAGTGTGGCGCGGCGGACGAGACTCGAACTCGCGACCTCCTGCGTGACAGGCAGGCGTTCTAACCAACTGAACTACCACCGCACCTATAAAGTTAACTTTTGCTACAAAACAAGTTTTGTGAGCTGTCTGCTGAAGACATTGTCATGGTGGTCGCTATAAGACTCGAACTTATGACATCTACCTTGTAAGGGTAGCGCTCTACCAACTGAGCTAAGCGACCGTATATTTATCTAAAACTTTGGCGACCCCTAAAGGATTTGAACCTCTGTTTTTACGTTGAAAACGTAATATCCTTGGCCACTAGATGAAAAGGTCAATGAAAAATATAAACAGTTATACTATTACTTTAAACACAAATGAAACTAGTTTCATGAGCCTACTGCTGAAGTAAATACAGCGTTAGCGTAGTAAAGATGAATTTTATTCATTTTACGTACTGTTAATAAATATGGTGGTCGCTATAAGACTCGAACTTATGACATCTACCTTGTAAGGGTAGCGCTCTACCAACTGAGCTAAGCGACCAAATCAACTTTTGCTACAAAAAAAGTTTTGCAAGCTGTCTGCTGAAGACATATTTTAATATATAAGTGGTGACCCTTCATGGATTCGAACCATGGGCCCATTCCTTAAAAGGGAATTGCTCTACCAACTGAGCTAAAAGGTCATCGTGGCGCGGCGGACGAGACTCGAACTCGCGACCTCCTGCGTGACAGGCAGGCGTTCTAACCAACTGAACTACCACCGCACCTAAATAAAATCAACTTTTACCAACAAAATAAATTTTGTGAGCTATCTGCTGAAGATATTGTCATCTAATAAAAATCAACTTTCACTAACAAAACAAGTTTTGTGAGCCGTCTGCTGAAGACGTTTAATAAAAACGTGGTGACCCTTCATGGATTCGAACCATGGGCCCATTCCTTAAAAGGGAATTGCTCTACCAACTGAGCTAAAAGGTCATTTTTTAACTTAACCTTAATGATTAAGTGGACGGAATTATAGCTCATAAATTCTTATATGTCAAGCCTTTTTAAAAAAAAATTTAAATTTCTAAAAATTCTTCTAATTTTTGAATGGCAAAAGTAGTAGATTGTCTTTGTATCATCTCTCTATCTCCATGAAAAAAGCATTGGAATATTTCTTGTGAAAAAGGGGTTTGTAATCCTATATAGACCGTACCTACAGGTTTGAGTGTTGTGCCTCCTAAAGGACCGGCGATACCTGAGACTGCCAAAGCATAGTTAGACCCTGCCAATCTTTGGATACCTTCTAGCATTTGACTCACACATTGGCTACTTACTGCTCCAAATTTTGTTAACGTCTCTTCTTTGACACCTAACCATAAATGTTTGATGTCATTAGAATAGGTGACACAAGAACCATCTAAGATAGAAGATGCTCCTGAGACGGCTGTAAATGTTGCGGCGATACGTCCACCTGTACAAGACTCAGCAAAAGAGATAGTATGGTTTTGAGAAGCTAGTTTTTGGATAATTTTTTCAATATTTTCATGTTTATTTTTCATAAAGTTATTGTATCTAAAAAAGTACAAAAATCTATAACAGTCATTTATAATGGACTTTTAGATATAATTATTACAATAATAATTGACTTAAGGTACTATAAAAAATGGATTATAAAGACACACTTCTTCTCCCTAAAACAGCTTTTCCTATGCGTGGAAATCTCCCAGAAAATGAGCCTAAAAAGTATCATGCTTGGTATGATGCCAATATGTATGAACAGATGAAAACCAAACGTAAGGGGGCTGAAATGTTTACTTTGCATGATGGTCCTCCCTATGCCAATGGAGATATTCATATTGGTCATGCTTTAAATAAAACACTTAAAGACATCATCTTAAAATATAACTACTTTCAAGGTAAAGATGTACGTATGACGCCAGGTTGGGATTGTCATGGTCTTCCTATTGAACAAAAAGTAGAAGAGAAAATGGGTAAGGCGAAGAAAGATACACTCTCTACATCTAAATTTAGAGAGATTTGTCGTCTAACAGCCGATAAGGCATGGAAAGCACAAAGAGAAGGCTTTAAACAGTTAGGTATTATGGCTGATTGGGAAAATCCTTATGTGACAATGGACTTTAAATTTGAAGCAAATATCTATAGAACATTGTGTGAAGTGGCTCAAAAAGGACTTTTGGTAGAGCGTCATAAACCTATTTTTTGGTCGTGGGCAGCGAGAACGGCTTTGGCTGATGCTGAAGTGGAATATGCTGATAAAGAAGACTATTCTATTTATGTCAATTTTGAACTTTCTGATTTAGCCAAAGAGACTTTGGGTATTGAGGGGAAGGCAGGGATTGTTATCTGGACAACGACACCATGGACACTTCCAGCAAATACGGGTATTTCACTCAATCCCGAAGAGCTATATGTACTGACCGATGATGGTCATATCGTGGCAGATGTACGCTATGATGCGATGATAGAAGAGGGTGTGGTATCTGGTCATGCTTCACGTAAGATAGCTTCTACAGAATTAGAAAATATGCTTACCATTAATCCTGTGAATGGACGTAGTTCTAAAGTGGTATTGGGTAATCATGTCTTAATGGATGGTGGAACAGGGTGTGTTCATACTGCCCCAGGGCATGGAGAGGATGACTACAAAGTGGGTCTTAAAAACAATCTTGAAGTACTCATGCCTGTTGATGAGAGAGGTTGTTATGATGAGTCTGTTGTAGGATTAAATCTTTTACCTAATCCTGAAACATTTGTAGGTATGCATATCTTTAAGGCAAATGAACCTATCTTAGAACTATTAGGCGATGCGTTGCTTAAAGTAGGAAAATTTACACATTCCTATCCTCACTGTTGGAGAACAAAAAAGCCCCTTATCTATAGAGCGACCAACCAATGGTTTATCTCTGTAGATGACAAGCCAAAAGGTTCAGAACAAACACTAAGAGAAAATGCTCTTTCTGCCTTAGACAGTGTTGATTTCTATCCAAAATCTTCTGAAAATAGACTCAAACCCATGATTGAGGGACGACCTGATTGGTGTATCTCTCGTCAAAGAGATTGGGGTGTGCCTATTGCATTCTTTAGAGTGAAAGCAACCAAAGAAGTGATTTTTGATAAAAAAGTACTAAATTTTATTGCTAATATCTTTGAAGAAAAAGGTACAGATGTCTGGTATGATATGGATATTGCCCAGTTACTACACCCAGAATGTGCATACAAAGCAGAAGAACTTGAAAAAGTAGGACATATTTTAGATGTATGGTTTGATTCTGGTTCTACATGGAATGCTGTATTAGAAAGTGGCAATTATGACGCAGGTGAATATCCATCTTCACTGTATATTGAAGGCAGTGACCAGCATAGAGGTTGGTTTCAAACTTCATTGCTTTTATCTTCGGCGATACATCAAAAATCACCGTATAAAACACTGATTACACATGGCTTTACGGTAGATTCTAAAGGTGAAAAGATGTCTAAGTCAAAGGGCAATGTCATCGCTCCTGATAAAGTTATCAAGCAGTATGGTTCTGAAATATTGAGATTATGGGTAGCATTAAGTGATTATCAATCTGACCTCAAAATCTCTGATGGTATTTTGAAACAAACGGCTGAACAGTATAGAAAGATACGTAATACCTTTAGATTTTTACTTGCCAATGTAGATGACTTAGAAGCGTATGTATCTAATGATGCCTATGGCGAATTAGATAGATGGATACTTTGTAAGGCTAGAGAAGTATTTGATGCCGTAAAACGTTCTTTTGATGCCTATGACTTTTTACGTGGATTTTCAACACTTAATCATTTTATCACCAATGAACTAAGTGGTATCTATATGGATATTACCAAAGATAGACTCTATTGTGAAGATAAAAATGACCCTATGAGACGCTCTACACAATCTGCGATGGCTCATATCGCTAAAGCAATGCTAGGATTAGTTGCACCTGTCTTGACATACACAACAGATGAAATACTTGAATATGCTTCCCCATTATTTAAAGAGAATATGAAGAATATATTTGATTTGGAATATCAAGAGGTGCCACGGGTAAGCACAGAAAATAGATTTTTCACTTGTGTTGAATCACAAGGAATCTTAGCAGATGGCAGTAAATCTGAATATATAGAATTTTCGATTTCTTATGAAACAATGAAAAACGCAAGAATAAATTTTTCAGAAGCTATCGATGGGTTAAAAAAAGAAAAAATAATTAAGTCAACATTAGAATTGGAAATTGCAGGTGACTTAAATATTTTAGATATGCAAAATAGTAAAGACTTAGAAGACTGGTTTGTAGTTTCCTCTGTCAAGAAGAATAGTGAAGGTGAGCAAGTAGCTTCGTTTGAGCTAGAGGGAAAAATATTTACTGTCCATAAATCGACACGTGCTAAATGTCCTAGATGTTGGAGATTTACTTCAAGTTCAGAAGAGTGTGCTTGTGAACGTTGTGCAACAGTGGTAGGTACATAATGTTTGATTTGACACAACCCATAGGTATAGAAGTAATCATCGCTTCTATTGTCTTTATCTTTGGCTTGGTGGGTGTGGGATTGGGATTGGTCGCATATTATAAAAAGAAACAAGACAGTTTTCTCAAAGATTAGCTCAATTATACATGAAGGTATATCATGGCAAAAGAAAATATAAGAACATCAGGTCTTTCACTAGTTAAAGGTAAAGCACTGATTGGAGATGACTTTTATGAAGTTAAAGTAATGGATACCATTACTGTAGCCGTGGTATGCGATGGTGTAGGGTCTGCGATGCAAGGTGCAAAAGCAGCCAAAAGAACTTCTCAGTTTTTGGTACATTCACTTAAAAATCGACCAAAATCATGGACTATGGAAAAGTCTATACTTCATTTTATCGAAAATATAAATAGAGTATTGTATTTAGAATCTATGGAAGATTACGAAAGAGAAGAGTTAGTCACTACTTTGACTATGGTCGTGATAGAAGGGGATAGACTCTATGGGGTTAATGTAGGGGATAGCCGTATTTATCTCGATAGAGATGGAGAGTTTGTACAGCTTTCTCATGACCACTCTATGGATGAAGAGGGTATGGAAAATGTCTTAACTGCAGCAATTGGACTAGAAGAGACAGTCTCTGCATATTATTTTGAAAACAATCTTTTAGCAGGAGATAAAATACTGTTGTGTTCTGATGGCTTGTATAATGAACTCTCCGATGAAGAACTGTCTCATGATATTAAAATGGGTGCATCCTTTTTGGTCAAAAAAGCATCGAAAAAAAATAATGACAATCTAGCAGATGATACAACGGCTGTAGTATTGGAGATAAAAGAGCTTGATTTACGTCTCAAACTAAAGCAGTCAAAACTTATTGTACAAGAGAAGTATAGAGTAGATGAGGTTATAGATGGCTATCTATTGCTTAAATCTCTTATCCAAAATGAACGGACATGGTTGTGTGAAAAAAGAGGGCTGAATTATGTGATAAAATTTGTACCTTTTGAAGCTGTAGATGATGAGCTACAACTTGACCTTTTTGTCAAAGAAGTGTGGATGGCAAAGAGACTTAAAGCAGGATTCTTTCCTAAGGCTGTCGTGCCTAAAAATAGAACACACCGTTATTATATCATGGCATTTGTAGAGGGTAAGACACTGAAAGAATATACATTGAAAAAACCACTTTCTGTAGACTTATCTGTAGAATTGGCTATTTTTCTGTTGAAGATGTCTCAATTTTTGATTAAGTATAATTTAGTACATGGTGATATTAAACCTGAAAATATTATTATTACCCAACGTAAGGGTAAGTTGGTATTTAAGATGGTAGATTTTGGGAGTATTACAGAAGCATATTCTAATGTAACACGAGCAGGAACACCTACTTATCTAGCTCCTGAACGTTTTAAGAAAGCACCTGTTACGGAACAAACCGAAATATATGCCATAGGTGTGACACTCTATGAAGCATTGACAGGAAAATTTCCTTTTGGAGAGATAGAGCCTTTTCAAAATCCTTCTTTTGATAAAAAAATAAAATCACCATTTATACTGAATGCCAAAATACCTGTATGGTTAGATTCTATTATTTTAAGAGCATTAGATACCAATACGGATGTGCGTTATCACAACTACTCACAGATGCAATATGAAGTGAGTAATCCCCAAAAAGTAAAACCTTATTTTGATAAAAATACTTCATTTATAGAAAAAAATGAGTTTATGGTCTATAAAATAGGATTTATCTCTATGTTTATTCTTAACCTTTGGCAGTTACTTTTTAGATAGTATTATTGGGCTTTTTTAATATTCTTACGGTGTTTTCTAAAGGTATCTGTAAAGTCATGTACCCCTTGTGCATTTTTCATAAAATAAAGATAATTACTTTTAATAGGATGAATCGCTGCATGAATAGCATCTATGCTTACCGACCCAATAGGTGAGAGTGGTAAGCCTTTGTATCGATAGGTGTTAAAGCGAGTGCTATCGGTCTTGATACGGATAGGGGTTACTTTGACATGAGAATATTTACCATAATTGAGTGTGCCATCCATCTGTAACTTCATACCTTTTTTAAGACGATTTTCAATCACAGAAGAGACGATAGGCATCTCTTTTGCATTGGCAGCCTCTTTTTGTATGATAGACGCTTTGATCAGTATTTCTAGCCATGCTTTTTTGTTGTAGCTACCCATGGTTTTTGTAGAAATATTTTGATACTTTTTTTCTGATTCTTTAAGTAAAAAAGAGATTAAGTTTTTTTCAGAGATACCATAGGGTACATAATACGTATCTGCATAAATACCTGCTTCTGGATAATATGCATATTTTTTATAAAAGGTTTCTAGTTTTATTTTGTCAAGATTAAGGGTTTTTTCTAAATTTTCAAAGAAGAGTACTCTTGTCTCCCCAGGGATTAGTGTGATTTTCTCCATTTTAGCTTTTGCTTTGGTTAGTTTATAAAGAAAATCAATACGGTTAATCTGAGGTTGGTCGATATTTACCCATCCACTTTGAGGTTTTCCTATAAGTATCAAAAGATATTTATCTATGATAGAAAGTGCATAACCTTGTTTAGTTAACTGTGTTATAATGTTGGAAATAGAGCCTTGTGGTACCAAAAGTGCTTTGGTGGGTTTTATAGGAAGTGTTGTATAAAAGGCAAAAGATATGATAAAGATGACGACAATATGTTCTATCCATGCCATCCATGTATTCCTGCGTAACAGTCTTGTCATTTTTTCTCTCCTCTTTGCTCTTTTGTTTATTGCACTCAATATTGGTATTAAGATTGATAGTGTAACCCTCTCCAAATATCATATAGATGGATTATACATCAAACTTGATAAAAAGCTTACTTTAAAAGCAAATAAGATTATAATTAAAAAGGATAAGCAGAGTCCTTCTTTTGGTCGTATCAATGATATTTTAGAACGGGTGAAGTATGTACTCACTTTTTTTGACCACATAGAACTAAAAGAAATTCATTTTAAAAATAATATTTTAGGTATTTATTATTATAATAATATTGTTCAACTTAGTAGTAAGGATTATCTTATTAGAGGGAATGTCCATCGTGAGGGAAAGATGCTTAAAGGTACTATTCCTATACTTCAATTAAAAAAGCATAATATGGTGTTACGTGGTACTTTTACGTATGATTTGCATGATGATATCTTAATCACTAAAGGAAAGTTTAAAGTTGAACATACATCAGGAACTTTTTTAGCCACAAAAACAGAAAATAAAATAAAATTTTCTTTAAAAAGTAATCCTTTTTCTGATTTGAAATCATTGGTAGAACCATTGGCTGTTTCTCCTAAAATTAAGAGCTGGTTGCTAGATAAAGTACAGGCTAAAGAGTACACATTAGAATCTTTATCTGGTGCAGGTATCATTAAAAATAAAAAGTTTAAGTTAGATACACAGAGTATAAAAGCTAAAGCCCTCTTTTCAGATGTCAATATATATTTTAAAGATGACATATCTCCTATTCTTGCATCGCATCTTTTCTTAACCTATAATGCTAAACAAGGACTTATTTTTGATTTGGATAGACCAAGGTATCTGGGTAAAAATCTCGATGGAAGTTCTGTATCTATTGTAAATTTAAGAGATGAAAATATAACGTTACATATAAATCTAAAATTTGATACCAAATTTGATAAAAGGGTGCAAGATTTATTAAAAGCGTATAAAGTAACTGTCCCTATCATACAAAAATCAGGCAAAGTCAAGGCTTCTTTAGATGTAAAATTAGGACTTAAAAAGAAATTTATTGACTTTGTGACGGATATAAATTTTACAAAAGGTAATCTTTTGATAGGAAAGATTGAATTGCCTTTACTCTCTGGTAACTTACAGTATAAAAATAAAAAAATTACATTAAAAAATATGCTACTAAAAAATAAGTATTACTCAGGAAATATCAATGGTATCATAGATTTAAAGAAGAAAAAACTAAAAGCTATCTTTGATGCAAAATATATCACTATGAAACAAGATAAAAAAAATTTAATTCATCTAAAAAATAAAAAATTACCTTTTGTTTTGGACTATTCTAAAAATATTCATGTAAAGATAAATACTTTAGGTTTAGACTTTTTGTATAAAAATAAAAAATCCATACTTAGTATTGATGATTTAAATAAGGTAAAACCTTACCTGTCTGAATCTATACCGATAGAAGAGGGTGGTAAGATAAAGATAAAAACAAATGATTTTAAAACCTATCGTTTTGAAGGTATGGTACAACGTAATTCTTGTTTTTTATACCAAAATGAAGATGAATGTTTGACAAAAATATCTCTCATCGGAAAGATAACCCCCAATAATATAGACTTTTATGCTTTTGACAAACGTCTTTATTATAATAAACTACAATCAACGATTAAACTTCAAAATATAAATATTGATTTGAAAAAATTTTTAAATGAAAATAAAAAATATGAGAGAAAGTCTGAAAATGAAAAAAAATCTGTAAAAAAATCTCAAAAAAAGAATCAACATTTAATTATTTTAGGTGAAAATAGTAATTTACGCTATGATGAATATCGCCTGATTACAGATAGTTATGATGTAGAGGTTAAAGAAAATGGTGATATTCAAGCCACTGGTAGTAGTTATGGGGATATTATTAAATTTTCAAGACAAAAAGAACTTTTTACTTTGCAAGCATTACGTATCAAAGATAAATCTTTACATCCTTTGATTAATTTTGATGGATTACAAAAGGGACGTTACTCTATTAAAAAAAGTGGAAATCCAAATATGATGATGGGTGAAATTATTGTAGAGGGAGGTGTGATGAAAGGGTTTCAAGCCTACAACAATACTTTAGCCTTTATCAATACCATTCCAGCTTTAGCTACTTTACATAAACCAGGGTATTCAGAAGAAGGCTTTATTATTAAGTCAGGTTTAGTAGAATATAGAATGATAAAACGTGATAAAATTATCTTTGATTCTATCTACATCGAGGGAGAGTCTGCTACTATTGTAGGGAAAGGAAGCCTAGATTTAAAAGCCAAAACGATTGATATGTCATTGAGTATACAAGTAGCTAGAGAATTGGGTAAAGTAGTAGGAAGTATTCCTCTTGTTGGATATATATTGATAGGAGAAGACAAAAGCATCACCGTAGGGCTAAATATCAAAGGAAGTTTAGATAAACCTATCGTATCTATCTCTGCAGCAAAAGATATATTGTCGTATCCTGTAAATATGATTAAACGTGTCTTAGATACAACCCTATAGACATAGTAATTCAAGTTTGAAAAATATTTAATAAAATATGCTAAAATTATTAGAATAATTTAGAAAATTACCTGATTATAGAAAAAACAAACCCAGACATAAAGCTATCATACTATAACTCTATACTGGTTCCTGTTAAGAATGTTACTCTGTTTGTAGAAAGATTAGAAGAAGAACTTTCTGTGAAAGAAGATAATGGAGATGCAAATATGGGATTTATATAATGAGAGTATCATCATCAAGAGTATCATCATCAAGAGGATTAAATATGAAAGATTTCAAATACCTAGACCTCATAGAACAAATCAAACAAGATTTCAAGATTGACTACTATGGTAATCATGGTATTAATCATTGGCGAAGGGTGTATACCAATACCCAAAAGTTGAGTAACCATTACAACCTAGAGTCAGAAGTTTTTGAACTCTTTGCGTTATTACATGACAGTAAACGTCATGATGAATGTGAAGATAAACATCACGGTGTGAGAGCCGTAGGGTATATACAAAAGCTATTGAGAGATGGGACTATAACTTGGTTCCTTCTAAAAAACTGTGGGTAACTCTCCACCTAAACTTCCCTAAACCTATGATTTACCAAAGAGAAATCCAACTTTCCAATGAGTAAATAGACGATAATCTTGTAATTCTTAAAAGTTTTGTATCCTCTAGCTTTAGACTTAGTGGCTTGAATAACAGAGTTAAGTCCCTCTAGTATTCCATTGTTTATTTTACTCTCATACCACTTTAAAATACCTTCCCAATGTCGCTTTACTGTCTTCGCTGCTTTGATGATTGGGTCTAGTCTTGAATGTGTCGCCCAGTAGTACCATTTGGGTTCCTTCTAAAAAACTGTGGGTAATCCAAAATCAGCTATAATCAAAATATAAAATTCACTAAAAGAGAAGAGATGACAAAAGAATTATTCCAAATGGCATTAAATGTAACAGAACCGTGGTTTG
>Ga0256838_1000040_pt1 | contig 104989 bp, 146 predicted proteins | sample 4571419metaG_FD_185978 | JGI IMG/M metagenome (GOLD analysis project Ga0256838, IMG submission 185978) | Hydrothermal vent microbial communities from Guaymas Basin, Mexico - 4571-419 | ecosystem: Environmental > Aquatic > Marine > Hydrothermal vents | place: Mexico: Guaymas Basin | collected... | reverse complement strand
TTTAGATATACTGTATTACCTAGTGGCGCTGTTGCCTTAACAGGAATATAATGTGGAGTTCTTTTTTTGAAATAATAATGGCATTATCGACAGTAACATTATTTTTTGTGTTGTATCTAGTATTTACGCAGATTAGAGAGAGAAAAGCTATGAAGAAAGTTTTCGATAAAATCTTTAGTGATTTAGATGAGAAGAAAGCAAGAAGCGAAGAGAGAAGGAAAAAACTTTTAGATGAGATTAAGTAGCTTTTAAGTAGCTTTTAAGTAAAAATTTGTTATAATACTCTAAATAGTAAATATAATAAAGGATTCTTATGAAAAACAAATTTGGTCTTTTTATAGGCCGTCTTCAACCATTCCACAAAGGTCATCAAGAAATCGTTAATGAGATTCTGCTTGATGGTCTTATACCTATCATCGTCCTTGGTTCAAGTAATTCAGATAGAAACATTGAAAAGAATCCACTTACCTTCGCACAACGAAAAGAGCTAATCAGATTGGTATATCCAAATGTGCCTATTGTATTCGTTCGTGGTATCGATGCTAATGATTGGGATGTATGGTTCCAACAACTAACAGAAGAAATCAAGACCGTTCTATACAGAGAGTTCGACCTTGATGTAGCGTGTATTGCTGATGTGGCTACACTATACTTCCATAATAAGTCCGTAGATAGACAATCATTCGAGTTCGATGGGAAAGAATACAAAGATGCATTCTATACAGAAGCATTTGAAACAAAAGGATTCAACCTTAAACCTATCAAATTTGTTAAGCGTGATGACATAAAAATCGATAGTAATGCTAGAGATATTAGAGAAAATCTTGAAGGTATGAAGCATCTTCTTGATGCTCGTGTATTTTTCAAGCTAAAGAAATGGGGATGGTAGAATGGGATTCTTCAGTGCCTCACTAGGTGAACAAAGGTTAAATATGGGATACAGAGTACCAATGAAAAGAAAATACACAACACACGAAGAGATTAATGATGCAGTGGATAGCTTATTGGGTTTAGAAGATAGAATGGATTTTAGCGACAATACGGATGCATTAAATATCAAAAATGTTAAAGAAGCCCATTTCTCAGGAAATATCAGAACCATTGAAGCAAAAAATTGTAATATCACAGTATCAAAACATTTCAATGGAACCATTACAAATAAAAACGGGAATATTTCGATTCAGAATATGACTGGTAATGCTAATGCAGAAAATGGTAATATCAGCATCAAACACAAAAGCGAAATGATTCCTATAAGCCAATCTTATATACCTGAGGATTATAAAAAAGATATTGAGAATAAATTTATCATAGAGCCAGAAAAATGGATTATCTACGAGCACTCTCCTGATGGTACACACAAAAGTATTAGAAGAGGTCACCGATTAGATTGGACAAAAAATTTCTATTCAAAGCTTCGATTAACGCCCAAACCAAAGACACCAAAATGCAACACGGTGATAGAGCTATGAAATTTTTCACATCGTATTACGGAAATATAAAAAATATCCCTGAAGATTATATTCTGGTCAGTATTTCAGGTGGTATCACCGATGAGATTGAGGCTGTCGTGGATTTACACGATAAGCGTCTTGCTCCAAAGAAGCAATTCTTTCTTGAATACAAAGACTCACCACAAGGTTCTAAGAGGGAGCTTGTCTATACGAAAGAATTCCAACGACTGGTCATCGATGAGGTAGATATGAATGATATTTTTAAATCTTGGTCTGATTTATTCGGTAAAGATAAAAAATATGTTATATTATGTTATGAATCACCCGAAAACACTTTTTGTCATAGACATTTAGTTGCTGAAGCGATTGAAGAAAAATATAGTATAGATATTCCTGAAATAGGTGTGGATACAGAAATATACGAGAGAAAAAATGGCAAGATGGATTGTAAAATAAAATTTGATGTAGAGGAGTGGTAATGATTGAAAATAGTATAGAATCAAATAGAATAAATGGTATTATAGGTGTTGATGAATATTTAGGGCTTTATAATGCTGATGAATTAGAGAAGGAAAATACTGTATTGATTAGTATGTTTGACCCTTCACATAATATTCATCCAGATAGTAAGATTCAAGGATTTGATGATGTTCTTCAAATGAATTTTTGGGATATAGATTCAGATTTCGGTGCATACAAAACACTAACAGATGAACAAGGTAAAGAGATAAGAGATTTCATATTAAAGAACAAAGAGAAACAATTTTTAATTCATTGTGCCGCCGGTGTATCTCGTAGCGCTGCAGTCGGATGTGCAGTCGGTACATTATTAGACAATATCAAATGGGAAGAAAATGAAATACAGATTCATTGGAGATATGACCCAAATTTCGCTGTGTACAATAAAATAACGGGATTGGATGTAAGAAGTATAGATGTCTAATGTAATGAATGTTCCTAAATATCTGTATGGATTTGAGGGTTTAAAAATAGTGAGAGAAAAGGTAACGGAATTTAACCTCAATATGAATATGATGAATATGAATGTTGAGTCAGAGAATTTCGATATTGAATTATTATATGATATTGAAGCAAACCAATATGAACCAATATCATCGGATTCAGCAGATACATTTCTCACATACATTAAAGCAAGTCTTTATATTGCTTATGAGTTACATTCGCTAGATAGAATAAGTGATAACATTTATAGAGAACATAGAAACGATATGAATAAATTATTAGAAAACAGACCTGATATACTACTTTAATAAAGCTCTAAGGTTCTTTATGTTATAATATTACATATAAAGGATAATAAATGGAAAGTTTAATCGAAAAGAATTATAGATTACTTGGTGAGTTAATCAATAAAGAAGTATATGAAAGAGGTGACAAAGAAAAAGTTGTTGCTCTAACAAATATGATTCAGAAAGACTTAAAAAATAAAATATATAAGAGATAATATTATGACAATGAATGAAGTAAAAAATGAAGTTATGAGTTTTTATAGTGGCTATCTTACTGATTCAAAAGCATTAAAATTATATGAGATTGAATACGGGAACATTCCTGAAATCGAACCCGAACCCGAACCAGATTTTTACATAGGATATGATTCATTAAAATCAGAGGGTCTTATACCTGATGGTGTAACAAAAGAACATCTTGTATGGATGAAAAATATTCAAGAAACGGGTCAAGTAAATATGATAGTGGGCCCCATAAGAAGAATGATAGAACAAAATTTCTTAGTCGATAGAGAGATAGCATCAGACATTCACAAAACCTATTTAAACTATTACAGCCATTTATACCATCCTGAAGATTTGCTATAAATACCCATAAAAGAGGGTATTATGACAAAGACCAGAGATACACTAACAGACCTAGTCAAAGATAATGACATTAAAGGCATCAAAGCCATCATAAAAAAGTACGACAATATCGATGAGAAAGGTTCATTCGGTTGGACTGCTTTACATCTTGCTATATTCAAAAGCTACGAGAAAATAGTAGAGCTGTTATTGAAAAATGGTGCAGATATTAACCTACAGAGTGATGATGGTAGAAGTGCTATGCATTGGGCTGTCAAACCAGGTTTTTACAACGAAAAAATAATGATGATGATTTTGGAAAAGAAACCTTCATTAGACCTTAAATACGCAGGGAAAAATTATTACGACTATGCTCCATCTATGGTTCAAGATACAATAAAAACATATCTTAATACAAAGAAAAAATTAGGTAAGTACGCAGACCTCTTATAGTCCGTTATTAAGTATTTTTTTGATATAATAGTACATCAAAAATAAAAGAGGTACTATATGTCATCATTGATGGACAAACTAAAGAAAAACAGTAAAATTAAAGAAACTATGACACTCGAAAAAAGTGTTGTATTCGAGGCAAAAGATTTCATCACAACAGAATATCCTATGATAAATCTAGCACTTTCAGGAGAAATCGATGGTGGTCTTACATCAGGATTAACGATGATTGCTGGCCCTTCAAAACACTTCAAAACTTCATACGCCCTTATTATGGCATCAGCTTTCTTAAAGAAAAATAAAGATGGTGTTATCTTATTCTACGATTCAGAGTATGGGTCTCCACAAGCATATTTCGAGCAGTTCGGTGTTGATACAGCGAGAGTAGTTCACACACCTATTATGAATGTTGAAGAACTTAAATTTGACTTAATCGCTCAATTAGATGGTATCGAGAAAAAAGATAAAGTAATGATTCTTATTGATTCAGTCGGAAATCTTGCTTCAAAGAAAGAAATTGATGATGCTCAGAATGAAAAATCTGTAGCAGATATGACTCGTGCAAAACAAATGAAATCTTTATGGAGAATGGCAACACCATATTTCAAGAAATTTGATATTCCTTGTGTAGCAATCAACCACACATATCAGACACAAGAAATGTTTAGTAAAGCAGTAGTATCAGGTGGAACGGGTGGTATCTATTCAAGTGACACGATTTTCATTATTGGTAAATCACAAGAAAAAACAGGTAAAGAAATCACTGGTTACAATTTTACGATAAACATTGAGAAATCGAGATTCGTTAAAGAGAAATCTAAATTTCAAGTAAGAGCAAATTGGGAAGGTGGAATCGTTAAATGGCACGGATTCATCGATGTAGCACTAGAAGGTGGATATATTGAGAAACCAACAGTAGGGTATTATTCAAGACCTTGTATACCTGAAGATAAAAAAGTCAGAGAGAAAGTAACATCGACTGAAGAGTGGTGGGCACCAGTTCTTGAAAAGACAGACTTCAAAGAGTATCTTAAAGCAAAATACAAAATATCTTATGATATGCCTGGACAAGATGATACAGACTTTTTAGATGAAGGTGCTGAACCTAATGAGGATGATAACGAATAAGTTATGACCAAAACAAATATTGAAACTCATTTAGACTGGCTTGAATACAAAAATTTATTCAAGCCTACTTACGATATAAGAAACATATTACAACCAATCTACGCAGAAATTACCCTCGAATCATTAGAACTAAACTTATCTCATTCAGAAATAGAATGCTTATTCAATAATAAAGTATTATCAAAATTTGATGAAAGTTAAGCTGTATTACAGTATAATACATAACAAAAGGAAATTAATGAAAATAACTACTAAAGGTTTAAAGAATGAACTAACTGTTCGCTCTTTAAACAAGAAACAATACAAGCAACTAGACTTCAAACATACTGGTTTTGAAAATAAGAAATTCCAAACAATCGTACAAAACGGCATCTTATATTTTAGCACAACTGATATGAAGAAACCTTCAGATTGGAGAGAATTAGGTACAGTTGTTGGTAAAACAATTCTTAGAACAAAAGCAAAGAGTGCTTGTACAATTCTCACAAAAGTTGAAGATGAATTTTTAGAAGGTGTTTTATTAAGTGATTATTCGTTTAATCGGTATAAATCTGAAAAGAAAATAGAGAAAGAAGTAATTCTTCAAGTGATTGTGAATTCTAATCAAGGTAAATCTGTTAAAGACAAACTTAAAGAAATTACAGCTAGAGTAAAAGCACAAAATACTACAAAAGATTGGGTAAATACTGCTCCTGAAGATGCTCATAGTGCTAGTATCTTAAAATATGTTGAGAAGAAATTTAAAGGTTCATTTGTAGATGTAACAATTTATAATGAAAAATATCTTAAACAATTAGGTATGAATGGTCATTTAGCAGTAAATCGTGCCTCAAGACATAAAGCAATGACAATCAAATTAGATTATAATCCATTCGCTAATGGTGCTAATGTAAAACATAATGTATTTGTTGGTAAAGGTTTAACATACGATTCAGGTGGACTAGATATTAAGACTGGTGGGCATATGACTGGTATGAAATCTGATAAAGCAGGTGCTATGACATTACTTGGTTTTATGGAGTATATCAAAACACACGGTGCCGCAACGAGAGTAACTTGTTATTTAGCATTAGCAGAAAATATGATTGATGGTACAGCATATAAATCAGATGATGTTCTTACAATGAAAAATGGTAAGACTGTACACATTAAGAATACAGATGCTGAGGGAAGAATTGTCCTTTTCGATAACTTATGTTTAGCTGAAGAAGAATATCCGAAAGCAACGACATATCACAGTCTTGCTACATTAACGGGTGCTGCTGTATATCAATTTGATGGTGCTTGTGGTCTTGTTGGATTCAATGATGAACTAAAGAAAAAGATTCAGAAATGTGGTAGAAAAACTGGTGAGATTTATATGGATGCAGCATTTCATACAGATATGATGGATGGTGTTGATGATAAACTTGCTGATTTGAGTAATACTGGTACTCCGAATATGGGTTGTCAGAAAGCAGGGTTATTTCTTACAAATGCTATGACAAAAAAAGGCAAGAAAAGATATGTGCATCACGATATTGCTGGGCCTGCATTTGTAAAAGGTTTCGCTACTGGATTTGGTGTGAGAACACTTATCAATTTTATTAAAGGAAAATAGTATGGAATTATTACAAGAAGTTCGAAGTTTATTTGAAGCAAACGATGTTGAGGTTGTATTAGTCGATAAACCTCAAGGTACTGTATTAGGAGAATCGTATGAGGTTAAGACTCAACGCTGTTCTTTAGATTACCAAGAGTCAATCAGTAACTATATTGCTGATGAAGGCATTGAAAAATATATACTCTATTCTGCAGAGAAAGTGGATGTAGGTGGAAGTGGATTTGTAGTATTCAGAGGCACAATAACCGACAATTAGATGCTTATTCAGTAAGAATTAAGTAAAAGTATAGTATAATACTACATAAAGGATTGATATGTTAGTAGAAATAGATGAAGATACGATAGATACGATTATGGCCGAAAGAATAAAACAAAATATAACAGACTTCAGAGAAATGATTTCTAATATGGATGAAACTGGAGAGTTTGATGGTGTCTTTGCAGATAATTTCGAAGATGACAGAGCATCAATAGTTAAAATGTTAGAAAGTGCTTTAGAATTTTACAGATGGTATGAGGTAGCATAATGACTGAACAAGAAATAAGAAACCTCACATATAAAATCGAAGATATGAATGCTCGTTACGATGTCGAGTACGATTTAACAAAATTTATCAGAATGACACGAAAAATGAATATTCTTAGTAAAGATGATGTAGTACCATTTAAGCTTGTTTTTGAAGAGATTGAAATTATTTCTGATAATCTTAAAGAAAAAGAGAAGGAGTTCACATTCTAAATAAGAAAATTTTGATGTGCGATGTAGATGAAACCGTAGCACCTGCCGTAAAGAAATGGATTAAATGGTATGAGAATCTTGTAGGTGGAGATTTAAAACCTTTACTAAGAACTGATGGTCGTGCTAATGATTTATTAGAGCTAATGCATAATCATAATAATCCGTTAGAATTCTGGAGAGATTCAGAATTATATCACGGTATGAAACCTCGCAGAAATTCAGTAGAAGTATTAGGTAGATTATCTGCTAGATACGATATTGTTTTTGTTTCTAACAGTATGCCAGAACACTCACATTCTAAAGAAATGTTCTTAAAGAAACATTTTCCTTTTCATAGTGGTTATATAGCAACCGTAGAGAAACGATTTATTAAGGCAGCAGTTTTTATAGATGACTACAAAACATATTTAAGAGCTGTTAAAGAGTATCAACCAGAGTGTGAATGTATTCATATCAAGACTTTTTTAAGCAATGAGAGCGATGAGTTCCCTTTATTAGAATGGTTGGAGATAGAAGATTATTTAGTAAGAAAAGGATTATAATGAGAGAAATGCATAAAGTAATAAAACGACCTAGTTTTAAGAGCGACGGTTTCTTAATAGAAACTGAACCATTTACAAAAACAGATACATTATTTTTCTTTACTAACCCATTCACTAGTATTGGATTTGGAATGAAATACAGAAGATTTGTCGATGGTGAATGGGTATTTAATGGTTTTAGGCTACAATTCAAGAAAAATAGACCGTTAGTCATAACATATTAAAGGATTATAATGGAAACATTGCACATTAGTTTATTCGGTGGACCAGGTACTGGTAAATCAACAACTGCCGCAGGATTATTTCATCAAATGAAAACAGATGGAGAAAGAGTAGAACTTATTACAGAGTTCGCTAAAGATTTAGTATATAAAGAAGATTATCTTCAATTAGGTAATCAATTATCTTTACTTGCGGAACAGAAAAATAGAAATCGTGTCTTACAAGGTAAAGTGGATTACACTATTACTGATTCACCTTTCGTTATGGGATTGACATATTTAGCAGATGACCCTCATATACCTCAAAAAGAATTCAAAGCATTAGCATTAGCTATGTATGAAACATTTAATACACTTAATGTTTTCTTAGTAAGAGATAATGATGCACATCCATATCAAGAATATGGTAGAAATCAGAAACTACACGAAGCTGAAGAAAAAGATAAAGAAATCAGAGCATTGTTAGATGATAATGATATCCCTTATGTAACGGCAACAGTAGGACCTGGTTTAATCGTGCATCTTTTAGAATTAATTGAGGAGAGAAAATGACCTTAAATGAAATAGAAAAATTCATCGATGAAAGTTCTGATGAACTGATATTGGAACAAGTGACTCCTGAACTAATTTGGAAATACACTAAAAAATTAAGTGAAAAGAGCAGAAGCAAACTAAAGATTATAAACGAGAGAAGATTTAATGATTCCATAGACAATATAATCGATGTTATAAAAGATGGCAAGTATGAAAATCTTTAGTGAATTTATAAATGAAGAACTAAAATGTACAAGGAGAATATAAATGAAAACAATAATTCTAATCAACGGCCCAAAACGAGGTGGTAAGGATTTTAGTGCTAATCTTCTTATAGAGAAATTAAATGAGAAAATCAGAACGAGAATCTTAAGCTTCGCTTATCCTCTCAAAAAGATTATAGCAGATACATTCGGAATCACTTCTGAAGAATTAGATAAATTCAAAAACGATAAAGAACCTTTATACAGAGAGATTCCTAAGCTTGATGGATACGATTATGAGAAAGTGACAGATTACAGAGAGATTTTACAGAATTTCGGTACAGAGGGAATGAAACCTCAATTCGGTGTATCTGTATGGGCTGATTTATTATTATCAAAGATTTTAGATTCTGATGAACCCGAGATTATATTAGTGCCAGATTTTAGATTCAATATAGAGAGTGCTGTAATAAAATCTTCAAATTATAGAGTAATTACACTAAAAATCAGAAACGATGATATTGACACAACAGATGGTCACGCTTCAGAGCGAGAGCTAGATGATTATGTTTTTGATGCAGTTGTAGATAACACTGGTCACTCCCCTTATTTAAGTAAAAGGCTTGATGAGTTTATCGTGGAATATGACTTAAATTAAGTAAACATTAGTTATAATACAACATAACAAACGAGAAAGGCATTTAGAATATATTGATAGTGAGTAACATAAGTGAAAGCCATTATTTGATGTAAGTCCTAAAATTAAAAAGACCCACGAGGCAAAGGAAATAGAATGAACAAAGCAGAATTAATTGAAGCAGTAGCAACAAAGTTAGAAGTATCTAAAGCAGATGCAGGTCGTACAATCGATACAGTAATTGGAACGATTCTTGAAGGTGTTGTTGGTGGAGAGTGTGTTGTACCAGGTCTTGGTAAACTTGTTAAAACAGCAACAGCAGCAAAGACTGGTGGAGTTGAGCGTACAGCACCAAATGGTACAAAGTACACTACAAAAGACAAACCAGCAGGTTCAACTGTTAAGTTACGCCTTTCAAAAGAAGGTAAAACTCTTTGTGAATAACAAAGAGCTAGTATAGTTCTTACTAGGCTTCGGCCTAGAACATGCATATTAAAGGAGTACAATGGATGATTTTTTTGAAGATGGTTATTTACCTAAAGAGGTAATCAAAGAAGATATAGAAGATATAGATGAGAAAGCGAAAGGGCCATCTATGTTTCAAACTATGGCAACTATTGTTAATAAGAAATATTGGCCAAGTGAAGAAGAAATCAACAAATTAAATTCTTTTATGATGATACGCTATATAGCTAACGATGTACACGGTATACAAATGGGTGTTTGGTTAGACTTCTACAACAAAATACCACTTACTGCTCAATACAGATTTCTTAGACATAGTTTATCAGATAAGATTAGCTATATCAAATTTCCCAAAAAAGAGAGAGTAGACAACCAAGAAGAACTCGATATTATTATGAAGTTCTACAAAGTAAACGAACGATTGGGTATAAGGTATTTAACGATTTTACCACAAACAAAAATAGATGAATTAGTTACCTTATACACAGCTCACGGTGTGATAGGGAAAGTCAAAAAAGGAAAGAAATGATTATAAGTTTATCTCATAACGATTTGGACGGTGTCGGTGCACAAATAGCACTATCAAAATGTTATGGTAATATATTACCTCTAAATGCTGCTTATTCTAGGGTTCAAGAACAACTAGAGATAATGGAAGATATGCTCCATACTAGGTCAAACATAAGAGAAGTTTATATAACAGACTTAAATATTACAGAAAAAGAAATGAGATTTGTTCAAGATTTAGCAAACTTACACTCGCATATAGAATTTAACTATATTGACCACCACGATTACACTTACGACCCAACTACATATAAAACAGACAACCTTAAGATTATGGTGTCGAAGAAATTTTGTGCTACTAAGCTTACATATTTGTTCTTACTAAAACATAAAGGACTAGAAACAGATAAAGAATTAAAACATTTTATCGATGTAGTGGATGCTTACGATTTATGGCAGTTAAAGGACCCTTTATTTACTGAAGGGCTAAGAATGAATGAATTATTTTGGGATTTACTTCCAAGAAGATTCTTTTTAAGATTCAAAGATGTTACGAAGGTTAGACTGGCTGATAATGAGAAAATCGACACTCTTTTCAAAAAGAAAGACAAAGTATTCAAGAAACTCCAAGAGTCAGGTAGATTATTCAGAGCAGAGAATAAATCTCTATTGCTTTGTTACCTAGATGATTATCGTTCTCATATTACAATAGATTTTCCAGACTTTTTGTGTTATGTAAATGTGACACTATATGGTTCAGCTAGTATTCGGCTCTCAAATAAAATCACAGAGCCTGAAGCTAAGATATTTAAAGATTTACTCATAGATTACGCTATGACAATACCTGGCGTGACTACAGCCGGTGGGCATACACACGCTATGGGTATGGGTTCGACATTACAAGGTGACAATGAAGCCATCGTGAATCTAGGCCGTTTATTATCTGTAAAGGCAGATGAGATAATGGAGCATACCTTAAGGTTATATTCAGGTCAAGGCCCGATTCAGAGATAAATATTCATAAAGGGGAATCTTTATGGATAAAATATTCGAATACCTGAAAAACACTAAGCTACTTATTAGCACAATCACAGCACTCATCACATTAGCCGGTGGTACAATCGGTGGTTACCGCGAAATAAAGAGTGACATAGCTACTAACACAAAACAACACGAAATATTTCAAAAACAAATGCTTTCACCGATGGTTCGTTATGCCGAGAAAAATCCTTGTGCTCCTAGCAATTCAGAGTGGGAAGATTATGAATTGAATTATAATACTCTATTCTCTTTAAAGGTAAAATATGACAAATTTCCAAAAGAATCATATAATATGCAGAAAAGATTAGAGGAGGACAAACCAGAATGTATAAGATAATATTATCATTATTATTAGCTCTATCGTTACAAGGTTTTGTGTCTTTAGACAAATACGAAGACCAGAATACAACGAAAGAATGCTATTATTTAAAAGAGGCTAGTATCAAAAATGCTAAGAAAGCTATGACAGCAAATTCTCACGAACAAGCTGTTCAATACAGAGATATAGCAGATAACCTTTATGAGCAGAATCATAGATGCGTCACTGGTACAAAACAGAGAGTATATGGAGCTAAATCGCAGTTCACAAAATAGTTAAAAATAGTTAAGTAGAAAAATAGTATAATGTACTATATAAACGAATAAAGGATAAGAATGGAAAATGCAGTACTTCAAACACTAATGAAATCGGAGGAATACTTTGGGAAAAGTTATTCTTTCATCAAGACAGAGCATTTTGAATCCGTAGAAAACAGTACGATTTTTGGAGAGATTCAAAAATATATGACAGACCACTCCGTAAGACCAACAATCAAAGACATCGGGTTACAAATAAAAAACTCAGGTACAATCAGTAATCAGCTCAAGGCTCCAGTACTAGCTAGATTCAAAGAATTGGCACTCGAAGAACGGGTCACCAACATCAAACCCTTTCTAAAAAGTACTCAGCAATGGGTTCAAAAACAAGAGCTTACGAAGGCAATCTTTGCTTCAGCTGACATCATACAAAAAGATAGTGCATTCGACCCTATCGTAGGAATGATTACAGATGCACTAAAAATTAATTTTGATACTGATATAGGTATGAAATATAATGATAGCATTGAAGACCGAATCGACTATTACAAGCAAGTACAACACGGTCTAACGACTGGTATTCCAGCAATCGACTCAGCACTAGGCGGAGGTCTATTTGATAAGACGCTAAATCTTTTAATGGCTGTATCTCACGGTGGTAAAACGGTTGGTGGTATCAGTATTGCTGCACACAATGTGCTTCAAGGTAAAAATGTATTATTTGTGACACTAGAAATGCCTGAAGAACAAATCGGTCTAAGAGTGGATGCTAATATTTTGGATATAGCTACTCACGAATTTAAGACAATGCCTAGAGAGGATATAGCAAAACAGTTTAATGCTGTTAAACCCGTTCTTGGTAAAATGGTCATCAAGGAATTCGCTGCAGGTATTTTCAATACGCTAATGCTAGAATCACTCGTGAATGACCTAAAAAATGAGCACGATATTTCTTTCGATATGATTGTAATCGATTACCTAACCTTAATGGCTTCTTCAAGAACGACATTAGATAAATCTGGAGGGACATATTCATATTACAAGCTAATAGCAGAAGAACTCCACGGTTTCGCTAAGACTTGCCCAAATAACAAAGACGGAATTGGTTTACCTCTTCTTACATTCGCTCAGTTAAATCGTGGTGCTTACGGGAATATTGATGCTGGTTTAGAATCAGTAGCAGATTCACTAGGTATTATTCAGACAGCAGATACAGCTGTTCTCTTTATTCAGAATGACCAAATGAAAGAAATGAATCAAATGATATGGAAATTTGCTAAGAATAGAAATACTGGTTCGTTAGATTCTGTTATGGTTAAGGCAGACTTCCCTAAGATGAGATTTTCTGATTGGGATGGGGAAGATATGGTATCGAATGATAGTAATGCTGTTATGGCACAAGGAATCAATAAAATTGCTTCTTCAATGCCTGATTTAGGTCTTCAGAACCCGACAGGAATGGTAGCTCAGATGGATGTAGGGCAATTAAATTTCGATTAAGAAGGCTCTAAGGAAACCTATGTTATAATATTACATATAAAGTAACAAAGGATAAGATTATGAGTTATACTTATGAATACGAGAATGAAGAAATAGATTCATTAATGAGAGAGTTTGGTATCGCAGAAGATACTTCGTTTGCTGTAGATGTTGAATCACCGATAACATTACAATCTGTAACAAAATACAAAAGAAATGTAAAAGGTAAACCGGGTAAACCAGCAACAAGATGCACTGTACCAGGGATGAAAACAGTTAAGAGAAAAAGAAAAGTCACTCAAACGAAAGTCGTACAAACAAAATCAGAAGCAGAAATGATAGAAGATTATATGAGAGGACGAGCAAGAAATTAAGTCCTTTTATGTTATAATATACTCATAGAAAAACTGTACCAATCGGGTATTACAGTACATAAAAGGATATTAATGACATTATACGAAAACATATTTAAAAGTGGTAGCAATTTATATGCTAGAACATTCGACACAGAAACTGGAGATTCAGAACTGAAAGCAGTTCGATATGTACCACCTCTTTACCTAAAGAGTGATGAACCTTCAGATTTTAAATCAATCACAACAAAAGATAACATCCAAGAATTCAGATACAAAACACTCAAAGAGTACAAAGATGCTACGGCATTATATTCAGGTTCGGGTATCGCTACATATGGTAATAAATCATTAGAACAAGGTTATATTAGAGAAAACTTTGGTAAACCTAATGATAATGACCATCAATTTCACACCTGGTACATCGATATAGAAACGCTAGTACTTCCTGATGGTGAGAAGAACGATTGGAAACCTACAAAACACGCTAGAGCAGCGATGGCAGCGATTTCATCTATACAAATTTATGACACAAAATCAAAAGAGTTCTATATACTTGGTCTTGAAAAGGATTGGGAAAACAAAACTAATTTTGAGTCACCTCACGGTAAGATTCGTTACATCAAGATGGAATCAGAAGAAAAATTGCTTAAAACTTTCTTAGAAATTCTTAAAAGAAGAAACCCAACAGTAATGGCTGGTTGGAATTCAGAATTCTATGATTACCCTTACATTACAAACAGAATTATCAGAGTCCTAGACAAAAGAAGCGATTTATACTCACAAAAAGGTAAAGAATTCACTTTTAACACAGATTGTTTAAGTGGAGGTTATGTATCTCAACTATCTCCAGTAGGTAAAGTAACTCACAGAGAAGTACAAACAAATTTCGGTAAAGAAGATACATTTCAGTGGAAAGGTTACTTCACTTTAGATTACAAAGATTTTTATCACAAATACACATATACGACTCTTACAAGTTATTCTTTGGATTCAGTTGTTGGTCACGAACTTGGTACAGCTAAAGTAGAACACGATGAGTTCACAGATTTCGGTGATTTCTATCATAATGATTATGATAATTTTATTTTGTATGGCATCCAAGATGTCGCGCTGTTATTCGAACTCGACAATAAACTAAAACTTATTGACCTTGCTAAATATATTTCATATAACTGTGGTGTTTCGTTATCTGATGTTAGTGGTACCTTAAAACAGTGGAATTCATTTATTTACAATGAATCACTAAATTCAGGTTATGTACTTCCGTTAGAGAATGCTTTTCCTGAAAATGATTTAGTCTTACCTAAACATATTTTGAGTAACGATTATGGTGAAGAAAAGAAAGATTTTTTCGAAGCACTTATGGCTGACCCGGAATTACACGGACAACGATTCCCAGGTGGGTGGACTAGAGGTACTGGTTCTTTTAGAAAATGGGTATTCTCACTAGATTTTACATCATTATATCCTAGTGCTATTATGTGGGCGAATATTGGTATTGATACTCTTATTGAACCTAAGAATCTACATCCTGATTTATTAGACCTAAGAGCTAAATATTTCATTTACTACCCTAAAGATGCTGACCCTAAAGAGTTAGAGAAATTCGACTTTTACTTTATTGATAATGTGTTACGAAATGAAACAGTAATGAAAGAAATTAATACTGTATTGAATAAGCATAATGTTTGTGCTACACCAAATGGAATGTTCTTTACGAAGGCACACAGAAGTATTACGAGTACTATTATTGAGAATCTTATCAAAGATAGAAAAGCATATAAAAGAGCAATGAAAACAAAAGAACAAGAGATTGAAGATATTAAGGTTGAAATTGCTAATGGTGCTACAAATGTAGATGAGCTTAATGCTAAGAAAATAGAAATTTCAATGTTAAGAGATAAAGATGATACATACCAAATGGGTGTAAAAATTCTTCTTAACAGTATGTACGGTTCATTAAGTATGAGAGCTAATGTATTTGCTGGACAGCCTGAGTACTTTAGTGCGGCGGTAACGAGTACATCAAGAATAGCTAACATTCTTATCAGTCAAGAGCAGAGTATCAGAGCTAATCAATTAGGTGCACAAGAAGACATCGAAATGAGATATGGTTCAAAAACTTATCTTGATAATGTTGTACAAGCTGATACAGATAGTTGTTATTTAACATTAGAAAAAGTTGTTGAGAGAAAATATGGTAAAGATTATGAAGATAAAATCGAGAAACAAGAACTTATCGATTTTACTTTGAACTACATCAACAAAGTAGCTCTTCCACTTGTAAGAGATAAATTAGATAATGTTTATGCTTTTACTCTTAATGCTTTCTTACCAGAGAAATTACAAGAAGACCCTGAGGTTATTTGTGATAATTTTATTAGTATCAAACCTAAAATGTATTTTGCGAGAAAGTATTGGGATGAAGGTGTTACACTTGCTAAACCGAAACTAAAAGTAACGGGATTAAGTATGGTTCGTTCAACGACACCTAAATTTTATCGACAAGAACTACAAGAAGCAATGGAAATTCTTATCGATGGTGATATTCCAAAAGTTATCGATTACATAGCTAAAGTACAAGAAGATACGATTAATCAAGACCCTAAAGATATTTCAATTAACCAAGGTGTTACTTCATTAGATTATGATTGGGACGAATCTGAAAAGAAATTCAAGAAATGGACTGGTGAGAAATGGTTAGGTGCACCAGTGAATTCGAGAGCAAGTCTTGTACATAATCAGTACATTAAGAAAAACGCTGATTTGAAAATAAAAGATATTGAAGCTGGAGACAAAATCTCGTTTCTTTATATGAAGATACCAAACACTTGTGGTAACAGTAATGCTTTTGCTTTCAAAGAGAATAGAATTTTTGATAAAGATTTGAAAGAATATATCGATTACGATACGATGTTTGAGAAAGGTTTTATGAAACCCATAAAACTTATTACAGACCCGCTTAAATGGGACTTAACGCACAAAGATGCACAAATAGATGAAGATGAGTGGTAGGCTCATTTTCCACCCGTATAAATACCAATAAACAAATGGGTGGAATTATGAAAGACTTTAAAGATTTATTAACAGAATGTTCTGTAACTGCTATCGAAACGGATGCTATACTAGATGAAGGTAAAAAGAAAGTAAAGAAAGTTGTAAAAGACAGTAAAGGTAAATTTAAGAAAAAAATTACTTACACTTGTTCTGGCGACAATGAGAAATATAGCTCAAGTAAAGGTAAATGTGTTCACATTTCGGGTTCTGAAAAAATGAACAAAAAGAAAGGTTCAAAAAGAAGAACTAAGACTCTTAGAAAAAAACCAGATGCTAGAAAAGCAAAAGACCAAAAATTAAGAGATAGAGCTAATTCTCGCTACGGGATTAAATAGACTACACCCTTTAATCTCTTCTTAAGGTCTAGTATGTTATACTATTACATACTAAAGTTAAAGGATTTATTATGAGATACATTATAGGAAAATACATAGACAAACACGAAATAATTAAAGAACACGATGTAATTGTTTTAGCCAAAACAAACTTTATGGAGTATGATGAACTTGTAGCACTACTTAGTGAATGCGTTATAGACAAAGAACTCACAGTTTTAACGAATGAACAAGGCATAAAATCGTATATACGATTTAGTTAATAAAGCTTTAAGTAAAGGTATGTTATAATATAGTATATCAAGAGAGATAGAACAAAAACACAAAGGAAAGATATGTTAAGTTTAATTGTAGGTTTATTAGGTTACTGGATGGGTCCAGAAATGTTCGGTGCGAGTTTAATCAATGCTGTTGAGTCAATCAATATTTTATATTGGATTTTTGCTGGTATTTTGAGTATTTTTGGTTTAGTTATCATCTTTATGGGTACAGTCGGTGGTGGAGCAGGTGGAGCAGATGTCGGAGGTAAACTCGGTGCTGTCTTAGGTTCAGTTCTTGGTGCCAGTGCTTCAGTATTGCTAATGATAGTAGCATTCGCCAAAATTGTCATTATGATTATGCTAACAGATTATCTTGCGGGTTCAATCGACCCTACGATGGCTGACTTAGATGGTCTTAGTACTTCACAAGTGATTGCCTTTGTCGTTGTCTTGATATTACCATTTACTGGTCGTGTTTCTTCTTCAAAGAAATAGGTTATTTTCGAGAGGATTTTTAAAGTCCTCTCTCTAAAGAATCTAAAGGAACAGTATGACATATATAATTTCAGATACGCATTTTCTACACAAAAACATAATCAAATTCACAAACAGACCACAGAATCACAATCAATTAATGATAGAAAATTGGAATAATATTGTAAAACCAGATGATACAGTTATCCATTTAGGTGATGTTTCTTGTGGTTTAAAGCTGTATGAAAACGGCCAAGAACTTATAGAGAAAATTATATCATCTTTGAATGGAACTAAAATTCTCATCAAAGGTAATCACGATTATAAGCCAAATCAATACTATATAGACTTAGGTTTTGAGTCAGTTCAAGACTACATAATCGTTGATAAGGTACTGCTTTGTCACTATCCCTTAGAAATCGGTCAATATGATAATGAATATCAAAAAGAAATAGAGCAGTTACAGAAAATTGCAGAAGAGAATGCTATCGAAGAGGTCTGGCACGGACACTCTCACACAAAACACTACACCAGTACAAAAATACCTCACAGAAATTTTGCTGTCGAGCTAAATAATTACACTCCTGTGCTTGTTTAATCAAGCCTTAAGGTCTTTTATGTTATAATACCAGTATAAAGAAGGATTTTAATGAAATTATCTAAAGAACAAAAAGCAGAATTAGTTTGGACTATCAGTATCGATATGTACAACAGAGTAATGCTACAAGCAATAAAAATCACACACGGGTTAGCTACGACAAATAACCTGAGCAATCTAGTATTCAAATATGAAGATGACATCCAATCAGGTGAATACAAGACTATGAACGAATTCATCTCAGCTTTCGATGAAGATTTATCAATGATTCCCAAAGACCAATTATCAGTATAAATATAAGAAAAAGACGGAGAATAATATGACATTTAAAGATTTAATATCAGAGAAACAAGATTTTGTGTATATGAGCACAAACATAAAAGACTTTAGTGAAGATATAGAAAATAATGATGAAATATCGGCATTTGAGGATTTACTGAATAATATCGAGAAACTTATAGGAAAGAAGAATTGGTCGTTTAGTAAATACGGTTCAACTGAAGAATTAACATTTACAGTAAAACAATCCTTACAAAAGAAATTCTTTGATTTAGCAGATTCTTTTGGTTTAAAGGTGAAATAATATGGGTGGAAATACAACGATAAAAACAAAGTCAGGTAAAGAAGTATCTGCAGAAAGAATACCTCTAAAAGATATAGGTCGTAAAGAGTTCGTTAAAAAATTCCAAGACTTTTTACTCGGGATGAATAAATCTTTCAAAAACAGTTTTGGTTACCCGATTTGGTCAAACGAGAAAGAAATTATGAACGGTGGGGTATTCAACGGTTCGACTTCTTTTATTATGTCACCCGATTATAAAGATGATGAAGTAGTATTACATAAGCAATCTGCTGGGGATTTAGATGTTGCTGTTCCTAGAGAATACGGGAAAGATATTTTTAATTTCTTAGAAGGTGTTGAAGGTACTCCACTTGCTGAATTCGCTAAAGATGTGACATATATTGGAAACTATGCTAATACCGAAGATAAACTAGGTAATACTATTATTTGTATTGCTCAAGCTAAGTTTGGTGATTTAGTAGTACAAGCACAGTTAGACTTAGAGCTTTCTGAAATGACAGACGGTGTACAATCTGATTGGTCAAAATTCGCTCACTCATCATCGTTTGAAGATGCTAAAGCACAGATGAAAGGTGTAGCTAGTAAACACTTTTGGAGAGCATTAGTAGGTGCACTACACGAATTAGATAAAGATTTCATAGTAGTTTCTCCTACTCACACAGAAGCAAAACCGAAAGTAAAAGCAAAACAACCAGGTCAAATCAGACTACTAAATTTTAGTGTCGATAAAGGTGTTACTGCTGGTTACGAAGTCCTCGACACTAAAATTGATGGTAAGACTGTTTATAGAGAGAAGAAGCCTGCTGAAAAAACTTACGATACTAATCTTCTTTCACTAATGAAAACAGTATTTAATGTAACAAACCTCAAAACAACAGATTTACACTCATTCATAAAAGTTCTTGAATTAGCTAATAAACATTTATCAAAAGATGTTAAGCAGAAAGCTCTTAATAGATTCTATGCAATCTTATTTTGTACTGATGGTGGTCAATGCCAAGAAATCGAGAAAGATGCAGAAGAGGATGTTTCTCTTAAATCTGGTATGTATTTCAAAGCAGTAGAACTTCTTAAACTTAGAGAACATAAAGATTTTAAACAAAAAGTTGAAGCTTATGTTGAGAAAAGGCACGGTATCAAAATCAACGAAGGTGCTAGAATCAAACCATTCAGTTCATTCTTAGGGGCTTAATATGGCTACTTTTAGTAATAGCGATATAACTTTTGAAAAACCTTATCTATGTATGATAAGGGACGATATTATCAATAAAAAGAAATTAAAATTTATTGCTGCAGACAAAACAAAATTTGAAGGTGTTGTAACATTAACACCTATTACTGAATCATTTATAGAAGCAGTAAACACTGGTGACATATTAAAGATTAATAAGATAATAAAAACTGGTAGCCATTTAAACTTTTTCTTGGCATCAAGTGATAAAGAATTCAAGTGGAGTGAGATAGACAAACAACCGTACTCCAACCAAGGTGGTGGAACTAACGCTACAATAGAAACTATCAAGCAAGAGAGAGCATCACTATATGCTATAGAAATGTCAATTAAGAAGAATGGTTTCAAAAATAAACAAGAATTCCTTAAGGTTTGTGGTAAAGGCCTTAGAGCACTGTATCCTGATATGGATACAGAATGGGAAGAAACTTTCTATCAACAACAAATAACAGTATATAAAGAAGTAGGTAATACTAAATTTACTCACTACTCACAGAGTGGTGATTTTATGGAAGACATTAGCAAATATGTTAAAGACCAATACGGTATAAGCCAAAAAGATACTTGGAACCCAGCTGATATTTGGTTGGTTAATAAACTCTCAACTGTAAAGAGAAGATTATTTAAGAAAATAGATGATACTGTAACAAACATAGAAGAATTTAATAGAGTACTTAGAGATATGTATGATACAAAAGAAGTAGTGGGTATTTCGCTTAAGAAAATTAGTGGTAAGACAGCTCTATGGGAAAATGTTAATATTAGTGGTAATCTAATGAACGATTACGATTACAAGTTCTATGGTAGTATTTGTAAACTAAAACTTAAAAGTCCTGGTTTCGAATCTCAAGATTCTTATATTTATGTTAAGTCATCTGCTGAATTAGTAAAAATACAAGTAAAAGACAACGGTGGAAACTTAAAACTTGAAGGCACATCCAATAAATCTACAGCAGCGAGACTCGGTAAAGCACCAGTAGAAATGGTTAAAATGCTAATGAAGAAATATAGCAGAAAATTCAACAATGACCATAATACATTCCCAAAAGATGTTAAATCTTTTGATAAACGAGTAGATGAATTTACAGAAATATTCAATTATTTGGTTGGTAAAACTGAAATGGGTATAGTGAAAGAAAAAGTTTTTGTGGATAATATGAGAAAAGTCTTTAAAAGTAAACCTAAGATAGCTAAAACAAAATTAATGCAACTATCGTTCTTATACGAATTCTATCACACCAAAAAAATAGAAGAAGTTTCAGTATCATTAGTTTACTTAGCTATGAAGAAAGGTGATGTATTTGGCCCTTTCGCAAAATTATATTAAAAATGGAGAATAGAATGATAAATTTAAAGAGTTTCAGTGGTTTCTTAACAGAAGCCAAAGACCAACTAGACATAAGTATCAAGTCAGTTGGTAAGTTTGTGACAAACGACAAAAAAAGAGATAATTTCTTAAGCGACAGCTGTGTTGTAGAACATAAAACGGATGGTATTAAGATTACTTTAATATATGTCGGTGACACAGGCGACTGGACTACTGATTGGATTGTTGCATACAAAGGTGAGGTTCAGTATCCAGGTGAATTTGATTTCGCTGCTGATTCAAGTATCAAGAAATCTAGTATTGCTAATGCTCAATTCCAAATAATATTTAATCACTTAGAAAAACAAGGAAAAATATCTGGTATTGCTGATTCAACGGAATTTTTTGTTGAGTTCTTAATGAGAAAACCTACATTATCATCTTCTTACAAGCAGACTCACGGTATGGTGCTTATTGCATATTCACCTACATCGTACACAAACAAAATGGGGAAACTAAAATCTTCGCCTACTGCTTTCAATACTGAAGGTCGTGACAAATATGCTAAAATCATAGGTCTTGATGTACCTGCTCTATTATTCGAAGGTATTTTAGGTAATCCTGCTACTTTTGAGAAATCAATCAAAATGAAAGAATTAAAGAGTATTTATGCTCAGAGAAAATCTTCAATGAATTGGACTAACAAAGAATTACTTATCGATGACCTAAGAGAAATGTTCTTAGAGGTTGAGTCAGTATATGGTGGTGTTGAAGAAGGTGTAGTAATTGACTTTAAAAATGGAACTATTCTTAAATTTCAGCAAGAGTACCAAATAGACCCCGAAGCAAGAAGGGCTATTAAAGCAAGATACAATGAAGATGAGGATGATAAGAACGACTTATATTGGAAACAAGTAAGGATGTATGCTCTTGAAATCATTATGAGAATCACAGTAAAACCAGTCACAGAAAAGGAATTTCCTAATTTCCTTAAGAAAGCAGCGAAAGAACTGAAAGGTACTACGATTCGTTTTAAACACACTAAAAGAGATAACACAATGATAAAAGATGATATTCAAGGTAATATCAAAATGATTCTTAGAAAGAGATTAAAAGAAAATAATAACTTTTTATTCTTAGGTAAATTTAGGATTCTTACTGAAGCTCATTACAAAATCATTCAAAAAGGACTACAAGACTATGATGGTGGTGTAGTTTGTGTTGTTACTGGAAAAGAAACTAAATTCTCAAAAGATTTAAGAAACAAGATGGTTAAGACAGCATTCCCTAAAGTAGAAATTGTTAATCACTCGACTGGAAATCTATTTGGTATTATGGGTAAGGCTGATAAGAATATAAATATTGTATTAGCGGGGTCTGATAGGGTTTCAGACTACAAACACTCATTATCTCGTAATCCTGATTTAAGTGTCGTAGAGACACTAAGAACTGATGATGACACGAGTGCAACTAAAGTGATAGCTAATATAGAAGATGAAAAATATTTCAAGAAACACACTCATAAATCAATACATAAAATGTATGATGAGATTAAAGAATTATACTTAGGAGAATAATATGACATTTAAGAAATTTGCACTAAACGAGAAAGTGAACTTACCTGATTTAGGCGAAACTGTAGCGTTTGAAGATTATGTGGTTATTGGTAAGAAATCTTACAGACCAAACACGGCTTTCGAGGTCGTTGATAAATCACAATTCGAAGTAGGTCTTTCTGATGGGAAGAACACTAAATTTTTCGGAGAGAAAGAATTAGGAGCTTTAGGATATTACTTAGTTTAATAAAGCTTTAAGGTCCTTTATGTTATAATATTGTATATAAAGGATAACTATGTTCACTAAAAAATATAAACTCACACAAGACCAAGTAGATGAAATGAATGCATTGTATGCAGGATTGAAGCAAGAGATTGTTGATTTGAAAGCAGACCGTAGTCGTGATTTTCTATTAAATAAATGTAAGTCTTTACAAGATGCCAATGAAGACTTAGCATCGAAGCTAGAGTATGCTAATAAACAGCTTAAAATCTCCAACACAACGATGTCTGCAGTCTTAGAAAAACTTCACGAAACTTCCACAAAATATGAAACTACAATGCTAATGTTAGATTGTAATCTCGAACCAGTAACGAAAAATGAATTAGATATTCTAGCGTAGAATTGCTGGAACACCAATACCGAATGTAGTACCTAGAGTTGATGTGTCGATTAGTTTTAGGCCTCCACTATGTTCTGTTAGTATAGTCTTATTGAGAAATAACCCGTTACCTGAAATCTCCCCTGGAACATCTTTTGTGCTGAAATTTGGTTTAAAAATCTCTGCGATGTTCTTCTTCGCTATCCCATTACCATTATCAATGATTCTAAAAGTACATATACCCTTTTCTATTTTATCGAATAGCACTATTATCTTTGTGCTATTAGCAGATAGCGAGTTCTTCAAGTGATTTAAAATTATATTCACTAGAGTAGCATTCCTGAATGTAGAATCATCTAGCTTATACAATTTCAATCTAACATCTACTTCATAGTTGAAGTTACCAGTAGTATAATTTAATATACTAAATGCACCATTGATGATGTCATACAGAGTTTTATTGCCATTACTATATCTAAGGTGCTTATATTCTTTCATACTATTAAGAACATTATGTACTAATTCTGCTGATTCTGCAATCAATTCAAAGTCATCGTTGATTTCTAAAGCATATTCTTTAACAAATAAATCTTCATTTAAAAGCACCGGTAGCAAGAAATCTTGGATTTTAGCAATCTTGTTTTCTATTACTTCCATTGGTGTGTTGAGTTCGTGGTGCACATTTTCTGTAATCATAATCGTAGTTTTACTCGATGACAAAGCTTCATTGCTTAATAATATTTTGAGAGTGTGGTCTCTTTCTTTGGATACCGAAGTATCTAGTAGTAGCAACATAATAACAATGAGTATGAATGAGAATAATGCACCATACCATAGAAGCTTAAATAACACATTCCCTATATTATCATCAACCAGCAGATAACCGTCATATTCTACAAAAATTTCATAATCAGTATCAAGGATTACATCACCAATCTGGATTAGAGGGACCATATTGTTGTCTCTTTTGCCTGTAATATTCAGGTTATTATCCACATACCAGGTGCACCCATCTTTTAGTATTCTAAACGAGTTTTCTAACGGAGAACGGTCTTCGATTACTCTCGACATATATACATTTGCTTTTGCTTGTAGTAAATGTGAACGAGTTTCCACAATCATAGCAGTTAATGAAACCATCATTATTGAAATAGCTAAGAAGAATATTATTATTTGTTTTTTGTATAGCGTTATATTCTTCATATTTACTCAAAAAACTTACTAATATATTCTTGCCTACCTTCTCTCGTTAAACTTGTTTTGAATAAAATCTTATCGTTTATATTACCATCTAATTTCTTACTAAATTTTGAAATAATTTCCTCATTCTTTTTAATATAAGGATTTAGTTTATTTCCAGTATAGAAGAAATATTTTACATCAGGATGTACTTCTAAAATATCTAAAAGGCTATCTACACCATCTAATGTAATATTTCTACCTTCATTACTGTATAGTGTACCACCTAGAGTAATATCTAATATAGCATATTTTATTCTTAATTTTTTGTTACTGTATAGAAGAGCTCTCAACTTAAATGCTGCAAGTTTTGTATCTAGTTTCAAAACATTATATTTTGTGTGGTCAAATCCACCATTCTTCTTAATACTATTGAAATCGTCCATTAAGAAAGAAATCACACCACTATTATCATCTAGTAACAGAATAGATTCTTTATTTGGGTCTATTTTTAACTCACACTCATCTAATATTTCGTGAAGGTAGTCATTCTCTAATTCGCATAACCTACACTCACCATATCTATCTAAACATTTTTGATGTTGGTCTGTTTTATCTACTTCTTCAACGCTGAAAAGGTCTGCACTAACAATACCCTTTTCAACCTCTTCTTTGGGTCTGAAAAGACTCATAAATTTTTCAAACATAATATTCTCCTTATTTTTTACCTATTGTAATATTTATCATATCAGCTAAGAATTCGCTACTAGATTCTGGAAAGAATATTCTAGCAATGACCAATGAAACAACAAAACCTAAACCAAATAATACTTTAATATCATTTACTGAAGAAATCTTACTCCCGACAGTACTCCAAAAACCTTTTTTGCTTGATATTGAATCTATTTTTGTCATTAGTTTCTCATTTATGACTACCATTTGTTTCTCGCAACTAATTAAATCAGAGATAGTTTGGCTCATAATGTCCTCAACTTGGCTGTGTCTTGTACCCAATCTATCGTTAATGAATACGATGAACTCAATAAGCTCCTGCTGTTCTGGATATTTCACTCCAAGCTGTATTATATGCTTGTGTAGTGAGTTCATATCCTCATCTAAAGCATTAAGCTGTAAGCTTAAATCCTTAGAAATGCTATCGAGATTTTTTGTAACCTCTAATGTACAAATCATAAGCTATCACCTATGCTATGTCACAGAACTTTTCAGGTGGAAACCACTCATATTTAATTCCATTTTCATCAACAGCTTTAACAGCTTTAGTGAAATCATATACCTTTTTGTATATTTTTAATAAGCTAGGTGTTTTGAATATTTTTTCGTACGAACCAAGCACTGTTAGATACTGTAAACTATCAAGCATTTCATAATCCGATGGAGACTGCACTAATATAGCTGATAAGGTAAGGTTATTCTTTCGTACGGTTTGTGTCTTGATAATATCGAAATAAATATCTCCATTGTCATCGACCTTTACACGCTCAGGAAAAGCCTCTTTCATTTCTTTTTCTAATTTTTTCGTATTTTCGCTGTATGTTATTATTAATCTATTGAATGCCATAATATTCTCCTTATTCTTTTATTATATTTATATCACAATAAGGGCCATATCACCAAGCGTATTATCGTAGAATCTTATATTGCTTATATATCCCCAAGCTGAACGGTTGGTATCAGAACCAATATCAATACTCGTTACCTTAGCTGTCGTAATCGTGATAGGTTTTGTATTCACTAAATCACCTTGGAAATAACCTTTGAAATCATTATCGCTCAATGCGTACACCAACCTTTCTGTATCAGTACCTTGTACCTCATCGATGAGCATACTGGTCCCGTTATTGAAAAATTGATAATCATTATCTGTATTGATTCTCATCTGCGTAGCATTACTAAAATTTAAAATTTCTCTCGTTTCAGACCAGTCTTTTTTAAGAGGCGTGTAATCTAAAGCTATCGTTCTTGTTGAATTAAATTGTAAAATATTTTCAGAATAAATTTTGAGAATATCTTTACCTCTCGTTTCAGTAGAACCATTCGTAGGAATATATGATGAAGCTATCTCACCTGATTCACATTGAGCACCAAAAACCTCAACCTCTCTAGCTGTAGCTCCACCGTATGTGCTTATGTTAAAATCTGTTCTATTCGATGTGAAATTTTCCCATTTAATAAGGTCCCATTTCCCCGTTAAGGTGTGCATTCTATCACCACCTCCGAATTGGTACAGAATCGTTTGATTTTTGATACCTTTAATCCAGATTTGACCTGAATATTTTTGTCCAACCGTTGTGATATTAGCTATCGACACCGATTGATTTCCGCCAGAATAGTTTATTTTTGTTGAATTCCGTGTACCATCGGGAGATATTCCAAAACCTGATGTTTTTGTGGCTCCACCCCAATGACTAAAATCATTACTATATGGTATAAGATTTGTCCGAGAATCCTCAAATAGCATTCCTTTCTCATTGAAACGAGGCTCATTAGCGTTAAAATAACGAACGATACCATATCTATCAATAATAGTAGCTTGTCCAGTCCTTGTATATTCACCTGAATCTGGACCTTTTGTCATTACTAATGAATTCTTTAAGGGCATTTCAAGAATAGTATTCTGTAAATCGGACATTAAACCATTATTGTCTTCTGTTTGTCTAATACCATCGTTAAATAATTCAACGATGTTTTCAAAACTTACTGATTTCATAATATCTCCTTATATAAGACTAAATGATGCTTTTATTAAAGTTTTATCAAATATCTTTAGATTTTTAATGTACCCAGCCATTCTAGCTGTACTGTTTCCTCTCTCTCCGCCCAATACAATAGTATCTACTATTCCTTTTGGTATGAAGTCGTTCACAATCGATGCTGTACTCGGTAATATTACTGAACCTAAGAATAAATCACAAGTATCATTTTGGTTATTTAAAGCATAACCAAATGTGTAAGTTTGTGCATCTTCAAGTTCTATATAGTCAGGTGGTGTAGCTAAACTTGACCCGACATCATTTTCATCTATCACGAGTGCTTTAAGACTAAGTGAATCATCTAATGAAAAAGATGTTACTTTTGTTGTACCATCGTATCCACCCATAATATCATATCCACCTGAAGTATTAACTGGTGTGAACTGTATAGTGGCTGAAACTTTAGTACAATCGGGGAAGTTGTTTAGTCCTTGAACTTCAACAAAATCTGCCTTTCTAGTTAATCCAGTGCCAACAGTTTGAATAAGACTCGAAACACCTTCTTCCTTTTCTAGTTGGACACCCCAAATACTACTATTATTTAATGTACCATCTGAACCTATAATTAAATCAATGTTAGTAAAGGCTGTTACTGTAAAAGTAGCTATTTGTCTTGTCCATTTATCTGATGTATTGTATTCTAAATCGATATTTTCTGAACCCACTAAAATATTTAGTGATTGTACACCACCATCGACATCTTTAATATAAAAACTGAATGTATATGTACCAGCAGACATATTAGCTAGTGTACCTTGTGTATCAGTAGGAGTATTACTAAGAACAAAACGAAGAGTACTTGCTGTTTTAGATGTCAAAATCTTATCTGCATTCTTAGTACCATCTGGAGAAAAATAAGCGTTTATAGACCCAGCCCAACCACTGTTAGGTGCTGTCCATCTACTAGATGCACTATCAGTGCTGTAAGCAATTAGATTTGTCGTTTGGTATTCTACCAATAAACCATTAGGACCAAAACGAGGCACATTCATTTGTGCTGTTCTCATTATGTTTTGTAAATCGAAATAAGTACCAACAGAATTCCTAAAAAATTCTACTTCACCTACACCATACGAGAAATATAAATCACGATTAAGTGGTAGATTAACGAGAGGCGTAGAAACCTCTCCCATTTCACCTTTTGATTCAGAGTGAGTAGTAATACCATCTTTGAATTTCTTTGCTATTTCTTTGAGTGACCAACCGGTACTCTTTATAGGATTTCTGTTATCTGCCATTATGCTAACCTCAACATTTCATCTAGTAAAGCGAAATCGTACACTTTATAATTTCTAAGGTGTCCAAACATTGGTGTACTAGAACCGTGTCCTGCATTACCTAAAACTATCTTTCTTGTGCCTGTTATAGTCACTTCATCGTTATTTGTACCTTTATCTGTAATAAGTAAACCACCAGCATTAACATAACCAGTATGTACACCATCTTTTGAAATATTCATATAACGGAATGTATCAGAAACATATTTGTCAGATGTAGCTGTACCTAAACCTGCAGTCTCTATATCTCCAGTACTAGAAACTCTAAAGTATCTATGTTCTTCACCTTGAACTCCAAAAACAGTTCTCATTTTGTTTGCTGTTCTAAGCTTAGGCATATGAACATCTATCATTATTGTATAATCTTTCTCTGCATTCATAAGATTATCTAAGAAATCAACCTCACAAATATCTTCATTTCTCTGCTTTGTAGCACCAAAAGTAGGTATTAAAGATGTCATAAGAACACCAGTTTCAAGTTGAGTACCCCATATATTAACAGTCTCTCCCGTTGTACCTATTACTTGTAATCTGTATCCATCATATCCACCAATATTATTAATCTTTCCAGTAACATTATATCTCTTCCAATATTTCGTTAGAGTAAAAGTTTCTGAAGCATTATTTGTATCAGTAACAGCATCAGATAATTTTAGTGTACAAGTTTCTGAACCCGTTACGCCTCTTAACCATATACTGAAAGTACAATCTTGGCCATTTAAGTTAGGTGATAAAACATCTTTGAAAACTCTACCATTATTTGCTGTACTAAAAGTTACAGTACCAGCAGTTGTATTCTCATCAGGAGCTATACTAGAATCAACATTTATAGTTTTACCACTCCAATCATCATATTTGATGAAATTAGCAAATAGATTTGTGCTAGACCCTTCCAAAAGAAGACCTTCTTGTTCGAATCTAGGTTCATCATTGTCTGCATAGCGAACTGTACCGTTTCTATCTACATAAGTTGTACCTTGAGTAGTGTTTTGTGCTCTAAAGAATTTGATATTACCTGAACCTATTGCATAGTCTAAAGAAACTAGTAAAGGAATGTGACTTAGAGGTAAGCTTAATGTACCAACAATGTTTCTACGGTCTTCATCTTTTTTCTCAATGAAATCTAAATCTACTGGTTGAGTAACTGCTATTTGAGCTACTTTGAATTGTTCAGCATCATCATATTCGTTTGTATTTAACATTGACTCATAAAGTGTTTTAATTTCTACTGGAGTTTGGTCACGAGTTGCACCTGATTCTATACCAGCCATCTTATTTTCTAAAGTCTGTAAACGGTCTTCTGAAACATCGCTTCTAGCTTCTACTTCATCGATTGCATCTTTAACATTATCTGCAGCAAGACCACTATTCGTATTCGTATAAGGAATTTCAACAGCTTTCTCGGTTGGATTCTTAACAAGAATATCCATTGCACCGTCAGTCGTACCAACCTTAATAACAGCACCAATATTCTGATTAATAATACCAGCTTGTACTACTTTGTAGTTTACAATTCCACCCGTAGCATTAGGATATAAAAGGTCACCTAGTACCCAAGCACTAGTATCAAATTCAGTAATTCTACCTTCTTTGATTAGAGCGAACTCATCACCCGCTACTGTATTTTTACCAACAACACCAGCAACAATTTTATCGTTACCAGTTCTACGACGCATTATTGCAAGTTCATTAGCCTCATCGAAATCTTGGTATTCTACTACATCACCTACATATAAATCTTCTCCAGCAATAGCAATCTGAATCGGTATATTGGCAATTCTGTGGACATCATCAAAAATTAAACCCATTGTATTCTCCTCTCTTTAGTATTTTCTTTATCAGTATTTATCTATTTAGCCCAATGATGGTTATTTACTGTTGCTTCTAAATTATCGACTGTTTTAGCAAATTTTGTTAATTCATCTAAATCCATAATCACAGTTAAATCCATAACGACTTTTTGTAGTCGCTCAAAGTCATTTGCTAGTTCTTCTTTTTTCTTTGTGTATATTCTAATAATTTTATTGCTTTCAGCATCTTTGCCTGAATTCTTAATATTCGTGTACATTTTAACTTTGGTTAGCATTTTCTTATAAAAAGGCATCAAGTTCTTTAGTTGTGATGCAGTATGAGCAAATACATTCTCTGCGTCGGCTTCGTTTAAGTTCTTAGTACTCTCAAGCGTAAGAATTATATCTTCTATCTCGTTTTTAATATGTTTTTCAGTAAATAGCATAATAGCCTCGTATTTTATTGGTATTTATAAAGCTCTAAGGTTAGATATGTTATAATATTACATATAAAGAGAAAAGGTTATAATATGTCTAAAAATGAAGAACCAGAAGTAAGAGAAAATTTAACTGATATAATCGTTCCAAAAATATATGAAGGTAAAGAAGAAGCTAGTAAGTACTTAAAAATAGTAGAATTTGAATACACTGGTACTAATGATATTCTCCACTTACAGCTCGAAGGAGATGTTTCGGTCGAAATGGTAAGAATAGAATCTCTTATGAAACATAAAGTATCTCACGGTGTAATGCTTTACGATACTTTATACAGCAAAATCAGAATGTCTAAAGAATATGTAACTCTAGCTGACTTACTATTTAGTAATGACATAGTATTTAGTTTTGCTATGGAATTCTATCCTGATTTGAGTATTTGTAAATATTATACAGAACACATTTTAGGGAAAAGAGTTTTTGATGAAATTCAACTTTAATGATGCACCAGGAAATCTCTGGTACACAAGGACTTATTTTGACCATTCAGAAGATTTCGCAGGTACAGTCGTTGAGCTCCACAAACCAGTATTGGGTTTCGTACAAGCTGATAAAAATTCAAACCAGTGGTATCTTGTTACTTTCAAAACAAGTATAATTCCATCACCGTTTGATAATACCTATGTTAAAGATGGTATAGAGTATGAAATAGTAATGGTGCATAGTACAAGCACAGATGAGTACGAAGATGTAGAAAACTTTAAAATTTATTTTGAAGGTGATTTTAAGTATATCTTTGATATAATAGTACAACAAATCAAAAACATCGATAAAAAAGGCGATGAAGGTAAAGATTTATTCTTTCAAACATACCGAGGGCACATATTAGATAGCTGTCCTCATATTCTTTTATAAAGGAAAGAAATGCAGAAAATTATCAAAACAGTTATGGGTAGTGCAGTAGCATTAGTTATAGCATTATTTGTACTAGGTACAATGGCACTTACAAAAACAGGTTTCGCTATCGTTAATGATGGAGAAAGAGCAGTACTTAAAACAGGTACAAAATATGATATGACAGAATTAACACCCGGTTATCACTTTTTTATTCCTATCTATCAGAGTGTAGATATTAATACAATTAGACCTAAGTTGATTAACTATTCTCGTACAGAAGCAGAGAAAAAAGATTCAGAATTGTTACTATTTGAACCAGTATTACAAGGTCTTGACAGAAAAGGTATCCCGATTAAGTTAGCTCTTAGTATCGAAGTTAAACCAGTTGCTGACCAACTAGCCGAAATGTATAAATCAGATGGCGACTTTGATAATGCTTTCTATAAGAAAGTTTTACAAGCAAATCGTGATGCAGTACAGAGTACTATTTCAAAATTTCAAGTCGATTCGATTATGGACAAGCGTGGAGAGGTTGAAAAAACACTTACTGGTTACTTAAATGAATCTTATGCAGAGAATCCGTATTTCAAATTGGTTAAGATTAATCTGAAAGATATTATCGTACCACAAAAGATTCGTGACAAACAAGAAGAAGTTCAAGTCGCAAAACAAGATGCTCTTAAATCAGCAGAACTTATTGTTAAGGCTCAAAATGAGGCTAAATCAGTTGAAGAAAAGGCTAGAGGTGTTGCTAATGCAGTGAAGATTGCGGCAGAGGGACAAGCAAATGCGATTCTTGTTAAAGCGACTGCTCAAGCAAAGGCAAATAGATTAGTATCTGCTTCATTGACAGAGAAAATTCTTAGAAACAATGCTATTACAAAATGGGATGGTGTTAAATCAAAGGTTCAGGCTGGAAATTCAGGCCTGATTATCGACTTAGGACAAGTTAGTAAATAACTGTTCTTTTAGTGTCACTTCTTTTAGTGGCACTCTAAAGGATACTTATGAAACAATCACATCAAGAAAAATGCAGAAAATACAAACAACAAATCGAAGACCTGAAAATGGACTTAGAAGACCTTCAGGAAAAGTATGATAATACAATCACTTTAAACCACGATGAAAAAAGATTTATCTATACGGGTTTGGAAATGTATTGGAAACAAGAATTAAATAGAGATAATCAAAAATTCTCTCAAGCAAATAAAATAGATTTACTGAGAAGCAAATTCAGTAAAAACATCAAAGGAGATTAAATGTTATATCTTGGAGATAAAGTAAAAACATTATATGTACAGACACCCGAAATGTTGATTAATTCAGACATCAAAGGTGTTATTGTAGAGGTAGCAGAACAAGAATACAAAGTGAAATTTGCTAATGAAACTATTTACATCCTTAAAGAATATGTTGAAAAGGATAATTCGTGAGAAACTTTTTAGATATTAAAACAGAAATGAAAAATCTACGAAAAGAAACGATTTATAACTACAAATATTTGTATTACGATGGCGATGAAACCTCTATGACCCTCAATACAGAAATGTGTGAGAAATACGGGAATGATAGACCAGGTTATGAACGATTCAAAAATGAACCAAGTGTAGTGAATGGTTCTACTACACAACCAGGCGAAGTAGATATTGCCTATGGAGGTTATGTGAGTGTACGAGCATTGACACATAGAGGTACCAAGAAAGTGTTTGGATACATTACCGAAGAGAAACTATCATACTCACCACATCGTGACAAAGCGAGAGAGCTATACGATGAAGCTCTCAAATCTATTAAAAATGTTCTTGGTGTCCGTGATGAAAAATCCTTTCAGTTTTATTTGGATGATAAAATCTCATTCGATTATATGAGCTCTCGTGATGGTGTTGATGATTATGATAATGCCTTCGACCGTCTTCAAGAAATAGTATTAGAATACAATGATGATGAAGAATTTAAAGCATTCTTAGATAAGATTATTAAATGAAAATAGAATTTAAGCTACCCAACGAAGACCACAGAGCAACTTTTCAAGCATTAACAGATATGTTAGCTGTTCTCGAAAGAGAATATTCGTTATCAGAAAAAGTCTGTGCTTTAATGGATGCAGATGTAGAATTTTTGTCTGAAGTGGTTCACGATGTTTATATACAAGACGGGTTCCAGGTAGAATTCGTATATTTTAAAGATACTGGTAAGATTTCTTTGACCTCACAGAGAATAAAATAGATAAATAACTCTAAAAGAGGTATTCTATGGCTGAGATTACAGTATATTTAGTTAGAGGTGATTCGACTAAAACCGAATTCGATGAGGTCCCGCACATAAGCTACTTCCCAACAGAAGAAAGGTACACTTATTCAGATGAATTTGTACCTGCCTTCCACACGGCTGTTTCGAGAATCACAGATGGGAAAGCAACAGCAACTCTCACAACACCACCAAAATGTTTCTTACAAGGTTTCTACACAAATATTTTATCAAGTACACTAACTAATGCTCAGCTGGAATCAATATTTGAGAATTCTTTCGAAGTCCTTTGGGATGAGCAATGGAAAGAGGATATTACACGACACTCGATTTATTTTAAGTCAGGTATAGAAATTATTGATAACGGCTGTAGAAATGATAACGATGGGAATCTCGTGCTTCGTGACGGTAACGACATCACGGCTACGCCTTATACTTGTGAAGCAGATAGTACACCACCAAACTCTAATCCTTAACCTCTTCTTTATTCCCGTATAAATACCTATAAAATACGAGGTATAAGATATGTCAGGAATTATATTTAGAAGAGAACCTAAAATAAACTTAGTCAATGAACCACCAGTTATTGGCGAAATGGTGTTTGCTTTAGATACGGGTGAACACGGTTGGTTAAATGCAGATGGCGTTCTAGTTTGGAAAAAACTAGATTCAGGGAGTTCTAATTTCTATGATAAAAGCGAAGTAGATGCAGAATTAGCTCTTAAGCTTGATGCAGTTCTTTCTTACACAAAAGCAGAAGTAGATGCAGAATTAGCTACAAAAGCAGATGATTACACTACTTATGATAAACAAGAAGTACTTTTTAAATTATCTGTTAAAGCAGATAAAACGCAAGTATATACTAAATCACAATCAGACACAACAAACGATTTAAAAGCAGATAAAGTTACTACTTATGATAAAAATGAAGTGGATGCAGCATTATCTGTTAAGGCAAATATTTCTGATACATATTCTGAAGCAGCAGCACAAGCTGATTTAACTCTTAAAGCCGATAAAACAGATACTTACACTATAGCACAAACAAACACTGCAATCGAGAATGCTACATCAGCAGTTACATCTTATTCTAAGACAGAAATTGACTCGCAGATGGATGATAAATCAGATAAAGCAGATACATACGATAAAGTAGAGGTTGATAATAAAGTAAATCTTAAAGCTGACCAATCTACTACTTACCTTAAATCTGAAGTAGATGACACTTTTAATACTAAAGCAAATGCTAGTACAACTATTGATGCACTTTCTCTTAAAGCAGATACAGCTACAACATACACTACAACAGTAGTAGATACAAAATTAGCTCTTAAAGCAGATACAGCTACAGTAAATGGTAAAGCAGATACAGCTACTACTTATAGTAAAACTGAAGTAGATAATAGCTTAGCTATCAAAGCCAATTCAGTTGATATGGCAGCAAGCCTTAATCTCAAAGAAAATATAACAGTAGTAGATACAAAATTGGCTCTTAAAGCAGATAAAACAGATACTCACACAAAAGATGAAGTTAATGTAGCATTAGGATTCAAATCTGATAAAACTTATGTGGATTCACAAGATGCACTCAAAGCTGACCAATCAACTACTTATACAAAAGATGAAATGGATGCCGCTTTAGCACTTAAAGGTGATGCAAGCGGTGGTTATACTACAGCACAAGTAGACAATCTTCTTGATGTTAAATTAGATATAGCTGATTCTTATAGTAAATCTGATATAGATTCCGCTTTAGCACTTAAAGATGATATAGCTAATGTTGATGCTAAATTATCACTTAAAGATGATGTTACTTCCGTAGATACTAAATTAGCACTTAAAGTGAGCACAAGTGACTTGGGTACTAGTTTAGCTCTTAAAGCAGACATAGCAACAACTTATTCGAAAAACGAATCGTACTCACAAACAGAAGTAGCAGGGTTACTACTACAAAAAGCTGACCAATCGAGCACATACACTAAAATCGAAGTAGATGCTTCTTTATCACTAATAGATACATCGTTAGAATCGGATAGTAAATTAGCTCTTAAAGCAGATAAAACATATACTTACACAAAAAGCGAATCAGACGCTAGATTAGCACTTAAAGCTGACACTACGAGCGTAGATAATAAATTAGCATTAAAATATAGTAAAATTGAAACCGATGTTTTGTTAGATTATAAAGCAGATGTAGAAGCTGTTTCTGAATTTTTGGGCTTTAAAGCTGACCAATCAACTACTTATACTAAAACTGAAGTAGATACTGCTGTTGCAGGTGCTACAATGGCTGATATTGATATTCTTAATGGTCTTAAAAATGTTGATGGTTCAGGTTCAGGTTTAGATGCTGATTTACTTGATGGTCAATCAATTGGATTTTATAGGGATGCTACTAATCTAAATGCAGGTACTATATCTGATGCAAGATTACCTACTACAATCAGTTCTGATATTACTGGAAATGCTGCGACTGCTACAAAACTTTCTTCTAATAGAACAATTTCATTAGCAGGTGATGCTACTGGTTCATTCGCTTTTGATGGTACATCGAATGAAGTTTTAACAGTAACAGTCGTAAATGATTCGCATACACACGATGGTAGATATTATACAGAAACAGAATGTAACACGAATTTTGTGTCTCGTTCTGGTGATACAATGACTGGTACATTACAAATTACTAAAGCCAGTGATGATAATACCGATTTTATATCACTAAGAAGTTCTAGTACAGACCAACACATAGCACTATCTTATATGCATCCTGATAATAGTACTTTTGGTGTACAAGGTACTCTAAATTTTAGACACTATACGGCTACAGTAGAAGATAAGGTTGCTATAACAGCAAATGTAGTAGCAGCAGAAGACAATGTGTTTGAAGCAGGTACAAAGTTATCAAGTAAATATTTAGGTCTTACTGCGAAAGCAGCAGATTCAGATAAACTAGACAATCTTAATTCTGCGACAGCACCTACGGTTAATACGATTCCGGCAAGAACATCATCAGGTGATATTAATGCTAGACTATTTAAGAGTACTTATGCTACTCAAGGTACACCAAGTGCTTCAGCAGATTTCTGTTTTAGAAATACGGCGACAGATTCAGACAACTATATGAGATTTACAGATAGAACTGGTTTATTATCGTATTTGGGTAAAGTTAATGATTCAGATAAACTAGATGGAAACGATAGTACAGCTTTCGTAAAAGTAGCAGACCAAACTATTAATATAGGGAGCAATACTGATTTAGATACACTAAAAACTCCAGGTAAAATATGGGTTTGTGCTAGCACATCTCTTGTAGCCACATTAGTTCATAAACCTACAGAAGTATCAGGTGAAATATATATTACATATCAAGGTACGACTCAATACGGTACACAAGAAGCAACGGGCGGAGATAATAATAATGGTGCAATATTCAAAAGAAATTATTATAATGGTACTTGGAGACCCTGGTCTAAGATTTGGACTTCAAGAAATAGTGCCGAATTAGTTAGAACTGATTCTACTGTTTTACAAACAATAGCTGGGTCATTAACTGTTAATCAAAACTTTAGAGCTGGTACAATAGTTGAAACATCTTCAATCAGATATAAAGAAAATGTAGAACCTTTAACTAACCACTTTGAAATATTAGATGGTTTAGAAGCAGTTAGATACGATTGGAAAGAATCAGGTAAACCTGATGTAGGTTTCATCGCAGAAGAAGTACAAAAAGTTCTTCCTGAATTAGTTGCTGTTGAAGATGGTGAAGTCCAGGGTATGAATTACAGTAAAATAACTGCTGTTCTTGTAAATATTGTTAAAGACCAACAAAAACAAATAGATGAACTAAGAGAATTATTAACTAAAAAGTAGTTATAATATAAGAAAGGAAATATATGTTTTCATTACCTCTATACCCGGATTTAACCCCGGAGTACATTCACGAGCATTTAGTTCCTTTCTTGCTTAAATACAAAAATCACATAAACGATATTTATTTTACAGTACGAATGGCACCATTCAACCAAGATGCTATGGGGACTATATTCACAAAAGAAGATATTACAACAAATATTTCAAATGCCGTAATAATACAGCAATTAACTGGTATCAAAGTATCTCCAGTATTCAATAATATTCATATCTCTCCTTCCGAAAAAAATCTTGATATTTTCATAGCCAATTTCAGAAATCTATATAATATTGGCATAAGAACTGTTACTATTCCTTTTACCTCTTGGTTATATTTTGGGAAGATTCAGAAAGAATTTCCTGATTTGTATATTAAGAATACTGTTTTGCACTCGTTAGACAAACCTAGAGAAGTGTATGATGCTTTCTTAGCTGGTTTTGATTATGTCAATGTAGATAGGAATCTTATGAGGTCACAAAATACTCTCAAAGAGATATACGAAGCAAGAGATAAAGCACAAGAAATCCTTAAGAAAAAACTAAGCTTGAGCATATTATGGAACGAGAACTGTATTGGTAACTGCCCTATTCAATCAGAGCATTACACCTACAATGTGAATAATAATATCAATACACAGAAAGAAGTTTTTTTCAAGAGCTCAATGTATAATGTTTCGTGTTACAAATGGGAGAAAGAAGACCCATCATACGGTCTCAAAAAATCTAGCATCATCCCTACCGAATCTTTTATGGAAGGCTTAGATGGAATCGATGTCTTCAAGCTTCACGGGAGAGAGTCTAAAAATGTTTTCCTGAACTCGTTATTCATTATAGAGAAGGTAACAGAGCTAGGTATCTTAGCATTACAAAGCACGAATGAATTTTACAAAATCAAAAGCAAGAATAATATTTCAGATGAGGTTTTTGATGAATGGGTGGATTGGACAAAAAATTGTAATTTTGACTGCTGGAAATGCACAAAATGTGAGGATATTCTATGAAATACCTAGATGAAATTTTCGATAAAATCGATTCACAGAAATACACAGAATATAATCTATGTGGATTGACATCGCCAAAATCTCAATATTTTCTACACGAGGTTTCTAAAGGTAAAAATGTTTTGGAAATAGGTTATTTCAAAGGTGCTAGTACGATTCCCATTGCCTTGTCCGCTAAAAGTGTAACGGCAATAGATTCCTTAATATTTACTGAAACGATACCAGTCCTAGATATTGATATAGGTGATACGACACAAACGCTAGAAAATAATCTCAAAAAATACAAAATCACTAACACAAAAATAATCAACGCTGATATTTTTAGTCCTGAGGTTTATGGTGCTCTACGGAGTCAAAAATTCGATGTTATTTTCTATGATGCTTCACACGAGGTAGAAGATATTTTTAAATTCCTAGTCCTATACGAAAAAATACTTAATAATGCTATATTAATCTTGGATGATTATAATTTTGAGAGCGTACAAACTGCTATCGATTATTTTATAAATACATTAAACAAGAAAATTGTGTACAAAAAAGAGATATTTACTGAATCAGAATCAAAAAATGATTACTGGAACGGATTAGGTGTCTTTATACTGAAATAGGAGATAAAATGGCAGATTTTAAGAGTTTAACCAATACAGCCGGAGAGACTATCATAGGTACAAACGGGAAAGTAAACTACGACCACATCGCAGGTATTCCATCAGCACTGATAGACCCATCGAATCACAATCACGATGATATTTACACAAGTAAGAACACTATTGAAGCCGAATTCGGTGAGATAATGGATACAGTTGCTGCACTATCAAAAGCACTTACAGTTCGTCCTCTTAAAACTAAAGGTTTTCTTAATGGTGGGTATAAGAGTAGTTTTGTGTATGCAGAGCGAGTACAAAGATTCAATACAGTAACAGAAACAGGAACAGAAGTTGGGCAAATAGGGACAGTAACTTGCCAATATTCCCCAGGTGGTAGTTCTGAATTCAAAGGTTTTTATTTTGGAACTTCGAGAAATGGAGCTACGGGGAACTTCCGTTCGACTGGTAGAGAAGTAGATACCATTGTTTATGCTACAGAAGTAGAAACATATTTAGGTAACTTGATGCCTCACGATGTTAGAGCTACTTTATATAATATCTACTCACAATCACAGCTTTATGTTTGTGATTCAGCGAATCACTGGAGTTCTGTATCAATCGTAAGTGCCTCAACGACTCTTCTACCAGTAGCAGCATCACAGAGCAGCACAAGACAAGGTCTTTCTTCAGAAAATTTCGGTTATGTAGTAAAAGAAGGTGCTGCAACAAAAGCAACAACAAAATACACATATCTTACAAATACATCCAGTGCTGGGACGACTCAAGCAATTACACATTATCCTTCAGGTCTTTCTAAGGATGCAGATAAAGGTTATATCATCGATGGTACTGGTACAGCTAATAATTGGCGTGTCAATATGGTTACTAATACAGTATCAAATGTTATATGTTTTAGTGAAGGTTTCTCGGAGTCAAACACACTAGGTTCAGAAAAAGTAGGATTTATGATGGGTGGGTACGATGGTGCTCAACACGGAAAGGTTCAAAAAATGGTATGGGCAACAGAGGCAGCAAGTAATGTACTTGGTGGTTCACTAGCACTACCACAATCATCTGCTGGTATGGCAGAGTCTTAGGAGAAGGATATGGCAAAGTCGAACACACTAATAGTAGAATTAGATTCAGGTAACAAAACAATATACAACACAACAGCTAAAGTGAAATTTACAGATTTTATTAATATACCATCATCATTAGTTGCTGGGACAGGACACATACACGATACTCTTTATATGCCTGCCGATGAAGTAACATTCTTATTTCAAGCAGAAAAAGATAAGATTGATGTTTTATCGAGTAGAATTGAAGTTCTCGGGTATAAAACTAATATCATTATGAATGGTGGTGGTTCAAATGATGATGCTAGACTAAGAAATTACAATATAGGTACTGAAGTTTCTAGTTTATTGACTCCTTCTGTAGGTTTTTCGACTGTTAAAGGTTCTGGTATGAGTTTTCAACGATTCGGTTATTTTATGAATGATGCCAAGAAAATCAATAAATTTGACCACTTTACTCTTACAGCGACAACAGTTTCAGACTCTGCTTTTATTGTAAAAAATACACTAATAGATTTTGCTGTACAATCGAAAGGTTATATCTTTGATGGTGCTACAAAAGCAACAGAAGTAAATATTCTACTTAATACTTATATAACTAAACCTGATATAGCACATAAGGGGAACTTTGGTATAGGATTAAGCTCATTCACATATGGTTTTCTTAAAGGACAAACGAATTCATTAGCTGATATGTTAAAAAGATACTCATACTCAGCTAGTACAATATCAGAAGTTGTCGAATTTAATATAAATAGTGAAGTAAGTGCGTTACAAAAAAATAGCAAAGTAGGGTATTGGTTGGGTTCAAATAACTTTAAACATAGTTATACAACAGATTCTATATCTCAAATTTCAGGTGCCACACAAGTTAATTCAAACAATACAGCAAATGATATTTTTGGTGTTCTTGTTTCTGGTAGTAATTCTACTACAACGACAAAACTTGGTTTTAGTACTGATACTTTTAGTGTAATGACAGCAAATTCGACAGATACTACACAATCAAGCTTCATAGAGAGCTAGGAGTTAAAAATGACAGTTAAAACATTCGAGATTAATGGTGTTGCAGTAGTAAGAGCTGATGGAACAATAGATTGGGATAAAGTCTATAATGTTCCAGTAGTAAACAACACAGACAATAACCACACTCACGGAGATAGGTACTATACTATTGCTGAAGTATTATCGAGAATTTCTTCTGCTACTGATGCAATCGATGACTTGATAGAAAAAGTTGATTTACTAAACGAAACTACTGGTATATTACTTAGTAGTAGTGATGCTACAGTATTTGCTCCTTCAGCCAACACATCGTTCACAACAGGCTATACAATATCTTTTGGTGTAGTGTACCAAACAAGTCTAGTCCCTACTATTTTCTTCAATAAAGAAAATTCATACGAAATACAAGTATCACCTGATGGGTGGTTATCGTATGCTACAGCTGGGACTGGTGTATCATCTTGGGCTTGGATTTGGACAGGTATACAAGTACCACCAAATGAAAGACATAAAGTAACAATGTGTTATGATGGTCCTGGCGCAAGGATACATATCTACTTAGATGGTGGATTAGCATACGATTCTGCTGTTCACGGGACTTTTAGTGGTACAGCAGAAACACCTAGTACCACAGTAAATGTAATACCATCATCATTACTACAAGTATCAGACCCATTAAGATTCGGGTTAAGAGGTAATAACGGGCAATCACTTCTTAATGGAAAATTCGATACAATACTATGTTACAATCGTTTCTTAGCGAAAGAAGATGTCAAAAAAGTTCTTTCAGCACAAGAAGGTAAACTACCAGCAGTTGCGGGATTAGTATTATACTACGACTTTGAGGGTATAACACCACTAGCAGATAAATCAGGTAACGGCATAACGGCAAGTACATTAGGTACAGTTAGTTATGTTGTTCTATAAAACAAAAAAGGAGAAAACAAATGATAGCATTAATAGATGAAGGTATAGCAGACATAGTTCAAAACAAAAAGGTGATTATCTACACACCAAACAACAAAGGTCAATTACCTTACTCATTCAATAAGAGTATCATACCTAGTTCAATTCCAGTTAATCTTAATTGGTATATTGGGTATGCTGATTCGATTATGGCAGATTTCAATATGTTCGAGATTACAGATGAGATAGCAGTAGGTTTACAATTTTTCAATTCTGTAAATGGTGCTAACAAACGATACGATAAGTATTTTAGACCAAATGCAGATTTCGAGAAACTAGAAATCATTTTAACAGATTTAGAACTTGCACAACAACTAGCTTCTAAGCAGTTTCTATTACTAAGAGAATTAGAATTAATTTTCAGTACTAAAATAGAAGATATTTCAAGAACATACGGTGCAGAAAGCACAACTTGGTCTTTACAACTTGAAGAAGCAAATTCTATTGCAACAGCAGGAACTTTAGTACCTGAAGATTATGTAATTCTTAATAGCATCAGTACAGCTAGAAACTTAACTCTTCTTGAAGTAGCAGAGAAAGTCATTGCGAATAGTGATGAATACAAAGCTAATATAGGTACAACACTAGCAGAGAAATATACTTTCAAAGATAGAATAAACTCTTGTACTTCTAACAGTGCACTTATAAATATTACAGAAGAACTAAACTTACTCTAAAGGGAAATAATGAGAAATGAAATAGAAGAGCTTATAGAAGCTCAAAGTACTACGATGTCAGAATACCAAATTGATAAATTTGTTATCAATGATAAGATGACCAATTATAGAATGCTTAAACAAGTTTTACTAGAACTAGGTACACGATACGGTGGCTTAGAAGATTTAGAACTTGATTTAGAAATGGAAGACCTTGTGTTCGAAGGTCTAAATGAAGATTTATGCGACTTAGAAGATGGTTCTATATCGTTCAAGATGAAATTAGTAGAAATCAAAAAACAAAAGATAAAACTAAAGACACTCAAAAAGACTCTATCAAATTACAAATATGAAATCAATGTATTTGAAGCAAACTTTGATAGACTTAAAGAACAAGGCGACCCAAAGACTATTCTTGCTGATGAAAAAGGTGAAGAACTTTACTGGATTAATAAATTCATTAAAGAAGCTCAGATTGATATTATGACTGGTGGTAGAATTGGTAAAGGTATCTTAGATGCTATTTTAATGTTAGATGATTCGACACAAAAACTTATAGTTGATAGTGCAATTTCACAAGCAACTGCTTCTAATCTATATTTGAGTGCATCAGAGAATGCATACATCAAACAGATTTCGCAAGATAATGGGTTGATTCCAGCTTTACAACTTAACGAACTAATAAAGAAGAAATAGTGGAACTAGAGTTCTTAACTCTATTATCTAATCTACATTATATCTTGTTCTTGGCATTTATTATGTCTATTGCAGGATTATTGTATGATTCTCCACTCTTTACTGGCTTGTTCTACAAACTACATAACAGACTCAAAGATACCAGATTAACACTTTTTGTTTTCAGTCTGTTTGCGGGTATGCTACCAGTTCCAGGAAGAGTGTCTTTAACGGCAGGAGTCTTAGATAATATCATAGCAAAAGACAACGACAAAGAAGTAAGAGAAAATTTAGGTATTATAGATTATCTAAGTTCTCACCATTACTACTTATGGAACCCATTAGAGAAGACAATCATTATCCCAATGGCAGTTCTTGGTCTAACATATTATAGTATCATAACATTAATTTATCCATTATTGATTATTACTTTTCTATATATAGGAGTAACAATTTATTTTATTCTACCTAAAGATACAGTATTGAAGTACAATTTTTCAGAGGAAGAACTAAAGAATATCAAATTTTCACTATTTGATAAACTAGCAGGATTGTTCTTTATAATGAGTCTAATAGGTATATTTTTCTTTAATCCAGCAATAGTGTTCGGTGTATTGTTTCTTTCTGTTATAGGGTTAAAAATGTATTTCTATGGGACAGAATTGAATCTTGATTTACTGAAACAAATCCACAAGACGCTGAACTATTGGGTACTCGGTTATGTTGCTGTAAGCATCATCTTGGGTAATTTTATTAGAGAATCAGGTGTACTAGAGTGGTTTCACTCTTATGCCTCAGCAGAAAGTTCTTTCATAATGGTTGCTATGCTATCGTTCTTTGTATCGTTTAGTTTAGGTTCATCTTCAAGATTTTCGGGGATAGTATCGTACTTGACATTAATATTTGGCCCAGCATATTTTGTCGTGTTATTTGCTATTGACTTTGCAGGTTATTTGTTATCACCTGTCCATAAATGTGTTGTTATAAGCAAAACTTATTTCGGTACACCTATCGTAAGATATTACACAGTCTTAATCGTTTGGGCTGTATTATTAGTATCTTTCGGTATTCTACAAACATAAAGGAACATTATGAAACTATTAACATTAATTCTAGCTAGTACGATTGTATTTGCACAAGAAACAATCGTACTAAAAGAAATTACTATTACTTCAGCACCCTTTCAACGAGAAGTTCTATTTGTGAATCAACTAGAAAACACAGACAATAACGAACACGCAGAGAGAGCTGTTCAAATCCAAGAAACCACCCCAGGTTTCAGACAGCCCATATATAGAGGTTTACAAGGCGACCAGATTAATCTTACAGTTGATGAAATGGATTTTACGAACTCACTTTTTAGAAGTGGGCCTAATCAATATTATTCTTATATCCCTAATGAATTCGTACAAGATATTTCACTTAATAAAGGTGTTGATGATATTAGTAATAATTCTTTTGGTGGTTCAATCAATAGACATTTAGGGTTCTTAGAATCGAACTCAAACACAATACAAATTCAGAATTATATCAATGGTGGAAAAGTCTTTACTTCTTTTCAAGATGAAGATTTGAAACTAGGTGCTATATATGAGGACAAAAGAAGTGTAGTAACTCCAGATGGTGAACAAGCACACACAAATTATAATCAAAAGGGCATCTATTTAGAGAAAAACAGATACAAACTGATTTACACACGAAGCGATGAAATAGATAGAACTGATAAATTCCTTAAAGGAGAACCGAGAATCTATGATAAACAATATTATTTAGGTTTCTTTAAGGATTTTATGGTTAATCAGGATTATATATTAAAGATTTCTTATCAGAACTTCTACGAGAATGTAAACAATCCTAGAAATGGTGTAGAAAAAATCGATAAATCAAATAATAATATCTATCAGATTAGGAATGAGTATTATTTTAGTGATGAACTGATTATGACAACGAAACACAAATTTGAAGATATAGAATACCAGAAGTACAACAAAGATAAGAAGAACTACGATGTTATAGATAACAGTATAGCTCTAAACTATTTTGAGAATTATAAAGATTTCAAATACAGTGCTAGTGTAATTGCTGATTATGCAACTATAGCAGATAAAAACTTTTGGAATGTAGGTGTAGGTGTTAAAGGTGAGTACAAAGGAATATATTTAAGTATAGCACAAGGTTACAAATACCCGACAATCTATAATCTAAACGAAGCAGTTTCTGATAGCCTTTATGAGATACCTAACCCCGATTTGAAGAAAGAAACGAGCATTAAGACTGAAATAGGTTACACAGCTAGATACCAAAACTTCAAGTACAAAGGGACTATGTTCTATAATATACTAGAAGATATGATAACGAGAGAGAAGACATATATTGTTGCTCCTGATGGCTCAGATATGTTTCAAGTGACAAATGCAGAGAATGGATACACTTATGGTGCTAACACGAACTTAGTCTATGAGAGCAATAAATTCATCATAGATTTCTTTGCTGAGTATGTTTATGGTAGAACTAATATCGATTATATCTCAAAGATTACACCATTCAGAACTGATACGAGAATAGAATACTACGGTGCTGGAGTAACTCATAAATTTGCTAAAGAAAGTACGACATTATCAGAAGCAGACAAAGCAGATATTAGAATCAAAGAGCATAACTATGGTTACAATCAATTTGATGTTTATTATAAGTACAAGTTTTCAAAAGATTATATTAAAGTTAGCGTAAAGAATATCACGAATGACACGGGGAGAGTTTTGGGTTCAGGTACAGATTTTGAAGAGCGCCATATTTACATAAAACTTGTGATGAAGATTTAATCTCCTTTTAAGTATTTTTATGTTATAATACAGTAAATTAAAAGGAAAATAGATGAAATTCGACATTATATCAGATTTACACCTTGATTTCCATATTAAACCAAACGCTAATGAAAATAAGATGTTTACATTCTGTAAGAATAAAATGTTTGATGAAGGCCATAAGCACGGTGAGATTCTTATCGTAGCTGGGGATTTATCTCACTACAACAGCCAAACAAAAGCATTCTTTGAATTTCTTGTTAAATATTTCTATAAAGAATTATTTTTCGTTACTGGTAATCACGATATGTATTTAATCAATATGAATCAAGAAAAGAAATACGGAAATAGTGATGCTCGTTTAATAGAGCTCAAAGAAATGTTTAAGGATAATGACAAAATTCATATGCTAGATGGCGATATCGTTGAGTACAAAGGTATTAAGATTGGTGGAGCTATGGGATGGTATGATGGTTCGTACTGTAACAAAGTAAATGCATTCTGTAACCCTTTGACATTATGGAAGCGTTACAGTAATGACAGCGTTTTAATCAAAGGTTATACAGATTTCTACGATGTTCTAATGGTCGAACGACCAAAACTCCAGAATATCCATAAGGGTTGTGATATTATCGTTTCTCATATCAACCCTATGCCTCACGCATCTTTCACACCAGAAGAATTTGTCCAAGATGAAGGTACTGGTTTCTATAATTTTGATGGTGAACAAATGGTTGATGATACACCTGCTAAATTTTGGGTATTTGGCCATCAACACTTTACATTAGAAAAAGAAGTGTACAGTACGACAATGTTATGTAATGCACTTGGATACCCGAAAGAAAATGAACTAGCTAGAGTAAAACAGTACGAATTCTAGCGATTCAGTACACCTTAAGGTTCTTTATGTTATAATATTACATATAAAGACACAAAGGATAGATTATGAAAGATATTTTTGAATTATTCGTTAGACCGAACTCAGGTGAAGATATGACATTAAATTTTAGTGACGGTGTTTCTGCTAAGTTAGCATTCGAATCAATAGGTAAGTCAGAAGATGTTGAGTGGGTAGATTTAAAGCATTTCAAAGCTTCGATATGTGAACATTGTGGTGATGATTTCTACGATGATGAAAATGATGAACATTCAGAATGTGGTTGTGAGAACTCAAAATCAAGATACCAATTAAGATTAGAGAAGGAAGGAAAATAATGGAAACGAAAAGAGTATTTAACACATATAAAATCAAGATATTTGTGACTTGGTTAGTGGCATTACCAATACCATTCGTAATGATGTATTTTGATTTCGTGAGTTTTGGGTTAATATCTATAGCATTGCTTGTAGGTATTTGGACATTTACTTGGTTTTTGACTCAGGTAACAGATGATACAGTTGGTCCAGTATTATATACGCTTATCGGTCTAATAGTAGCTGGTATATACTTATCTATCGTGTTTGATGAAACTTCTAATACAGAAAAACTAGTATATCAAAACCTATTATTTGTAGATAATAAGCAGATAATTGTAGATTTAGACACTTCAATAGGCTTATTCCGTAAATTAGATGAAAGCACATATTACAAATATAAATCAATGTACCTAAGAGATAAAAACATTACGGCGATTGAAATATATAGTAATAGTTGGTCAGATTCAAAAGTGACTCCAAGTGGATATCTAAAAGTAGAAGGACTGTAATGACTAAAAGAGAATTAAACACAGAAAAATTATCGAAAGTTTTGGCTGTACTGTTTATACCGTTATTCCCTATATTGGTGTTCATTAACCCTGATTCATACGGATTATTTATTGGCGTTTTTGTTTTTTATGCTGTATCTATATTCTTTATAGATATAGACATATTGTGGGATAGCACATTCAAGATTTATGTAAGTGCAATAATAATGTTTATTATCGTTTGGTTTTCAGTAGTAGCGCAGTTCCAAGGTACTTCAGAAACGAATGTAGTTCAAAAAAGTGGATTAATGTTTGTGAGAGGTAATTATAGCATCGTTGATAGAAATTCTTCTGAGCTTATTGTAAGCTATAATAACAGAGATAATAAAGAAGGGTATTTCGAATATGGTTTATTCTATGAAAAGAATGGTTACCTGAATATAAGCACTAAGTGCTACACGAACTGGTTCTACCAAGATGAAGTTACTTGTGATGTTGAATTAGTAAAATAATATGATAGTACACATCAACTCTTTTGACAACCCTACTCTCTATGGTAAAGAATATATCAAGAATTGGGTCCTGAAACACAAGGAGAAACGAATCATCGAGAAAGATAAAATTTCTTTGGGTATGTTATATTTTGAGTACAATGCTATTGTTGGGGATTTTGGTCGTTGTGCGTTTGGTTCTGTATCAGTACAAGCTTCTGATATGAATAGAATAACATCTTTATTTTGGAATGTAATGGAAAATCTAAATCGTGTAGAAAATCTTATTGATTATTATGATTTTTTGTTAGAAGGTTTTGGGGTAGATATTCTGAAGCTCAAAGAAAATGAACCTCACTTATTTCTATAATAGGTCTGCGTATTTACCTATTTTTTTACGAGCAATATTTTTAATAATATTCTTCGTTGTATCTTTAATCCATTTACCATCCATCCAAAAATAAACAATATTCTTACCATCTTTGTAATCATTCAGAAATTTTTCATACGATAACTCTTTGGCATCTGAGCGTAATAGCTGTGTCTTCACTTCGCTATTTGCTATACTATCTACACTAGCTTTTAGTGATTCATTATCCTCATACGACCTAGTGTAATAGAATGTACCATCTATGACAGCTGTTATTCTAACTCTACTCATTATATATCTCCTAGCAAGTCAGCGTACTTACCTAATTTTTTCATACCTTTCACTTTTTTAACTGATGATAAAAATACTTTCTTGTATTCACCAATCATTAAATCTTCTGCTGTATGACCATCTTCATTTTTGATACTTAAATCAGCACCAGCTAGTATAAGAATTTCTACGATTTTCTTAGAACCTCTATTGTACATTACACGATGAAGAGCCGTATCTCCTTCAGTATCTTGAACATCTACATCAGCACCAGCTTTGATGAGTGCATTTACTATGTATTTTCTATCCCTAACGGCAGCAGTATATAAAGCAGTTATACCATTATCATCTTGTTTATTTAATTTGGCTTTCTTCTTTATTAAGTAATCAACTATTTTATTATTACCTAGTTCTGCATACTGCATTAAAAATGTTCTTCCATCTTTAGCAAAGTCTACCGAATACATTTCTAATTCTTCTTCAAATTGTTTTACAGTCATTATATGTCTCCTAGTAAGTCTGCGTACTTACCTAATTTTTTTAGACCTAGATGTTTATCTATAATCTTTTTTGTACCATCACCTACATTTCTGAGGTCCTCGTAATCGAAATCAAATCCCGTTTTGAGAATGAGTGCCGTTACTCTATCCCATTTATTTTTAATCGATTGCTGTAGAAGCATATCAGGTTTAAATTCTTCTTTAGTAATATCAAAATGTTTATCAGATATAAGTGCTACAGCAAGACCTTCACCTTTTCTATCTCTATCACCTAATACTTTTGTGAAAGCAGTTGAACCATAAGTACTCTCTTTGTTTACTTCAGCACCAGCTTTGAGTAAAGGAGCTATAATGAAAGTGTTTGTGTTGGCAGAATTCACTAATGGGAGACCACCATTACCATCTATGTAATTTACATCAGCACCATTATCGATTAATATAGTCACGATAGTAGATGTTTTTTTGTAAATGGCTGTATTAAGTGGTGACTTACCATTATCAAAATCCACATTCACTAATTTCTTAAGCGTACCTTTTTTCTCTTCTGCCTTTAGTTCCATTACTTTACCTTTCATTATGTAGTACTGAAGAGTTTCAGAATCAAAATCCATATTGTCACCTTTTGAAAGTATTTATAAATTCAATGAGCCTTAATGAGCCTTTAAGTAACGGTATGTTATAATACATATAATAAGAAGGAATAAAAATGAATTATTTTAAAGAAAAACAAAAACCATCAATGGCAGAACTAGTGAATTGGTTCCAAATGGAATTCACAGATTTAGCTAACGAAATGAAAGCTAGTAATCACGCCGCTGTAGATTCAGAACCTAATCCATATCATTTGGAAGATTCTGTATGGACTCACACGATGATGGTATGTTTACAAGCACAGAATGATAGAGCTGAGACAGTAAATCTTTTAGCAGCATTACTACACGACACTGGTAAGCCAGCATCGAGAGAGGTTATTCCATTCAATAAGCCTAAACCTACCCACACAGAATCTAACGAGCTTCGTGAGGCGGATAAAGAGCACTCTAAGACAAAGGCTTTAGCTAGAGAATGGAAAACGCATTTCAGAGGCCACGAAGGGATTTCAGTATATAAAGCTGTAAAGCCGTTACAAGAGCTTGTGAAAATGGGTGTGATTTTTCCTTCAGAAATGCAAGATGTGCTTACGATTATCTCATTACACGGTACACTTTTTGACAGCATCAAGGATGGTAAAGAGCACAAACCTGAGAAAGTAGCAGAACGATGGAAAAACCACAAAAGTTTATTTCCGTTATTTGTTAATCAGGTTCGTTATGATTCCACTGGTCGTTTCTCACCATCTGCTGATGCTAGGTCTGATGAAGGTTCATTGCTAGGTACCGTTCTTTATGGTAAGCCTTTTATGGACAAATTCTGGCCTGATAGAGATATGGATGAAGGCACTAGAATCATTAGTGACCGTAGTATCACAGCACTCGTAGGCGTACCGCTATCAGGTAAGAGCACTTATATTAAAGAGAATGTCGATGAGGATACCACAGTGATTAGCAGAGACGCTACACTATTAGAGCTAGGTCGCTTCAAATATGGGAAATCTCTTAAATATGGGGAGATTTGGACGCTTCTTACATCGGACGACCAATCAGAAATCGACCGTATGATTCGTTCGCAGTTCGAGTGTGCTGTACTAAGAGGTGATGATATTATTATCGATATGACAAATGTTGGGCCTAAAGCACGAAGAAAATGGTTCTCGTTTCAGATAGAAAATAAAGACAAAGGTTACCGTCAAAAATTCAATGAGCGTCTCAAAAAATATGATACAAGAAGCCGTTTTTTCTGTACTGATTACGATACTATTTTTGAACGAAATGTAACACGAAACGAGACTGAAGGGAAATTCATTCCTGAAGCAGTTATTCATAATATGATGAAAGGTCTTATTATGCCAATGGGGAATGAAGTGGAATTAGGGCAATTCTCGTACAATGATATTTACGCTTGAAGAAGCTGTTAAAATTTTATTCGATGGTGGTACACATCTTCAGGTGTACTATGCCATAAAAATAATATACGAGGCACAGAATGGATAAACCACTAAGAGATAAATTTTATTTTAAGAAAACTATGAGTGGAATGGTCTTAATGGTCTTAGACCGAAAAACTGGAGAGTCACCTGGTAGCTATGAATGGGTTTATAGAAAGGGTACAGAACGAGAGGCTCAAATGCTATTTAGTAAACTGATAGAAGATTCAAAAACTTTGAAGTTACTAGAAACAATCAAAGAGAACCATCCTCACTTGCTATTATAATAAATCTGCGTACTTACCTAGTTTTTTGAGACCAGATACTTTTTGGAATGCTTTCTGAATTCTTTTAGGTGCTTGAGTAATTAAGAAATCATTGATACCTTCTAATGACGGTTTGTGTTTCAGTATCTCTAACACTATTGACCACTTTTCGGTATCGAAACAATATGAAAGCATTGTATCGCCATCACCATCTTTTCTATCTAAATCTACTCCCCATTTAATAAACAGTTTTGCTGCCTCTTCATTATTTTCATAGCAACTTGCTTGAAATGGTGTACACGAATGTAACTCATAGTAAATATCCATACCTGGAATCTTTTCTTTGTGTAAATCTTTTAGTAATGCATTATCGCTTAGTGTTGCAGCAGTGTACCAAATATCATCAGCGTATGAACTTTTCATATTTTCACCTATATTTTATTGATATTTATAAAGCCTTAAGGTTGATTATGTTATAATATTACATATAAAGAAAGTTGTTAGTCTCAAAAGAGATTAAGAGATATTTAGAATCTTTAAGGAGATTTTAAGTCAAAGTATGTTATAATACAACATATAAACAAGAAGGAAAGAAAATGTCAGACGACTCAAACCCAATCGAAGTAGAAATTGTAGAAACAAAACCAAAAAGAACTCGTAGAACGAAAGCACAAATGGCTGAAGCAAGAGCTCAAGAATCAAAAATTAAAGGAATTAAAGTGGAAGAAGTTCAAACAGAATTAGTAGAAGTAGAAATGGTTGAAGCACAAGAAAAAGAAGTTCGTACGGTTGATGCATTGAAAAATCAGTTCACGACTTTACAAGATGAAGCTTATATAGTTTCTCAAAGACTTGCTGAAGACATTTCGATGTTGGAATTAGATGAAACAAAAGAAATGATTACACAAGCTATCGCTGAACTAGAAGCATTTGCTGGAGCTAACGAAGCTGTATCAATTGGTTTTATGTCAAAAATCGGTTCAGGTTTACTCTCGTTACCAGGTGCTAAGACAATTGCTGGTTTAGTGACAGATGTAAAGACTGAAGCCGATAAGCAACAACTAGCTTCAGGTAACATTAAGGAAGCAGCAGAGAGATTATTTGCTACTTTAGAGAATAAACAAAAGACTTTAGAGAAAACAACCTTTTCTGTAATGGAAATCAAAACTCGCCGTGATGCCGATTTAAGTGTACTTGAGGACTTAGAAACTGAACTTACTGATATACTAGCTAATCCTGATACTTCTCCAAAAGAGAACTTTCAAGCAAGAAATATGATTATTCAAGTTAAAGAAGCTCTTATTCAAAGTACATCGAAGATTGACCAAGTTGGTATCATTATCGAAAGTGCACAAAGTTCGACTTTTGCTATTACATCGTTACTTCCTAAGATTAAGAACAACTTCTTAGATGATTTAACTATTGCAACTGGTCTTAACCACTTACTACAATATAAAGAAATGTTTGATAGTACTTTGCAACTCGTTAATGACATCGAAGAGCATAACTTTGCTAAAATTAACAAGGCAATGATTGATGTGGTTGATTTAAACATTACCACTTCACAAACTGACCGTTTAACTAGAATGTCAAAAGGCCGTTTAGATGCTCACGACAAGCTTATCGAGAAGACAAAAAATCAAATTGCTCTTCAAACTAAGAGTATCAAGGAACTCTCAGGTGTTCAACACGATATGAAGCAATTAGGTGACCGTCAAACAGCAGCACTTCTTTCAACTAAAACTGAAGAATCGACTTCAAGTTCAACTGGTGCCAACTAAGTAGCCTTTAAGGTTGCTTATGTTATAATATTACATATAAAGAAAGAACACAAAAAGGAAAGAAATGTTAAAAAGTACAGTAAAATTAACTAGAAACCAAAACGGCGAGAATGTAACTTATCTAGTGCCTCTTTTAGATGCAGTGTTATCATTTTCTGGAGATACAGCAACTATTATATGGGATAATATCAATTTCCATTTAGATTTAAGTAATGAAGCCGTTAGAGAGTCTTGGGATATTCTCGTAGAAAACAAGAATGAATTGCATTCACAGCATATGAAAGCTTACGATATTGAAAACTACATCAAAGAAATGGTTACAAAAAACTTAGATGCCGTCCAAGAAAAATTCAACATCGAACTTGCACAGATTGTCACAAAAAATACCAATCAGTTAATCGAAACACAAACAAGTATCGATACACGGGTTGAGAGCGTAAGAGCTGAGTACTCAGCAACGATAAGCGGTATGAATGATGTACTTAGTGATATGACTGAAGCGATTTCTAGCATCGGTGGAGCATTTACTGATATTTCTAAAGAGGTAAAAAATATCTCTGGTGTTACTAGGAATATTGCTTCATTGAAAAAAGACCTGAATGAGGTTACTGATACACTAAAATCATTGATGCAAGAATAGGGAGACAATATGTTTAACTGGTACAACAACAAAAAAGAACAAAAAGATTTTTTAATTGCTGATACTGCTTACAAGGCCTTTAGTATTGACATTGATAGAGTAAAAGCGAAACTCGAAGAAATTTACGAGGTTGATTTAACAAAAGAAGAAAAAGACCCTTTGATTCAGATGCTGAATGCTCAGATAAAAGCCATCAAAGAAGATAGAGATATGTATGGTCTGGGTATGAGTAGATTTTTTGATACTAGCACTAAAATTAGCTCAAGAAATATACCTATTGGTGTAGAAATACCAGATGAAGTGATGAGTAAAATACACGCAGACATTTCATTAATTGGACCTAGAGCAGAAATATTAAGTACCGAAGAAGATGTATCTCCTAGTGAAGCTAGTAAAGATTTAGATAACGAATTAACAAAAGTTCTTGCTTCTGATTTAATACAAGAACAAAAACTAGAAACAATCAATAAATCTCGTTTTAATATTAAGATTAAGAATAGTCTAACAAAAATACAAACCAAATTCATAGATACCAGAAAAGAATATCTTGATGACTTAGTGAGTAAATATCAAACAGATGGTGATTTAGCTGATGTCGAGAAACTTGCTGTTACTGAAGCTTATTTAGAGAATTATACATCTGCGAACCCTGAACATATTAGCAAAGAACTTGTTTCAGTACAAGCATCTTATGATAGTGCTGTACATAATACAATTTACAAAAGACCAGTTATTAATTCTATACCTTTCTTATTTAATAAATACGGTCTGCGTAGTGAAGTACGAGTAATGCTAATGGAGCAGACTCTTGCTACTATCACAGATGAAAGAGCAATTCTGATTCCTATTACTAATGGGACAGGTGAGTGGTCAAATTAAGTAAAACTTAGATATAATACAAAATAAAGGAAAAAGATGAGCCCAGCAAACAACACAAACATTCCAGTACAAGACTTTAATAGGCATTTCGAGTGCATAGATTGCTCGAAAGATATTTGGCAACACAAAACGACAAACCAGAAATTTAAGGTCCATATGGAATTATCTGAATATGTGGTAGGACAATACATTGATTAATCACGAAGCAGACACGCTATACGGTATCGTTGGGTTCACAGAAAAACACGATTATGAACAAAAGATTATGGAAGTTTTTCATAAAATTAGAAGAGGCGAAAAAACTAGTCAGGATGATTTGGAATTTAGTATCGTTCACCTCGTAGGAGCATACGATGGCTACAATGCATTGGTCCTACCGATGTTAGGTACTATCTATGGGAACGATTCTGATAGCTTCAAGGAGCTAGGTGCTCTTGAATTTTCATATCAGATGGAAGCTCTCATAAAATACTCTTCAAAAGAAATGAAAATTTTCATCCTTAATATGTTTTTATATAGGATTATAGATGAATTTAACAAATAAAGTACAAAGGTTCCCCGATTTACAGATAGTGCTCATAAATATGGATGCAGTATCAATAAAGAGAACGAAAACATTTATGAGCTTTGATATAGATTTAAAAGAAGGTGAAGGTGTAGCTGAAATCTATGCCTTTATTTACGAGAATCTTGCTCAGGCAGAAATGTATATCGTTCAATACCAACAAAGCAATTATTTTATACAGAGGCTGGGTAAATGAAAAGCAAAATACTCATAAGAAAAGATTTGAAAATTTCATTCAATCGTTTAGCCTCTATTATCTCACAAGCTGGTGGTATCATTAACGAATTCAAGAAAGATGTTAAAGGCATTGAAATTCTCGAGGTGATGAACACAGCAGAACTGCATTCGTTAGAAGCCGTTCTCATAGAAAATGGTTTATTTTTTGAGTGGTTAGAAGACAAGAAGACGCTGGTTGGTATGGTTGTACCCCAGGATTCTAGTATTTTCGATTCTCACGATGATATTATGCCGTACAAAAAATATGAACCAGATGTACTAGCAGATAATGTGAATGAAACATTAGAAGCTTACAAAGAAAAAGTAATTTTATTAAGTAAAGATATTGTATAATTACTCAAACAAACACAAAGGACTAAAATGAGATTTTACTCAATTACAAATATGTATCTATCAGATATTCAAAAAGGTATTCAAACTGCACACGCTGTAGCTGAATGTTCATTAACAGACAATGCGTTATACGGAGAGTGGGCTGAAAAAGGCAAAACTATTATCGTATTAAATGGTGGTTATACTTCTAACTTAAAGAGAATGGCTAACTTGGTTTCAGAAAGTACACTTGATGGTGTAGCATTTAACGAATCAGAAGAAGCATTAGATGGTGCCTTAACAGTAGTTGGTGTTGTTGTTCCAGAGAGATTTTATGTTCTTGGTGATTATGCTAAACAAGGTTTCATCGTTAGTACACCAACAGAGAATGAAGAAGGTTCAGAAGGTCCAACAATGTATCGTATCACTCCTTCAGAAAAACTTGAAGCAGATGAAGAATCATTAGCAAAACTTAATGAGCAATTAACAGCTTATGGAGATTATACTGAAGCAGATATTATCTTAATCAACGAACTAGGTAACCTAAGACTAGCTTAAGGAGCAAATATGTATTCATTAATGGAATGTTTTTATTCAGTACAAGGTGAGGGTTCTCGTATGGGAGTCCCTTCTGTATTTGTAAGAAGTGCGTTATGTAATTTTACTTGTGCAGGGTTTAAAGTACCTTATGAAGACCCTATAACAGGCGAAAAGAAATTTGGTTGTGACTCGTATTATTCAGTCGATAAATCATTTAAAAAAGAATGGGATGTTATCACAGAATATGAAGAATTAGTCGAGAGAATCGATGCTACAATCCCCGATTTTGGTAAGAACTCTTTAACGAAACCTGATATTGTATTCACTGGTGGAGAGCCTTTAATCTATTGGAAAGATGAAGTTTTTCAAAGAACTATTTCTCACTATGTTTCTCGTGGTCATAAGATTACAATCGAAACTAATGGTGCATTAGATATTAATTTTACACGCGAGTACCAAAAAGAGATAATGTTTTCGACTTCAGTAAAACTATCAAATAGTGGCGAGTTAGAGCACAAAAGAATCAATATCGACAATTTAACGAATATCGTAGAAATGTCACCTAAATCGTACCTTAAATTTGTATGTTCTAAAGCATCTTGGGAGCAAGATTTCAAAGAGATTCAAGAGATTCTTAAAGCAATTCCAGTATATATGGATGTTTATTTAATGCCACTTGGTGATACAAATGAAACACTTCAAGAAAATGCTAAATTTGTTATGGAGAAATGTATCGATAATGGTTTCAAGTATTCGGATAGAATCCACATTCGCATCTGGAACAATCAGGCAGGCGTGTAATATTAAGCAAATTAATGTTATAATACGCTCAACAAGGACATAAATGGCAAATATCAAAAAAACATACATCGCATCAGCGATGACCACATTCACAAGATTACACTTAATACAACGACACGCTGTTAAATTAAATATGACAAAAGAATACGATGAATTTATTCAAGGTGTTCTATTTGGATTGGATGATTATACAGAACATTGTGGTGTAGGAAGTCTTTACAATGCTTTCACAGAACAGGCTACAGAAGATATTCTCATAGGTTTAAATACTCCCGAGAAAACATTAATGGTACAATCAGATTCAGGTGGACTTCAGGTTATCACATTAGGTAAAACTATGACACCTGAAATCAAATTAGGAATCTACAAATGTCAAGCAACATTTAGTTCTCACGCTATGAGTTTTGATAAGATGCCTATTCTAGTGGATGAAGCAAAACGACACACTATAGCCGGTAGTAATAATGCTGGACAAGGTATGAAGATGGACCACAGTCTTAAATATTTTGTTGAAGAATTAAGATTTGATGCAGGTCGAGAATCAGGATTTAACATAAAAGAACAAATTGAAGTTTTTATGAAAGAAAAATCTGATACTAAAGTAATGGTTATTGTACAAGGTTGGGAAATCGAAGACTATAACGAATATGCTCGTGGTGTTTATTCAGTATTCAATGAAATGCCTGATGCACAGAAAGCAGAATATTTTGAGTACATTGGTGGTCTTTCATTAGCTACATCAGGTATTATCCCTTACTTTCAGATGTTCGATTTATATTGTAGAGCACCTAGAGATTTAACAGAGGTACCCGAAGAACATAGAAAACTTATACATATTCTAGGATTAGGTGGACCATCTAAATCAGGTGTCTTATTTGCATTAAATAATGATTTCTTTGGTAAAGATGTTCATTATACTTTTGATTCAACTTCACACACTGGTGCTAGTACATTCGGTAAATATACAAAACTTGTAGATGAATCTTTTATTCGTGATGGAGAGGAAACTCATTCATTAAAACTCGTATCGGGTTGTTTAGGTAGAGATAAAGATGCACCCGATGTAGCAGAATTTATGCAGAAAACACAAGATGCTTACGAAGATTTGCTTATGAACACGATAGGTGGAAATAAACTTTCTAGGAAAGAATTCCAAGAGAAATATTCACCTTGGAGAGAAGATGGTATGACTGGTATTAAACCTTTTCAAGAGAAATTTGGAGAGATTGAAGGTATTAGAAATCATCTTAATGCTATTTCATTACAGACTTATTTACACTTTGCGATGGAACTTAGAACATATTTTGACCAAGTAGAACTTTTTAGAAAAGGCGACTTTCACAGTATTCCCGATAAAGATTATCGATGGGCTATGACAAAACTTAGTAAGATAAAAACTTATGAAGAATATATGGAACAGAGAGAAACATTTAAGATTCGTTTAAAGAATAAACGAAAGAGCACAATGACAAAAGTTGCTACAGTAGCTGATTTTGAAAGAATCTGTAAAGAAAAAGATGAAGAGGGGATTAACGAAGATGAGTGGTAGAAATTTAATGAAAAGAAAAGTAAGAAGTAAAGCACCTTTAAGATTAGGTTTTGGTGGAGGTGGAACAGATGTTTCTCCTTATTCAGATGATTTTGGTGGTTATGTTCTTAATGTGACTATCAATAAATATGCTTACTGCACAATATCAGCAAACACAATGGGTACGCATTTCAAAGCAACCGACATTAAAGAAGCAAATGTTTTTGATAATGAATATGAGAATGAAAATTGTTTACTGATGAGAGGTGTTTGGGAAGGTCTAATAGGCAGAAAATACATCGATAGAGATTCTTTAAATATCACAACATATTCTGATGCACCAGGTGGTTCAGGTCTAGGCTCTAGTAGTACAATGGTCGTAGCTATCATTCAAGCGTTTGTGGAATACTACAATCTACCTTTAGGTGAATACGACATAGCCGGACTAGCTTGGGAAATTGAACGCCAGGATTTGAATCTAAAAGGTGGAAAACAAGACCAATTCTGTGCTACTCACGGTGGTTGGAATTTTATGGAATTTTACAAAGATAAAACGATTGTAAATCCATTAAGAATCAAACGGTCTTTTATGAATGAGCTTTCTTCAAGCTTACTGATTTATTTCACGGGTAAACAGCGTTCATCAGGTGATGTTATTGAAGAACAAATAAAATCACAAAAGAACGAAAAATCATTAGAGGCATTACACGAGCTTAAGAATTCCGCTTTACTGATGAAAGAAGCTCTTCTGAAATCTGATTGCCATTCATTAGGAAATATTCTGAATCAATCCTGGGAAGAAAAAAAGAAAACATCTAACAGTATTAGTAATGCTTATGTGGATAATCTTTTTAGTGTAGCTATCACTGCTGGTGCCTTTGCTGGAAAGCTATCAGGAGCTGGTGCATCTGGATTTATGATGTTTTTGGTGACACCTGAATCCAAGCTTAAGGTGAAAGAAGCCTTAGAAAAATTCGGTGGTAAAGCAGAAGATGTGCAATTTTCTGAATATGGTGCTGAATCGTGGGTCGTAGAAGCTTAATATTAAGCTTCTTTACAGTATAATACATAATCAAAACAAGGAAACACTATGATGAACAAAAATATAGAAGAACATATTAAGGCTTTAGAATCTTTACAACACGACTTAATTCCTTTGAGTGTAGGTAAAAGTTTAATCAAAGAAACATTAAAATCAGAAAATACAATTTATGTAGCTGGTAACGGTGGTTCTTGTGCTACGGCGTCACATTTGGTAGGCGAAATAGTGGGAAAATTTATGACAACACGAAGAGGTTACCCTTCAGTAGATTTAACAGCAAATAACACCGTCATTACTGCTATAGGAAACGATTTTGGTTTCAAAGAAATATTTTCACGACAGCTAGAAGCTATGGGAGAATCAGGCGATTTATTCATCGGGTTCACTACATCTGGAAATTCAGAAAATATTATCGAGGCTATCAAAGTAGCTAAGAAAAAGGGTATGAGAACCATTATCATAACGGGTTCAACGGGTGGTACAATGCAATATCTTGATGGCATTAATTTTATCAAGGTGGCTTCTGATTCGACACCAGTTATTCAGGTTGTACACGATTTGATAATGCACGAATTAGCATATGCAGTCGATGAATTTGATGCTAAGAAATCTGTATGAAATTAGAGAATATACCAGTACTCATTCTGGCCGGTGGTAAGGGTACAAGGCTTCAGAGCGTCGTAGCTGACAGACCAAAGCCGATGGCTGACATCAATGGTAAACCATTCCTAGACATTCTTATTAACAGATATAAAAAACACGCTATATGGTTGGGTGTAGGTTATATGAAAGACTACATCAAAGATTATTATAAAGATTCAGTCCGTTATGTAGAAGAAGGGTATGCCTTAGGTACTGGTGGTGCTATCAAATTAGCATTTCAAGAAATAGGTACAGAATATCTCATCGTCCTTAACGGCGATACATTTGCTGATGTAAAGCTTCAAGACCCTACATCATTAATCAATATGAATTTAATTTATCAGGACGACTGCTCTCGTTACGGCTATGTAGAGGAAATAGAAGAAGGTAAAATCCGATTCAAAGAAAAAGGGCATACTGAAGCTGGTTATATCAATTCAGGTGTTTATATTCTACACAAAGCAGTATTCAAAGATTTACCTGAGCAATTCTCATTCGAAGAATTCTTAGAGAGATATAAAGATTTTGTTACCGTAATCAGAAATGACAGCCAATTTATAGATATTGGTGTTCCTGAGGATTATGAGAAAGCTAAGACTTTTTTATAAGCCTTTAAGGTTGCTTATGTTATAATACTCTAAATGAGGAGTCTAAGTGAAAACATTATTTTTAGATAGGGACGGCGTTATCAACAAAGACCCTGATGGCTATTTCTATCAGTACGAAAAATTAGAGTATAATTATGATGTCCTTGGTTATATTATAGAAAAATTCCCCGAACACACTATTATTATTGTTACGAATCAATCTGGTATTGGTAGAGGCTACTACACAGTAGAAGACTTCCAAGTGCTAATGAAATTAATGATAAGAGATTTAAAAGAGTACGGCATAAATATAACAGATGTGTATCATTCGCCATTTACACCTGAAGGGAATCATTGGTCAAGAAAACCAAATCCAGGTATGTTATTAGATGCACAAAAGAAATACAGTATCGATATGAGTCAATCTACGATGATAGGCGATAAAGATAGTGATTATCAAGCTTCAGTATCAGCTGGAGTCAAAAATTTTATATTATATAAAGAAGGAAAATTCGATGAGCTATACAGACAAAAATAAAGTTAGAGTAATAGGTAATGGTTTTGTGGGGAGTTATTTATTTTCACAAGGTATGCCGGTAGTAAAGAGATTTGATTTAGAAAACTATGAGAGTATGGATTTCGGTCAAGGTTGGACATACATTTTCACTGCTGGAATGGCAAAACCTGCTGAATGCTTAAAACATCCTAAGAAGACTGCTAGAGTAGCAGATGGTACTATTAGAGCCATACAAGATATAACAGAAAACAATCGTGTTATTTTCTTGAGCTCAGATGTAGTTCTAGGTAAAGACACACCTTACAGTATAAGCAAGAAGCACATCGAGGCTTATTGTGAGACCAACGACAATGTTCATATAGCTAGATTATCTTATGTTTTTTCGGATATTGAAGGTTTTGAAGATGGATTTTGTAAATATGTGCAATCCCAGGAAAGAGTCGATGTATTTTTAGATTATGAAAGAAATATAATACATTTAGAAGATGTTAAAGATGGTCTTGTACAAATGGTACGCAGATGGGCTAATTCACCTTCAGTTGTGAATCTTTCTGGTCACGACACGATAGGTAAATGGGAATTAGTTGAATCAATGGGTAAATATTGGGATAGCATCACAGATAAAGAAGCTAAAGAGAAATTCTTTGAAGATAAAGATACTAGAATCGAAATGAAACCAAATTGGTACAACCCCACTCACAGATTTACGGAAGAATTTTAAGCAACATTTAGTTATAATACTATATAAGGAATCAAATGAAAATAAATAAAAAAATATTAATTACAGGAATCACTGGTCAAGTAGGTAGTACTATGGCTGATTTCATCTTAGAAAATACTGATTGGGATATTATCGGTATGATGAGGTGGCAAGAACCTCTCGACAATATCTATCACTTAACAGATAGAATCAACAAAAATGACCGTATCACTATACACAATGCCGATTTAATTGATTATTCTAGTATAAGCAGAATGATTGAAGTGCATAGACCTGATTTCATTAGCCATTTAGCAGCACAGTCTTTTCCTAAGGTTAGCTTCGAGGCTCCATTAGAAACATTACAAACAAACATAATGGGTACAGCAAATATTGTTGAGTCTGTACGACAGCTTAAAGAGCGTGATGGTTATAATCCAGTCGTTCATATTTGTTCAAGCTCAGAAGTATATGGTAAAGCAGAAAAAGGCGTTACACTAAATGAAGATACAAAATTTCACGGTGCTTCTCCTTATAGCATTTCTAAAATTGGTACAGATTATTTAGGTCAGTTTTATGGTGAAGCTTACAATATGAAAACATTTATTACTAGAATGGGTACTCACTCAGGTCCTAGAAGAAGTGATATTTTCTTTGAAAGTACATTAGCTAAACAGATTGCTATGATTGAAGCAGGTTTACAAGAACCTATCTTAGAATTAGGTAATCTTGACAGTACTAGGACATTTCAAGATGCAAGGGATGCTGTTAGAGCATATTACCTATTAATGTTAGCTTCAGAAAAAGAAGAAATTAAGAATGGCGACTATTTCAATATAGCAGGTGTAGAAGCATTTCATCTTACAGAAGTGAGAGATTTATTATGTGGTATGAGTACCGTTAAAGATATTCAAACGACTGTGGATACATCACGGTTAAGACAATGTGATGCCGATTATCAAATGTTTAGCTGTTCTAAGGTCAAAGAATACATCGATTGGGAACCAGAGATACCAGTCCAAAAGATGTTCGAGGACTTACTACAATATTGGAGAGATACAATAAAGAGTGGAAAGATTCCATTAAAGAGATAGATTAAGAAGGCTTTAAGACTTTATATGTTATAATACTGAATTCAAAAGAAAGGAAAGAAAGAATGGTTTTAAATTTAGAACACTTAGAGAAGTATGCTAATGCATCAAAATACATAAAGATGGACAACACTAGGCTCTTATTTGGTAATATAGAATTGGATGCGAGTGTTAGTCAAAATAACGAAGCTATTATGTTTCGTTCAATAGTTGCTAGTCAATACGAAGATTCGCCTCTAATAGAGTATGAGTCAAAAATTCAAGACCCAAACGAAAGCGGTACACAAAGAATAGATGTGGGTTTTAAACACAAAAATAAATTTTATATGGGTATAGAAAATAAAGTTTCTGATTCAGTTAATATAGTAACAACATATAATTCAGCTAAAGACCAATTAGCTGGTTATGTTGCATCATTAGCGAGAGATAATACGATTACTTTAAATGATAGGTTCTATATGAGTATTGTTATATTTAATCCTACTAGGTTGTTAGAAGACCCTTCATTATATATCAGTTTTTTGGATACATATAAAAGAACAATGACACCTCAAGAAGTTTGGGAAAAATTTGGTATAGTTATTGAAACTTGGGAAATAAAACTCAAAACAGTAAAACAACAAATGTTGGATAACCAAAAGGTAATGTTACCAGCAAAGAGCGAATATGCATTACCTAGTATGGTGACAATCGACACAAGAAATGTTGCTGTTTCAGAAAATGGAGGTGTTATAGAAATTCAAGGGTTGGCAGGTAGTATTGTAAATGCCAATTCATACAATTACGGTGACAATGCTAAAAGTTCAAATACACGACCTGAAAAAATTGATTATATTGGTGACATTGCTGAAAAGATAGCAACAACAATCAATGACAAAAATTCAAGATTTACAAAAAATGAAATGCTTATCACATTATCAAGCTCTTCACAAAAATCTTATTCTTGCTCTAAAGAGAAAACAATAATCATTATAGAGGATTCAGATGATTTGTTTGTGTTGATGACTTTAGATGGTACAGTCAATAATGGACAAAACAGTTTAGGTGCTTTTGCTATTGTAATCAAAGCAGTTAGAACTAGAGATTATTCGATGTTTCCAAGTATTATTGCCGAATACTTTGTCAATAACCAGCAAGTGATTGAAGAGTTACTTAGTAGTTTGTATCTATCTATTAGGATTATAGTTTCTGATAATATAGAAGTAATAAACGAATCAAGTAAAATATCTAATAGTGGTGCAAGTCAATCGGATACAGATAAAATTGTTTACGAATATCAAACACCGTTACAGTTGTTATGTAATCGGTTCAATGATGAAAATAAAGATGCAACTCTTACAGTTAATAAGAGCCATTCAAACAACCCCAAAAATGTCAATTATAAAATAGTAATTCCAGTTGAAACTGTTATAGATATGGTCAATAGAACTATGCAACTAAATTCTAAAAATAAGAATTTTAAATCTGCCTACAATTACAATGGAGGTAATGACACAAAAAGAAAAGAAGCTTTATACTTACAAGGTTTTAAAACTTATAGTAGAGCTAAGTTAGCTTATTTAATACGCCATTCTACATCTAGTAAAATTTCTGATAGCGTTGGTTATGACAAACTTATGAAGAATGTTATCAATAAACCGTATAAACTGAAGACTATGAAGAGCGTAACAGAATTACATAGAATCATTAAACAAGAACCATATAGCAAAACGAGCTGGGAATCATTTTCAACTAGTATCAAAACGAGAAAAGATTATGATGAAAGAGAATTGAGTATATTAATGAACTTCATTAGTAATATAATCGAAGATTTAGAAGCTGGTGCTATTTATGATGTTGATTATAGTATCAGAGGCATCAAAAAGTTAGAATGTAAAGGTGCTGAACTGAATGATGAAGTATATGAGAAGTTTGAAGCAGCAGCACTCAAAATCATAAGACTTAAAAAGATGAAGAAAACTGATTCTGTATATAATTCAATGTTTGAATATACAGCATTCATACCTCTTAATGATGTTATTACTATTTTTGATAATAATAATTTAGTAGACCTTTCTCATAAAAAGAAAAGCGATGATATTGGCGATATCAATAAGAATATCGATGGTATAGAAAATGCACTTGATATTGACATTAAAACTATGCTTGATAATGAAGGTACAACTAGTATGACCGATTTTGAATAGTTAAGTAATTTTACGATATAATACTACATACAAAAAATAAAGGAAACTTATATGAAAATAAACAAAGAAGTGTTTTGTTCCTTGTCAATCGATGGAATACATAGATGGACAAATTGCCCGATTGAAGAAGTGGCTTACTTGCGTGATGACCATAGGCATATGTTTGGTATCAAATGTTTTTCTGAAGTAGAACATAATGACCGTGACATCGAATTTATTGAGCTTAAACATAAAGTATTAGACTATATGAAAGAAACTTATTACGATAATGCTTTAAGATGCCATTACTTTGGTAGTTCTAGTTGTGAAATGATTGCAGAAGAACTCATCAAGGAATTTAATCTTACTAGATGTGAAGTAAATGAAGACGGAGAGAATGGTTCTATTCTCACGGTCGTTAGATAATGAACACGCTATTGGAGCATATGTTTATCAATGAAATAGGTGATAATGCTTCAGTAGTAACTTGGAAAAAAGAATCGGGTACTAGTGTAGGTATATTTTCTGTAAAAGGTGAAGATTTTACAATAGTGATAAACCCGATAAAGAAATGCAAAGAAATATCTGTATTGAACTTCAAATTTTATAATGGAGAAGGTTCAATAGATAAAACAAATCTTATGCTGTTCCATCTTAGCGTTGGTCCAGTCATAAAGAGAGAATTTTTAGCTATGATGGATAAAGAACCTGAATGTATTATATTCAGTTCCAACAAAACAGAAAAATCGAGAGTCCGTATATATGATAAATGGACTGCATTTGTAGCTAAGAAATACGGTTATGAGCAGTTCTATAAAACAGCCATTACTTCGGACGATGATGAATATGCTCTAGTAAGAAAAGACAAAATACAAGCTTTCAAAGATTGCTTTAAGGAAAATAAATGAAGAAAACAATTTGGATAGTAGATATTGAAGGTATTGAAACTCGCTACACGAAACAGTGGAGAGAGAATATACCTAAAATATTCTCTAAAGAAACTGGACTAAATGTAAGAACTATTTCTGGTACTGATTATTCAGGATTAACTGGTGGTGGTTTCTTTGATTTTAGTAAGACTATGAAATACAAAGCCGAACAGCAAATACAGATAGCAGAGATGCTGAGTGATGGTACGATTAAAGACGGTGACTATATCTTCTTTACTGATGCCTTCACACCTACTGTACAAGCTACGAAATACATTATTAATATGACTGATAGAAATATTAAGCTTTATGGCTATATTCACACAAATTCTTACGATAATACAGATATTTTAGGTTTCAAAGGCAACAACCATTGGGCTAAACATTTTGAAGCTAGTATGTTTGAATGTCTTGAAGAGGTTTATGTGGCAACAGAATATCACAGAAAACATTTATTAGAAAACTTCCCTGATTACAGAGAAAAATTTGTAATGTCAGGTTGTCCTACTGATTTAGAAGAACTAGAAAAATATGATACAACAAAAGAGAAAATCATATTATTTCCCCATAGAATCAATGAAGATAAACAACCAGAGATTTTTGAAGCAATGAAAGAATATTTTCCTGAATACAAATTTATCTATACACAATCAGAACCACGGACGAAGGACGAAATGTATAAGCTTATGGCTAAATCTGAAATAGTATTTACATTCTCGTTACACGAAAACTATGGTATTTCTGTTATTGAAGCATTATTTTTGAATTGTAAGCTTATTATGCCTAATGATAAATCTTATGTAGAAATGTACGATAATCGTTTATTATACGAAAGAGATTTAGAAAAAGATTATGTGCAACTTGCTAATTGGATTAAAGGTATTCTTAAGGATGAGAAACTAGATGAGTACTTAGAAAATTCAAAGAAAAACATATCTGAAAATTACTGTAGCTTCACTAAAGCTTGTTCGAAATTAAATTAAGCATAAATACAGTATAATACATATACAAAAGGATAAAAATGAAAAAATTCATTCAAGAACGATACGACAACCGTTATCCCGATGGTGACTTTTCTTCTGATTTTGACAAATACAACGAAATCGAAGACTTTGCACCTAACGGAAACATTCACGATACACAAAATATAACAGATTCAGTCCATTTTATTATGAGAATGGCTACTCAATTTCACTTAACACAAGCATTCAAAGCAATGAAAATCGATTTAACAGATGACAATGTAACAGAAGTTTTTTCTGATGGGAACATTGGTACACCTGGCCGTATAGCTAAGGTATGGTGTGGTGATGGGACTCACGATGATAGAGAATTAGGTTCAGGTAGATGGTCTGTTAAGCCTCGTTTAGCATCATTCCCTAATACTGGAAATAAATCAATACCTATTACAAAAAGAGTAGATATTATCAGTAACTGCTCACACCATTTCATACCATTCACTACAATTGCTAGAGAAGATAGTTATGCTATCATTTCTTATGTACCAGATGAACAAGTCTTAGGTATCAGTAAACTACAGCGTATAGCCGATTGGGTATCACAAAGATTTTTCTTACAAGAAGATTTAACTAAAATGTTATATGATGAAGTAGCTGAAGTAGCTAAGACTGAATCAGTTTATGTTGGATTATTCAATATGGTACACGGCTGTGAGAGTATGAGAGGTGCTAAAGCATCAGATGGTGCTTTTACTTCAGAATATTACGCTGGTGCATTTAATGACCCCGAATTAAGAAAACAAATAAAGGGTTAGTATGACAAATACCTGCACAAATTGTCGTTACAGTCAAACATTTAGTACATTAAATGTAGGACCAGGCGAAACAAGAAAGGAACTTATTATCTGTAAACACGAAGAAGCTAAGAAGAGCACAAATTTTGTTCAACCTACTTTCAGTTGTGTGTACCACGAAATTAAGTAGAAATACAGTATAATATAATAAATAAAGGATATAAATGAAATATATAATTGATAAAAGTTTTAGCTTCTGCTACGGTCACCGGGTGCATAATCAGCGTTTAAATACCGAGTTCACAGAATCTGGAGATGCTTGTTTGGCTTGTAGACACTTGCACGGTCACGAAGGTTTAGTGAAAGTATTTTTAGAAGCCACAGATGACAACAAAAATATCAAAGAAACGGGAATGGCAACCGATTTTAAACACCTTGGATGGTTTAAGAACTTTTTAGATGACACTTTAGACCATAAATTTATTATGGATATTAAAGACCCATTATTCGCTAATGAATTTGGGTTTTGTATCAAAAATAAAGAACTAGTACATACACATAAGATGGCTGAAGGTTATTCTATACCTGATTTGACTTTCCTTAGAGAACAGCTAGATATAGATGATAGTTTATCGCCTGAACAAAAATCAGCTATCTTTGAAAAATACGAAGGTGCTATTTTTGTAGATTTCGTACCTACTTCAGAAAATCTTAGTGGTTGGTTACTTTCAGTGGTACAAGAAAAAATGAAAGGTTTATCTGGTGTTAAAGTGAAAGCAGTAGAATATTGGGAAACACCTAAATCTCATTGTAGAGTAGAAGCATAATGTACACAGAAAATAACAAAGAGTATTTTACTCATAATGATTTTGAAGGATGTGTAAACACCATAGAAAAAGACATTAAGAAACAAAAGAAAAATGTTCATTTAGTGACTCTTTACAGAGGTGGTTTACCTCTCGGTGTTCGTTTAAGCAATTCGATGAATCTACCTTTAAGCATCTTGAATTATCAGAGATACGATGGGAATAAAGAACCTGAAATGGAATTTATGCACAATGCTGGTATTTCTAGCTCTGATATGATTTATATCGTTGATGATATTGCTGATGAAGGTGTGAGCATTAAAGAAACCTTAAAATTTTTACAACCTTTATTTCCTCAGAATGCTTTCAGCGTATATACTCTGATAGGAAAATCTGAACACCCTAAAGAGTGGAAATTTTGTTTAGAACATTCTGGCAATTGGATTGTTTTTGAACCTTGGGAAGGAAAAAACAATGGCTAGTATTGGTGGAATTTTACTCATAATCGGTGCTTATTTTGTTTATAACGGCGACATATTTAAAAGTGTAGGTGCTTATTTCTTAGCCGATATTGTATGGATTTATCTTGCTTATAATAGTGGGGATTATTTTGGGACAGGAATGGTTGTCATTGGTACTATGTTCGGTGTAGGTGCTTTCATAAAAATGAACTATGGAAAAATGAGAAAGACTTTAGATTTATAAATATAATAAATCACAACGGAGAACACAATGCAAACATTCCACGAATTAGTAGAAAAGAAAGCTTCTAAGAAAGCTAAGAATAAAAAGAAGCGTAAAGCTAAAGGTATTAAAGGTAAAACTTTTGACAAAAAAGTACAACCAAAATTAGCGGCTATCGTTAAAAAGAACGCTAAAAAAAGAGGTAACAAATAATGAATAAAATTGAAGCACTAGCTGAATATTTAGAATTGGATGAAGTCGATATTGTAGAAGAATATGGCCAAATGGTCACTGAAGATGGTGACTATATAGTTTGTACAGAAGATGAAGGTCGCGAATTAGCTATGACTAGTATTATTGATTTATTTGATGATATTGGTGTATTCGGTCTTAGCGATTTAGTTTCTGCTTGGGCAATGGATACAGTAGAAGATGGTTGGTTTGATGATGTTCAAAAAGAATCTCACGAAGCATACGCTGAAGATATCCAATCTGAAGAGTCTTCAGATGATGACTTATATGCTAACAGACTACACGAAGAATTAGTTGATGCGGGGCTAATGGATGCATTTGATGAAGATGAGTCGGATACAATGGATGATTTAGCTTCAGAAGCTGAAGGAAAAATTGATGAATTAGCTGATTATATGATGGAAAATGATTCAGTTGAATGGTTCAAAAATAACTTTGGTGAAGATGAACTTTCAACGACAGTTAAGAAGAATAATTTAGTTGATGAAGAAGAATTAGCTGAAATGATTATTGATTCTGATGGTGTAGCTAATACACTTTCTAGTTATGACGGTGAAGAAATAGATTTAGGTAGTTTTTACGCTTATAGAACGAACTAGGTTAACGCAGTAAATCTGCGTACTTACCTAGTTTTTTCGTTTTAGAGAGGAATTCAATTTCCTCTTCATCTTCTCTATAATCTTTAACAATTTTCTTAAATTTTCCACTTTTATCCATTAAATCAACTATTTTGCCCTCATAAGTTTTTACACTAATATCAGGTTCCCCAGCTAACATAGCTTTCGCTGCATTAAATGAACCACTAACGACTGCTTGTGCTAATGCAGTCGTTTCATCCGAAATAGTATCTACACTCACACCTTTCTTTACGAGAAATTTAATTACATCGACATCACCTCTACGACCAGCAACGAACATTGCATCTGCACCATCACTACCCTTTATATTAATATCAGCACCCTTGGATAACATTAATTTTATAAGATTCATATTCCCGCCACCTACAGCTATATGAAATAATGGTAGGTGAAACGCTGGTGCTTTCTGATTCAGGTCGATTCCATCGATTGCTCTACTAATATCATTCATATCACCTCTATCTAATAGTCTAGCAAAGTCTTGGAAACCCATCACATCTTTTTTCATATTTTTCTCCTTCACTCTCATTTTATAAATATTTATAAACCTCAAAGGACTCCCATAGAATTACTTATCCTTGACCTCATCGGTACTATCGCTTTCACTATATCTGGATTTATTATTGCAGTAAGAAATAAAATGGACCTATTGGGTATTGTTATTATCTCATTCATATCTGCTTTTGGTGGAGGTGTTGTTAGAGATTTATTAGTAGATAGAACGCCGTTTATATTTACTGAAAGTTATCCATTATTTATTTCTCTCTCTATTATAGTAATCAGCCTTTTCCTAAAAATAAATTCTGTACAGAAACTTGAAGATAGTAAAGTGTTCGTCCTTAGTGATACTATTGGTCTAGCCGTCTTCGCTTATAGTGGAGCCTTGATAGGTATAGAATACGATTTCAATTTTATGGGTATTGTATTCTTAGGGTTACTCACAGCAACTGGTGGTGGACTTATTCGTGATGTAGTAATGAGTAAGAGTCCGTTTTTATTATCAGAGGGTTTCTATGGTACAGTAGCAATCATCATAGGAATTTTAACATATCTCGTACCAATGTATTCAATAATGATTATCAGTACGGGTATATTAATCAGAATAGTAGCAATAAGATATGGGTGGCGGTTACCTATCAAGAAATATTAGCATTTAAGGTGGCTGTAAGGTTACTTATGTTATAATATTACATATAAAGAGAAAGAAGGAAAATATTATGAACTCAATCAACAAACAATACTCATTTACTTCACTTACTGAATTTATTCGGTCACTTGCTACGACTGATGGTTGGTTACTCGTTAAACAAGGACTAACATTAGCACAAGAGATTGAAGATAGACTACAACAACAAGATAATTCATCAAGTACGGCTGATATTATACTATTAAGTACTTTGGTGGTAGAAGATAATACAAATGTTAAACTAGATGATGATATTCGTAGCGAACTACATAAAACAGATAATTTCTTGCATTTTGAAAGAATAGAAAATAAATCAAAAAGACACGAATGGTCATTAGTAAAAATTGATGATTTGATTGATAACTTTAGTGAATTAAGAGCTGAATTCATCAATTTACAATCATCTTCTGCAGTACATACAGAAAATCTAGTCGAACAATTTGTATTTGATAAATTCCTAACAGATAAAGAATTTATGAGTGCATTAGACCAAAGAATTTACAAAGCAAAAGAAACTGCTGTAAAAAAACTTACGGGTAAAGATGGATATAAAGATTATGAATTAACACCTTGGCAAGACCTTAGTGTTAATATGTTAATGAAAGCAGATAAATTTTACAACTTATTATCATTATCTCCTAGATTCGGAAAGACTTTGAATACAAATGAAATAGTTAAAAGAATAGCAAGCAAAACAAATGAAAGAGTTGTTCTTTTACCGGCATCAAAAAATCTTGCTAGTAATGCTTCATTCGTATCAGATTATAATGAGTTTGGTTTTGATATTCACGGTGGTTTTGATTTATGTGAAGAAGGTTCATTATTTGTCGGTTCAGGTAAAGAAAAGAATGTACCAATAGAAGTACTTATAGATAAACGAATTGAGGTTCTGAAAACAAAAATATCACCAACTGATTTGGTGGTAATGGTTACAGATGAAGCAGACATAGCTTCACATACAGATAAAGCTGTATTATTCCTTGAAGCAATTAAGAGCAACTTTAATGTTATCAAACAAATTGCTATGTCAGGAACTGGTATTTACAAAGCATCTAAAATATTTAAAGGTATAGCTGAAGAAGATGTACATTTTGAACACACTAACTATACAGATTTGAGTGGTTATGGTGTTGATACATTAGTAAGAAGAAACTTCTATAATGTACAATTCGATATGGTTGGTATAATTGAAGACATTAAAGAGTCAATGCAAGAGAGAGGTGTTGATTTAAGTAATTTGACTAAAAATCAACAAGCATCGTTAGAAATTATGAATGTTAATCAAGCATTTAATCAGCCTGATACTTGGGACACATTAGCAAACTATGTTTATCAGTATGTTAGTGACAAACAAGAACGAAAACTTAATCTTAAAAAGACTAAAGCAGTAATGGTATTTACTCCAAGTAGAACTGTTAAAGCATTAGGAGAGTTTGTATCACAATTCAATGAAATGTATCCTGAATTTGAAACTATGATATTAACTGGTAATGAGAAAGATATGACTAATAGAAGTGCTCAAGCTAAAACTAAAGAGAAAATATCTACAATGAGAAAATTAGGTATAAACAAAAGACTTGTAATATTTAGTATGTTAATGGGTTCTCGTTCATATAGTATACCCGAAATTAGGAGAGTTGTAGTATTCGATGACAATGAAGTTAATGGTACATTTTATCAAAAGATTTCAAGATGTTTAACTTATGATTACTCTATAAGAATATTTCAACCAATTCAAGATGCCGATATAATGAGAGTATCGTTTGGTAGTTGTAATCTTGCTGCAGAGTTGTTTTTGGTTGAAAATGGTTCTATTAGAGCAAATGAAGATGGTAAAACAAAAACAAAAATATTCTTAGAAAGAAGTACATTTTGTGATGTAGTATATAAAGAAAATAACGATGGTATGACGGTTACTACTTTAGGTACAAATGATGATACAGTTATAGTTGAAATCGATAAAATGATGAAATATACTGATTCAACAAAATACATCGTAGCTAGATTATGGGAAGAATTACTTTCAATAGATGAAGACCTTAAAACATCAAAATCAAAAGCACAAAAGAGCTCAGTAACATTAAGTGTATCTAAAACTAAAAAAGATAAACCTACTGGAGATTCAGTTGTTATAGATTTCAACAACAAAACAAGTGCAGATGAAAAGTTACTTGAAACATACATAGATATTGTAAGAACATTGCCTTATTTGAGTTATATTGCAGGACATAGTAATTTACAAGATTTAATCGGTGCTGATTGGAGCGACATTGTAGTACTAAATAAAGAAGATTTTGTAAATAACCTATCAAATGAGCTATTTAAGGAATCAGTGGAATCAATATTTAGAAATGTAACACTTAATGATGAGAGTATTTCAGAAAATGTTTCTTTATATTTAAGTTATATTTAATCAGATTTATGTTATAATATTACATATAAAGGAAGGAAATAAAATGAATGTATTACTAGCATATAGGGGAGAGTCTTTTGTTACAGAAGCCTTCCCCGAAATTATTAAGCATAAAAATGATATAATAACACTAATAGTTAAAGATAAGAACGAACAATTTTGTATTAAAGCTATAGCTGGATGCCAATTCAGAATACACGAGATAGATACTATTGAACTAAACATTATCACAGCTGAAGAATATTTAAAAAAGGATTTTGGAATGAAATTTGACCATATAGCACAAAACCCTCCTTATGAAGTACCTGTAGGCGATAAAAAGACCCAAATTATTTGGGCTAAAATTGTTATTAAGAGTTATGAACTACTTAAGGATGGAGGCACAATGACTTCTGTACACCCAGGTGGTTGGAGATTTGCACTAGATACTTCTGGTACGAACCTCAAAAAGATTAAAGAGATATACACAACAAATAAAATAGTAAAAATGGAACTAAACGATATTTTCAGGGGCGAAGAAACTTTTGGGGCTACAACTGATTATGATGTTATAACTTTAGTAAAAGAACCTAGTAATGGAGAAGTAGTAATCAATACTAGAACCAATAAAGATTTTGAAATGAATATCAAAACTAACCCTTTAATACCTACTGATGGGCTTGATATTTTTGAATCAATCAGAGCAAAAGATGGCGAAGAAAAAGTTGAATTACTTTACAGTAGAAGTGCATATGGTTCAGATAAAAAGAACATAGTAAAAGATGAAACAGTTGAGTTCAAATACCCTATTATATACACTATAACAAATAAAAACGGTATAAATTTGATGTATTCAAATACTAACCAGAATGGTCATTTTGGTGTACCAAAACTTATTATTAAAAAAGGTAGCAAAACTTCTATTATTGATGAAACTGGTAAATATGGTTTAGCACAGTTTGCTGCTGGTATAGTAGATGAACCAGAGAATCTAGTAGAAATACAGCAAGCTATAGACTCTGAAAAATTTAGGCTCTTACAGCAGAAGTTTACTGGAAGTAGTAACATAGGTATTTCAATCGATGGCTTGGGTACAATGTACAAGTTCATAAAAGAATTCAGAAAAGATTGGTATAAAGACTTTATTTAAGGTGGCTCTTAGATAACTTATGTTATAATATTACATATAACAAATAAAAGGATAAGACAATGAGAAATTTAACTAACCAAGAAAGAAACAAATACAATGAGATTGTATCAAATATTCGTAGTACTGCAAAGAACACAAAATATGAATCTGAAGCAAACAGCATTATTTCGGGTACTATGGGAGAAAACATAGACTTTCTATCTGATAACAAACATTCAGAGTGCGAAGACATCTATAAAGGCATTATATCTGAATGTAGTACTGCTTTAGCATTTCTACAAGGTAAATCATTCAATGAAGATAATCTATGGGTTGGATTATCAGAACTCAATAGTTAATATGCAAGAAGAATTCCACTACAGCGATGACCGTGATGAACGCGTAAAAGAAACGGGAGAGGTTTTCACACCTGATTCTCTCGTTCAAAAAATGCTAGATTCATTAGGTATCGACTGGTCAAACCCTCCACAAGATAAGACATTTTTAGACCCAACGATGGGTTCAGGTAATTTCTTAACTGCTTTAGCCAAAAGAGGCATTCCTCTTCATAATATCTACGGTGTTGATTTAATGCCTGATAATGTAGAAACGACACGAAAACGCTTACTAGAAATTTGTGGTGACACAGAAACAAACAGGAATACACTGCACATAAATATCATACAAGGTGATGCACTCAAATACGATTACGATTTCGGTGAATCTGAAGCTTATATGGACGAGTGGTAAAATATTGAGTAAAATATTAAGTAAAAATCTATTATAATACACTCTAAACATTCATCAAAAAGGAAACCAATGCAAGCTAATAATGTAAGAAAAATATCTGCTATCACAAAAGTACTGAAACGACCAAATCGTTATATCGGTGCTGTTCAAGCTGTTCAAGAAATGAGATACTTTTTAAGTGACTCGAAAATAGCAAAACAAGAAATCAAATTTGTCCCAGGTCTTATCAAAATCATTAGAGAGGTTATAGATAATTGTATCGATGAAGGCGTAAGAACAAACTACAAATTTGCTAATAAGATTGACATTGTAACGAAAGATAATTATATTTCTGTCCGAGATAACGGTAGAGGTATCCCAATTATCCCTATTGAATCGGATGATGATGTAGAAATCAATATGATGATGCCAGAGGGTGCTTGGACAGAGCTTGATGCTGGTTCAAATTTTGATGACGCCGAAGACAATGCTACTCTAGGACAGAATGGTGAAGGTGTTTCATTGACTTGTATTTTCTCTAAAGAATTTACTGGAACAACTATTAATGATGGTAAAATATTCACATTGAAAGCGAAAGATAATCTATCAGAGAAAGAAGTAAAACAAGGAAAAACTTCTAAGGCACCTGGGACATTAGTTCACTTCTTACCTGATTATAGTATCTTTGGTCTTAATGGTTTCACTAAAATTCACGAGGAAATATTAGCTTATGATGTGCTTAATCTAGCTCTTATGTATCCCAAAATCAAGTTCACTATCAATGGTGTAACGATTAAGGCTAAGAACTTCAAAGATTATGTAGATATGTATTCTAATTTCTACGAAGGTTCTCCTGAGATTATCGAAGTCCGTGGTCTTAAAATCGCTGTTATGAACAATCCAAATGATAACTTTGAATTTGTTCATTATATTAACGGTCTGAATGTTAATAACGGCGGTAAACCTATGAATTGGGCTATGAATGCTATCTCAGGTAAATTGACTGATAAAATTTCTAAGAAATATCCAAACATTAAGAGTGGAGATGTTAAGAATAAACTGTTTACTATTGTTTTATTTGATGGTATGTTTAATCCCCGTTTTGAAGACCAAATTAAATCTGTTTGTTCAAACACTTTTACGCAGTTCAAGTCGCAAATAGATGAACCTGATTGGGATAAGATTGTAGATAGACTACACAAAAATAAAGACATCATTGGCCCTATTACTGAAGTGTATAGAATCAAAGAAGAATTTGCTAAGAGAAAAGAATTAGCAGGTTTAGAGAAGAAAACGAAGAAAATTAAATCAGAGAAATATTTTCCAGCAACTGGTATGAAAAAATATTTAGTGATTTGTGAAGGTGCTTCTGCTCGTGGTGGTTTAATGCCTGTTCTTGGTAGAAAAGAATTCGGCTTCTACGAAATGAAGGGTGTACCACTCAATGCTTTTGATGCTAGTCAGTCTAAATTCACAAACAACACAGAACTATCAGAATTATATAGCATCGTTAAGAACGAAGGCTATGAGTACATCATTTATGGTACAGACCAAGATTTGGATGGTATCCACATTCGTGGTCTGTTACTAGGTTTCTTTCACAGATATTTACCTGAATACTTAGAAAAAGGTAAAACAGGCGTTCTTAATACACCGATTCTAGGTGCTAAGAAAGCCGGGAAAGTAATGAAATGGTGGTACAGAATAGGGGATTTCGATGAGAATGAAGCTAAAGGACTCGAAGTAAAATACTACAAGGGTTTAGGTTCGTGGAAAGAGAAAGATTTGAAAGCAATTATTGCTAAAGATACTATCTCTAAAATGATTGATATTTTTGAAGTCGATGACCCAAGCATCTTAGGTGACTGGTTATATGGTGATAAGAAATTTTCAGATAAGAGAAAAGGTTATATTATGGCCAATGAATTCTCTTTAATAAAACTTTAAGGATAAATAATGGAACCAGATGAAAAAATAAGTAGAATATTAGATGGGTTATATGCTCTTGAAGAAACGAGCGTAATCCACGAGCAAATCACAAACCAAATAACAAATGTTGCCAAATTATACATTTGTAATAACTACGATTTGGGTTATGAAGCTGAGAGCAAAGAAGATGAGTTTTTAGATTTCTTAGATGAAACTGTTGGATATAGTTTGTCTGAATGGGTAGATAATTTAGATGAAATAGCACACGAGAATGTTTATTCTGTTTTACAACAAGCGGCATCAATATCATTAAGCGAATCATCATATCTCGATGAAGATGAATTATTAAGTAGAATTGAAGTATAATATAGGAATAAAAGGAACCAAATGAAAATAACAGACTTTTTCAATACAGATTATGTGGACTATGCTTCTTACGATAATCTCCGTAAGATTGCCTCATACATTGATGGACAAAAAAATACAGCTCGTAAAATATTATATACTGTTATAGATAAAAATATCACAAAAGAGATTAAAGTGGACCAGTTATCTAACAAGATGGCCGAACACACTCAATATCTACACGGTGGTGCTCAAGGTGTTATCGTTACGATGGCACAAAATTACACTGGTACTAATAATTTACCAGTCCTAACGAGAGAAGGAAACTTTGGTACGAGATTTAGTCCTGAAGCATCTGCTCCTCGTTATATCTATACAATGAAAGAAAAATATACAGATAAATTATTCCTTAAAGCCGATAACGATATCCTAATACCGCAAGAATTTGAGGGTGATAAAATTGAACCTCGTTTCTATGTACCTACACTGCCTCTATTACTTATTAATGGGTCAGAAGGAATTTCATCGGGTTTTGCACAAAAAGTACTAGGAAGAAATCCAGTACATATTAGAAATTATATTGAAAATAAACTCAACGGCTCTAAGAAAAAAGTAGACCTTAAACCTTTCTTTAATGGTTTTACTGGTACAGTGGAACAAGGCGAAGAATCTAATAAATGGCTAATCAAAGGTTCATTCGTTAGAAAAACTATCACAAGCATCGAGATTACTGAATTGCCTATAGGATATAACCTGAAATCTTATATCAAGGTTCTTGACAAACTAGAAGATGATAAGGTCATTAGGTCTTATAAAGATTTAAGTGATGGAGATTTATTCAAATTCATAGTGAATATCGAATCAAAAGTATTGAAGTCTTGGAACGATGAAAAGGTTCTCGATAAACTAAAGCTTGTTAAAAAACTTTCAGAGAACTACACTTGTATGGACGAAAATAACAAGATTAGAGTTTTCAAGTCAGTTGAAGAAATTCTCGAAGCATTCATAGATATTCGTTTACAGTATTTCACTAAGAGAAAAGCATCACAGTTAGCTGGTATTAAGAATTCTCTAAGAATTCTTGCTAGTAAGTACATCTTTATTAGTGCTGTAATTAAAGGTACGATTGAAGTAAATAACAAGAAAAAAGATGAGATTATTAAACAGATTGAAACAGTCGATAACATTCAGATGGACGAAGGTTCTTATGACTTTTTATTAAGAATGCCAATCTACTCATTGACTGAAGAAAAAGTGCAAGAGCTTCTTACGCAGATTAAAAGTGGTAAAGCAGAATACGGCACAGTTGCTGGAACTGATGAAACGACAATGTGGAACAACGATTTAGGTGCTCTGTAATGAATAAGATAGAGCAAATGGTTGTCGATTTAGACAAAGAATTGGAATTCGACCTAACTAACCTAGATAAGGTTCTTGTAAGGTTACCAATGCTATATAACCAATATCTTTTAGAGTGGTTTAATGCTGCTAGAGCCATAGACAAACTAGAAATAGAAATGTCAAATATGTATGCTGAATTATTTGGTTACTACAAAGTACACTACGAGGTAGATTTGAGTTCGGCTGAAGTTAAAGCAATGATAGAAAATAATGTGGAACGAAATGCAGTGAAATCGAAACTCTCTGCAGCAAAAACTTATGTGTCGTTCGTTGAAAAGTCAATGGACAACATAAATAACGCTCGGTGGTCTGCTAAATCACTTTTAGATTACGAAAATTTCAAACAAGGTAATAAATAGTATAAATAGTATAAAAGGAGATTAAAATGAAAAAGTTTAGTAAGTTTCAAGTTACAGAGAGTAAAAAAGAATTAACAGAAGATATAGCAGAAGGTTACTTCAAAGACTTCTTAGAATTAGATATAGGTGAGTTTAATATTGTTGTAGTTGATGGTTTTGAATATAAAGAACTAATAAAATTCAATAAAGACTATAAAGTATTGGGTGTTAATCCAAGAAGTGGTTCAGAATTAGATATAGTTTTTGCTAAAGCATAGTCAATGTACGGTGTAGATATGTGCCACAGACTTAAAAAATAGCATCATTCAGAGTTCGTTCAAGATTTCTTGCTCTTAAAACTAGAAATCTCCCTTCCCTATAAATAATCATAAACACAAGGAGAATACGATGAAAAAATTTAGCGAATTCGTAAACGAGAATACAGACAAAATGAAAGATGAACTAATGGACTTAGTTGGTTCTAAAGCAGACCAAGATATGTGGGACTGGTTTGAAGAAAATATGGGCGATTCTGGTATTTATGCAGGTGATGCGGTTCCAGAAGATTATTTAGAAGCTATGGACGACAAGAAGACTAAAGCTCTTTACAAAGCTATGAAGAAATACTTATAGAAATATGAGAACTTTTAGACAGATAGCCGAAGATGATGCCAGTATCGTAAAGGTAGGGCAGATTTGGACAGAGAATGTGCCTAAATGGAATAAGAGCATCACGCTTACGATAGAAATATTGGAAGCTCTTGGTGATAATAAATTCAAAGTGCAATCTTCAGACCAAAATAAGATTAGTACTATCACAAAAGATTATATACTCAAAAACTACACTAACTAGCATAGTTAAGTGTAAAGAGTGTATAATTGTTTAAATAAAAAGGACAACTATGCACCACAATCACTCAGCATTTACGCTATTCCTCATAAAACTTTTAGGAACAAAAACACGCAGAACATCTTATAAAAAAGAGTACATCGATTACTCTTGGTCACCATTCTGGACTGTATTAACATATACTTTCACAGAAAGAGTTTAAATGTACGCTTTAACAGATTTAAACGAGAGCTATGTCCTCCTACAAACTGAAGACTACGATTTTAAGAGGACTGTAATAGATTCTTTATCTGTATTCACGGAAGGATATAAATTTATGCCTTCATATCGTGCAGGTATTTGGGATGGTAAAAAGCATTTTGCTATCATTACTGATGAAGGAGATATAAAGTTCCCTAAGGGATTAATATCGTATGTTCTCAAACGCCTTAAAGATGATAAGAAAGAATACCAATATCAAAGACTATCACACGCACACATAAAAGAACCAAAGAAATCAGAATTTGACAAATGGGTTGGTACACTAGGTTTACCTTTTACGCCATACGATTATCAGTTACAAGCAAGTTATGATGCTATTCGGCATAAACGATTAGTGATTCAGTCAGCTACTGGTTCTGGTAAGTCATTGATTCTTGGTATGATTATGTACTATCAATTCAAAGCAAAAAGAAAAACTTTACTTATTGTTCCTAATGTTCTTCTACTACAACAAATGAAACAAGATTTAATAGATTATTTCGGTACTTGCGATTTCAATGACCATATCGTTACTATCGGTGGAGATTCAGTCCTTTCTAAACAAGAAAAGGAAGAAGTATTTGCTGATGATTCAGTTATCATTTCTACTTGGCAATCTTTGTATGCTAATCCGTCGTTAGTTCAAGATGTAGAATGTATCATCGTTGATGAAGCACACGGCGCGAAAGGTGACAGTATTGCTTTACTAGCTAATGCTGCTGAGTCGTGTACTTGGAGAATAGGATTGACTGGTACGATGCCTAGAAATTATGCCGATAAAATGAGTATTCTTGCTATTCTTGGTCAAGGTAAGGTATATATTACACCACAAGGATTAGTGGAAAGAGGACTTGCTACACCAGTTCATATTACTACGATGTTTTTTAACTATTCTGCCGAAGAAAGAAAGGTCGTTAAGGCTCTTAAATCGTATCAAGATGAAATTAAATTTTTAAATTCTCACGACATAAGAAACGACAAAATAGCAAAAATTACCACTAAAATGACCGGGTTAGGGAATACACTGCTGTTATTCGACACAGTAGCTCACGGAAAAAAACTGCTTGAGCTTCTCGTTAAGAATAAATGCTCTAATGAAAAGGTCAGACTGCTTGATAAATTCACGCCAAAATTTATGAAAGAAGCTTACGACCCCGAAGCACTAATGGTATTCAATGGGGATATTACAGAGAAAGAAATCAAAAAATACAAAAAATTTCTTGAATCGCTAGAGGAACCTCAGGAATATAATCCCGATTTACTAAAATCTCTTAGCGAATACGATGTGTATTTTATTTACGGTGGAGTAGAAGCATCACAGAGGGAAGCAATTAGATTGCTTGTGAAAGATAAGCTTAAGGTTACCATCGTGGCCAATTACCAAACGATGAGTACTGGTGCTAATATCCCTTCACTAGCCAATATCGTGCTTGGAGCTAGTACGAAGAGCTTTATTCGATTGGGTCAGAGTATAGGGCGTGGTATGCGTCTTCATAGCAGTAAAAGCCGAATGAACCTCATCGATGTTTGTGATGATTTAACCTACAAGACAGCGAGAAGCGAGAAGAAAAATTATGTAATGAAACATTTTCAGAGCCGGTTGGCCGAATATATGGATTGGGGCTACCCAATTACAGAGAAAGAAATCGATTTATTTTAACGCTTTAATCTCCTTTTAAGGATTGATATGTTATAATACATCTATCAAAACATAAAGGTCTAAAATGAGAAAAAGTTACATAGTTAGTCAAATGGTAAAAGGTACATTCGTACAAAAAGTTGAAAGATTTCAAAAGAATTTATTAGCATTTGTTGAAGGTCGTGGTGAATTACCAACTGGTAATATCGAAACAATTCGTTTAGACTCTATTAATCATAGTACGAGAGAAATGGTACAAGGTGGCTGTGATGCACGAATGGCTAAAAGAATCAGTACTAATGTCATCAATGAATTAATGTATGGATTGATGGACGATGGTATGATGCAGACACGATAATTTAATAATAAAGCAAAGTTAAGTATAACTTTGTTATAATACTACTATCAAACAAAACAAAACAAAGGTGATAAATGCTAAACAAAAATACAAAAAATGTACTTAGTGCTTTAAGTGCAATCAACACACAGGCCATTATAACATATCCAGTAACTGGAATCAAAATGGGGAATAACATACAGGCCTTCTTCAATCTTGAAAAACTAGGTGAAGCATCGTTCGAGGAATTTGGTATCTTTAATATACCTGAATTACTTAGTACAATCGGCGTTATTGGCGAAGATGCTGATATTGATTTAACTAGTGGTATTCTTACTATTAGTAACGATAATTCAAATATTCGTTATGCTACGACAAACATTTCTCTAATTGAGGAAGAAGCTAGGACTAAACTTGATATGGTTGACCGTATTAAGACAAACGAATTAGTAGCAACTTTTGAGTTACCAGCTGGAGAACTTGATAAACTGAAGAAAGTTTCAGGTGTCCTTAAAGATTTAACTGATTTAAGTATCGACTGTGCTAAAGATGAGAGTGATGTTATTACTTTAACTGCACAAGGTAAAGAGAAATCTTCAAATAACATTGCTATTAAGTTCAATGGTGTTGTTAATAGTGAAGTTCAGTTAAAAATCGTTATGAGTAACTTATCAAAACTTCCAAACACTTCATATAATGTAAGTGTTTTCAAGTCAAATAAAGGTTCACTTATTAGTTTATTTGAATCACAAGATGTAGATGGACTAGCAGTAGTTATCTCTTCAAAATAGGCTATATAGCCTATAAATAACACATACCCTAATATAATGTTGTGAATGGTACATAACAGGCTCATCCTTTAGGATAGTTCGGGTATTCAAAAAGTCCTTAAAGCGGGAATAAGACTCAACTTATGAAAAGTGGTTGCGGGAATTAGAAAATCTAAGTTACTTTTAAGTAAAAATTAAGTAACTTTTAGATATAATAGTACTGTAACAAACAAAAAGGGGATAATCGGTTTAGACTGGATTATATCTGATTCGAAGACAAGTAGTTATGTAAAACTTAAAAACAACCAAATTGTAAATGCTAACACAAATACATACACTTACGAAGGTGCTCTAGTAGCATAATCGTTCCAAGTGAGTCACAGCTTGGTTACCAAAATGGACATCGTTTTTTGAAGTGCACATAGCACGGAGGAGTTTATCTATCTGTAAATAGAGAACCTGAATGAGTCTTTCAGTAAATGGCATCAACAAATGGGCTTGAGAGCACAGTATAAAATTAATACTCACATAAACTTGTATGACTTGATGAAAGAGTTTTTTAGGACGGGAGTTCAATTCTCCCTATCTCCACCATGATTTAACATAGTATATAGACTTTTTAGGAAGCTTATATAATGTGTTATAAATATAGACATATTAAGAAGTTAAGTAGAAATTAAGTAACTTTACGATATAATTACACATAAAAACAAATAGGAGAAACACAATGACAAAATTAAACTTAGTCTTAATAGATACATTATCGCATACAAGTGAATCCGTAGTTTCTGCTAGTGTATTCGCTGGCCTATGGTCGGTGGGGATGCTCGTAACCTGATTTTTAATAAACAATAGTTTATTAAGGGATTGGGTTCATTTTGAATTCAATCCCTTTTTTTTGGGCAAGAAATCCGTGAGGTTGTCAATGAAGACACTAAAATAAAAGATGGATGATTCGACAGTATGGGAGTCAGGTGGTTTTGAAAGCCATTGCGTGTCAAAAGCGTTGTGAGTTCGAGTCTCACATCATCCTCCAAAAATATGGACTCTACCGCTGAGGTAGCAAAGTCGGTTTGAACCCGATGGATAGGTTAAACTATGGGTTTCGATTACTCTAGGGTCCTCCATTATAGGTGTATAGTTTAGTGGTAAAATAAGGGATTCCAAATCCTTTGCCCGGTGTTCGATTCACCGTACGCCTGCCAAAGATAGAAAATATGCTCGATTAGTTCACTGGTAGAACACCTCCTTTACACGGAGTAGGTAGAAGGTTCGATTCCTTCATCGAGTACCAAAAATGCGAATATGGTGAAACTGGTAAACACGGTTTATTAGTACTAAGAAAAATGGGTTAGCCTGATTAAGAGAGTACTAGGAAAACTAAACTGATACTAAAAATATTTTGAAGGTTCAAATCCTTCTATTCGCTCCAAATGTTAGAATATGCGGGTGTAGCTCAATGGTAGAGCCACTGGTTTCCAACCAGAAGACCGGAGTTCAATTCTCCGTACCCGCTCCAAAATATGCGAAAGTAGCTCAATGGTAGAGCATCTGGTTGCCAATCAGAAGGTTGTGGGTTCGATGCCCATTTTTCGCTCCATATGCTCGATTAACTCAATGGTAGAGTGTTTCTTTGACTTAGAAATGGTAGAAAGTTCGATTCTTTCATCGAGTACCAAAAATTAAGTAAAAAATAGATATAATAACCATAATACTACAAGACAGAGATAGTTTCAACCTCTTAAAGACTCTATGGTATGGAACCCTAAGTTATGAATAGATACACTACAATTTATTGTAGATACAGAAGTACAGAGTAGTATTACCTCGATTTGGCTTGATGTAAGCTAGGAAGAAAACAATTTGTGTATTCAGTAATGAGTTCAAAGCACAATAGCCTGGATGGTATTAGAAACCTACAAAGGGACAACGGTCTCGACATAAAGGATAAAAATGAAGATTATATTTCCTGCTTTGATTATTAACAAAGCAACAAAAGTTATTTTTTCTGTAAATGAACGAGGTTATCAAAATTATGTAACTGAATCAAATGCTTGTAGATTAGCAACGAAAGAAGAAGTACTTGAATTAGTAAGAACGATTAAGTCTTAATGACTTATTAAGCATTCAGAGAGTGTTTAATTTATTATTAAAGGAGAACTTATATGGCACACAGTAAAGAAGAAGTTGAGTTCATTAAGAACTTTATAAACAAAAATGAAGACGCTAGGATTTATCTTGGGGTCGATTCACAACGAATGAAGAAAAAAAGAGTTAAATTTGCGACAGTAGTTATTATACACTTTCACGATGAAAATGGTATAGGTAAAGGTGCTAAAATCTTTACAGATGTACAATATCAAGATGTAAAAGATACAAACCTTGGTAGACCATTTAATCGGATGATGAAAGAAGTACAACTTGTTACAGAACTTTATAATCAACTAGAAGATGTTTTAATGGACAAAGACTTCGAGATTCACTTAGATGTAAATCCTGTCGAAGGAACTGGTTCAAATGTTGCTCACGGAGCAGCAAAAGGTATGATATGGGGAATGGTAGGCATCGAGCCTGTTTGTAAACCAAATGCTTGGGCTGCAAGTTGTGCAGCCGACAGATATTCAAAATAGTAAATCTTTTTTGAGTATTAAGAGAAAATTAAGTATCTTTATGTTATAATACATACATAAAGAGAGATAGTATATAGAGTTTTTGACTCTTATAAATACAATAAAATTAAACAGAGGAAACATTATGAGAACAGCATTAAATAACTTAACAATATTATGTAGTATATTAAGACATAGCCTGATGCTGAGCCGTAGTGGAACTGATTTCTGATGAAGAGAACTTAAATAAAAGTTTTCCTCAAAGGGAGTCAGTTCTTAATTGAATTGACTCCCTTTTTTTTGGGCAAGAAATCCGATGTCAATGAAGACACTAAAATAAACAAACAATGCTCTGACCATAAGGTTTGGACGGTAGGCTCATAACTTACTGAAAAGGTTTCGAATACCTTCAGAGCAACCAAAATATGGCGTGATTATCTTATCGGTTAAAGTCTCGGGTTGTGAACCTGAGTAGCTGGGTTCGATTCCCAGATTTCGCCCCAAATATGTCGTTGTGCCTCAACTGGATGAGAAACGAGCTTCTAACTCGTGGCGCAAGCTTATGTAGGTTCGAATCCTATCAGCGACACCAAATTTGGAGAATACACCTAAGGTAGGTAAAGAGATTGCTAATTTCTGGCTGGTAAAACAGTAGTGGGTTCGATTCCCACATTCTCCTCCATTTATAAAATATGCACTTATGGCGAAACTGGTAGACGCTGTGGGCTTAAAACTCATTTCCTTCGGGAGTCTCGGTTCGAATCCGAGTAGGTGCACCAAAACTTAAAATGTAAAAGTAAAAAGTAAACTTATAAATAGTAGTATATAGACTTTTGGAGATATACAATGAATTATAAATTGCACTATGAAAAACTCATTCTAAGAGGTAAAAATAGAAAGCTAGATTGTTATAAAGAAATACACCATATAGTACCTAGAAGTATGAATGGCACAGATGATAAAGAAAATCTTGTAGAATTAACTGCAAGAGAACACTTTATTGCTCATATACTGCTACTAAAGATATATCCAGGTAAATATAGTCTTATAAAGGCTGTAAGTATGATGTGTGTTATAGGAACGGGTCAAGATAGGTCAATGAATCGTATGTACGGTTGGTTGAGAGAGAAGTTTAGTGAAGAAATGAGTCGCAGTCAAACTGGTGAAGGAAATTCACAGTTTGGTACTATGTGGATTCATAACTTAGAACTAAAAGAGTCAAAGAAAGTACCTAAAGGTGAGATACCCGAAGGTTGGTTGAAAGGTCGTAAAATGAAGTTTGGTAAATCAAAAAAAGAAAGTGATAGAGAACAGAGACTTTTGGAGAAACAAACTAATATAAAAGAAAAAACTGAATTTGTCAATAGAGTATTAGATACTTTAGAAGATAATAAATTTGAATCAATAGCAGAAATGTTGAGAGAAGGATTTTATGAAGAATACTATTCATCAAAACTCACAAATATTCTGAAAAGATATAATTGTAAAAGATATGAAATGCTTATACAACCTAGATTTAACGGTAAGACAACAAATAGGAAAGATAATGAAAGATGAACAAAAAAGAGATAAAGGTAAATATACAGAAATATTTACAAAAGAAAAAGATAATGTAACATATACAATGATTGAAACAACAGTAGTTGGTAGAAATTATGAGATTATGAACTATCAAAGAGAATTCAACCCAGGGATTAAATATCCAATGACTTGGGAACAAGTATAAAAATTCAAGGATGCGTTTGTAGCCCAGCGGTGAGGCAACGGTTTTAGAAACCCAAATCTGTAGGTTCGAATCCTATCAGACGCACCAAATAAAAGGAATAAAAATGGATAAGAACTTTAAAGATTTAGAAATTGGAGAAGAGTTTGAAGTTTACGGAGACATTCATATAAATTATGATTATCCAAAGATATGTAAATGCATCAAAGAAGATGACAGTACAGGTCGAGAAATTGATGGTTGTTATTTCGTAATGAATGAAACAGATATAGTCTATGTAGAATAGAATTTATTATAAGGGAATTTTTGTATGTGCACAATATTCAATGACTCTTTAGTGAATTTCAAGATTGTACAGTCTAAAAGAAGCTCAAATCGCCTCCAGTTTGGCGGGTAAAAATAAATCTGGAACCAATATGCTCTGTTAGCCAATTGGTAAGGCAGGAGATTGCAAATCTTCGATGAACGGTTCGATTCCGTTACAGAGTTCCAAATAGGCCATTAGTACAACGGTTAGTGCTCTTCCCTCATAAGGATGAAACCGAGGTTCAACTCCTCGATGGCCCACCACTTATATGCCCCTGCTCGAGGATGAGACAATGGCCTTCGAAGCCGTTTGAGAAGTTTCGATTACTTCCAGGGGTTCCACTTCACAATCAATCACACAATCAATCACACAATCACACAATCACACAAAAATATAAATACTGATAAACAACGGAGATTCATTATGGTTGAACCTGCAGAATGTTGGTATAATGCTGTATTTTCAGAAGATATGGGATTACTCAAACACCTAGAAAAAATCAAAGCTAAAGATATAAACAAGAAATACCCCGATGAAGATAACTGGACACCGCTTATCTTAGCATCGTATGAGGGTCTCGCTACGATAGCTAAGGTACTAATAAAGAATGGTGCTAATGTAGATGTAGCAGATGATATTGGTAACACGCCTCTTATGTGGTGTGCACAAGCAGGTTCACTCGACATAGCTAAAGCTCTCCTTAAAGCTGGTGCTAATGTTGATAAGCAAGATAAAAATGGTTCAACAGCATTATTCGCTGCTGTGAATATGAATTGTATTGATATAACTAAGCTGTTAATAGCTAACGGTGCAGATATTCACCATAAAGATAAAAAAGGTATGGGAATTTTTGATTACAGAAGCCCTAATAAAATATCTGATTATCTAAAAGGTATAGCCAAGATTGGTAAATATGCTAGCTTATTGGGAGATGACTAATGGGTATAACACAAACACTAATGAAAAAATCCGAAAAAGATTTAATCAAAATGACTGATGACATTATCAACAATGCTGAAGATATTCGTTTTGGTAATGATACAATGATGGGTGTAGCCGTTAAGCTAGGTTACACGAAATTAGCTCAATTAATTTTGGATAATGGTGGTTCTTTTGCTAGTATGCACTTTTGGGTAGCAGCAGTCAAAGGGTATCACGAAATCATTGAAATATTTATGAATTCTTCAGTACCTAAAGACATAAATGATATTATAGAAGCAGCAAACGATGCTGCCGATAAAGGTCATATTAAAGTAGTAGAAATCTTAGCAAAGAACAAAAAAGTTCTTAAAAGGCTTGACAGTGCAAAACACATCGTAAAAAAATTATTAAACAAAAAATTAGGTAAGTATGCAGATTTACTAGGAGAGTCGTAATGAATGAAGAACCAGGATTATTCCACCAAAGACTAAGAGAAGGAGACACTTCTATACTTAAAAAATGGCTGAAGAATAATGACCCATCTAAAAATAAGGTCTTATTAAGTCACATCGTTAGAGAAGATTTATTAGAAAACTTCAAAGTAATTATGAAAGACAAAAGAACAAACCCAAATGAGAAGAACCCAATAGGGACTACAATCCTAATCAGAATAATATTAGATGATAATGAAGCTATGTTTGATATTATTGTAAAGAGAAAAGACCTTGATGTTAATATCAAAAATAAACGAGATATGGCAGCATTAGATTATGCTATTACATCAGGTAAAGAGAAATATGTTAAAGCTCTTCTAAAATTGGGTGCTAAAATAGATAAAGAAATGTATCAGTATGCTAAAGGTAAAGTTTTAGATGCATTACAGAATTCAAAATTAGGTAAATATGCAGATTTGCTAGGAGTATTATAATGGCAATAGATAATAAAGCTTCACCAAAACAAGTAATGGAATTTATTGATGCTATGTCAAATGATATTAATAAGCTACATAAAGATAGAATAGCAGAAATCATAGAATTCGGTCACGATAAATCACTTGAAAAGGTTATCAAACTGAAGTACAATATTTCACAAGACAGCAACTATATTTTCGGTCAAGCTATGAAGCTAGGTAATTTTGAAGCTATCAAAATTCTTATGGATATTAAGAGTGTTTATTCAGATGATGATACTATAATTTTTTCACTACAAACAGCATTCGGCATAATGGAGTCTTATAAGAAGCTTAGTAAAGAAACTAAGAAGATTATTTTATATGTTCTTAGTAAGAATGAGAAAGCTAGAGAAAAGTTTTCTAAATCGAGTATGTACGGCGGATTAAGTAAAATGGCTAAACAAGTATTGAAAGAAGTTAATTCAAAAAAGAAATTGGGTAAATACGCTGATTTACTTGATGTTTAATAATTTATTAAGTCTTAGTATGTTATAATACAACATAAAGAGGATTTGTTCAATATGAATCTTTGTGAATTTTATTTGTTTTTATTTGAAAACATCTTGGTTAGATTGAATTAGGTAATCAGCGCCTACTATGTAATAAAGCGGGAACCAAAGACCTCAAAACCCAGCGGGTATATAACCGTATAAATATTTAACAGTTCGTGGGTCTGTTAATTTTCCTTTGAACGGGAGAACCACAGTGCTAGAATCAATCAACTCAATTTTAATAATAATTTATTTCCTAGGCCTTACTTTTTTATGGCTCCTTTCTTTCTATGTTACTGCCAATGATGACCTTTTTGATATGGATAGTAGCGATATACAGTTAATTTCTGTTCTTAGTTGGCTATGGCCTTTTACTCTATCAATTATATTGTTACACTTAGCATATAAGAAACTGATAAATACTATTAAAGGAGAAACTAAATGAGAACAATGAACCTATTTAGAAGACATAGAAAATTCATAACACAAAAAGAACAACCTGAAGATAAAATGTTTGTATCTAAAGATATGAAAATAGTAACTACTATCAAAGACAAAAAAGAAGACCCTTTTATACCAGTAGATACAGATGCAGAAATAGAGAATGTATCAGAGGCTCTTATTGAACTACTAGAATCGAGAGGTGTACACAGAGTTCCGACCACAATAAGAACTAAGAGAACTAAGATTAAAGAATTCTTTAGTAAACATTTCAATAGAAAAACAAACCTCGATAAATTACCAGAGAAAAAACACTTCGAGAAAGAACGAGGCGTAGAACTAAAAAATGCTATCATAGCAACTGGACTAGGTAACTACAACATCTTTAAAGATAAATAACATAAAATAATGGAGAATACAATGAAAACAAAAAGTTTTGGCACCTTTATGGAACTGAATGAATTAGCATTCAGTCAAGGAAAATTAGAAAAAGTTGTTTTACTTTACAGTAAGATAATGGGTAAAGAATTAGGTGGTATATTCGTATCACTAGGTATGGAAGATTTCAAAAGAAAATCTGGCGAAGGTAAAGGTTATCGTTTCGTAAACAATAAAGGTATTATGGTTCGTTTTAATTGGGATGCAAAAATGGCTAAGAAAGCTCAGTTCTTATTAACGAGCATCGACTACTGGAATAATACGAATGCTAACTTTCAAAGACCGACAAGAACTGTTAAATTTGCTCCAAACTTGAATGTTATTCAGGTTCTTTCGCAGATTACAGATGCACTTAAAACTGGTCACATCAACGAAGCTACAGAGATTATTGAAGAAACAAAATTATTTCTATTTGAAGCTAGAACAAAAGAAGAAAAAATCGAATGGTTAGAAGCAAATGGACTTAAGCGTTCATTAGCAGGGTCTAAACAAAAGATGAGAGACGCAGCGCAAGAGAAAGGTCTTTCAGAACAAATTGAAGTTTTTCTTGGTGAGAAAGAAACGAATTCTTTTGAAGGTGGACTTAAGGAAGTAGAGAAATCTTTAGACCAAAAAGTATTTGCTGACCCGGATACTGTTTTTGAAGATATTGAAGATTTACTTTCGGTAGTTGCTTCAGGAAAATGGAGAACGCTTATCGTTTGTGGACAAGGTGGTATTGGTAAAACTTATCATATTACAGAAGGCGATAGAAGTCTTAAAGCTTTATTAGGTTCTGAAGGCGATAAGTGGACTTATCACAGTGGTACCAAAGCAGCACCATATGCATTCTACAAGACATTATTTCAAGAGAGAAACAAGATTATCGTATTTGATGAAGCAGATTCAGTCTTACAACACAAAGACATTATTATGATGCTTAAGCCTATCCTTGATACATCAGGTGATAATATGGCTGAGTATATGTCAGGTACACAAAATATGGTAGGTCTTGATAAAGGTTCTATTGAAGACTATTGTAATTTCGTAGATGCAGAGATAGCTGAAGGTAAGCCTATTGGTGCTGGTAAGAAAGATGTTAAGCTACCTAGTAAATTTCAATTCACTGGTGGTATGGTATTCATTAGTAATATGAAATCAAGCCAAATCGAAGGTGCTATTATGTCAAGAAGTATTTTTGTTGATGTTTATTTAGCAGAACAAGATATTCTTAAAAGAGTTCGTTCTATCGGTTATGCTCAAGCTAAGAAAAGAGGTGACATTAATGATGCAGATATTGATGAAATCTTAGAAGCTCTAGGTGATGAAGGTGGAGAAGAGGTTAAAATTAACTATATGACTCCTGAATATGCTAGAAAAGCAAAACAAGTTACTGTTAGAGCTCTCGCTCTTGGTATCATACTTAAAAAATCTGGTCTTTCTCGTTGGAAAGATTTAGTAGCTCTTTACTCTTAAAGAGAATCGTACTCCTCTTCGGAGTACAACAAATCAAACAAACTTTTTAGATTAATAAAGCCTTAAGGTATTATATGTTACAATATAGTATATAAAGAATTAAAGGATAAATTATGATACCGTTACCAATAACATACAAAGGGATTTACTTAGGAACTTCCGAAGATTTAGCACACCACCAATTGAATGCTTATAAAGTAAATGATGAGATTCATTTAGTATATGAGAGTGGATACGCAGTAAGTGAAAAAATTGATGTTATCTTTGAAGATATGGACAAATATATGTGGACACCCTACATAGAATTTATTAACGGAGCTAAAAATGCCTAGTTTACTATATAAGAACATAAAATTAAAAAGTTTAAGTATTAATGAACATACTATTAATGCTTTCAATTCAAGAAATTATAATAATAAACCTTTCGTGTTCGATGATACGATTGAAATTGAAATTATTATACAAAGAGAAATTAAAGGCAAAAAGATAACTGCACTTAAAGGTTTAGTCCGTCTTAATGACAATGCTTTTGCACTCGTGAATCTTTATGAGAATAACATATCAAAAGAATTATTTGCCAAAACATTAACGATTCTAACAGCAAAACAATTAAAATTATCACGAAACTTACATTTTGGGAACAAACTAAATTTTAGTTACCAGACACAGAAACCAGAGATTCTTAATAGAGATAAATGGTTTGACAATGACTATACAGACTATTTGAAAAGTATTGTCTGGACTGAAGATGATGTAGTTCACCCAAATAACAATAATGATGAGTATAAATACTTATAAATTAAAAGAGGTGTATTATGGCAGCATTAAAGAGCTTTGATGAGTTTTCATCAAAAACTGAAACAAACGATGTAGAACACAAAGTACTAGGTCCAACAGAAGAATTATGGATGACATTTAACCCGGAAACAGAAATGAGATTCGAAATCCCGATGTTACAATTCAAAGACCCCGATTACAAGTTAAAGTACATTAACTATATGAAATTAAGAAAGGAAAATCCAACAGAATTTGAGAGAGTATTAAAATGGAACTAAAATTACAAGACTTTATGAACGAAAAAGAGAAAACTAGTGTTACTAAGAAGAAATTGGGTGTAGATATTTCATTCGATAAGATTAAAGCTTGGTTTAAAGATGAGAAAGTAAAAGGCTTCAAGTCAGTTTCGGGATTCACAAAAGAATTCAATAAATATTTCGATGTTGAGATTCCTAGTTTTTCGCAATTAGAATTATCGGCTATGGTAAATCAAGGTATTATTATCAGAAACGGTAAATCAGTTGAAGTAGGTTCAGGTGAAACACCAGAAGAAGCTCCTGAAGAAATTTCAATCAGTACAAGTACTACTAAAGTTAAAGAATTATCTAAGGGTAAAGCTAAGAAACTTAAAATACCACAAGGTAAATCAGAGTCAAAATATCAAGATTTTTTAGATGTAGTTCTAATGAATATGATAGGTGGTGGGCAAGCGAAACTTCTATTAACTGGTGACCCAGGTACTGGTAAATCTCGTACAGTAGAGAACATTATGTCATTACTTAGAATGCAAGTAATTACAGTTGAAGCTCCACATATTTCTGAAGAAGATATTATCAATATTCCTTATCTTGTAAGAAGAGGTAATAAGACTGCTGCAGAGAGTTCATCTTTCAAAGAAACTAAGACTGGTTTCGAAGTAGTACAAGCAGAGTCAGCTCTTATTACAAGACTTAAACAAAAGAAGAAAATTACCGATAATGAGTATAATGCTTTCTTAAAGAAAAATAAAATTCTTCAACCACTTGCAGATGAGTACAAAGAAACAATAGATGAAGTAAATGATAAGTTTGCTACTGTATTATTCTTGGATGAGTTTTATCGTTCAAGTTCAGCTAGAATTCAAAATCTTTTCCGTACAATTCTTAATGGTAAACTAGGTAATACACCAATTCCTGCAAATGTTTACATTATCTATGCTTCAAATATGGATAATTCAGATGGTTCATTAGATGATATTCCTCTAAATCACCAATTTGACAAAGTAAACTTTGATACACCTTCAAAAGAAGATTTTCTTAGATATATGGCTGATAGATTCACAAACACAGATGTTAATACTGGTGATGATGAAGAAATTGAAACTATCCATAATGAAGATGGTACACAAGAAACAACAGAAGTTAAGAACCCGATTAGTACTGAAGTATATAATGCATTCGTTGAAGCATTCACAGATGATGACTTAGGTGGAAAAGACTCTTTAACTGGTATTCGTATCTCTCCAAGAAGATGGGAAGAAATAATGAAGTATATCAATGCCAACATTCCAGTGGAAACAATGGAAGAAGCAAGACAATTAATGACTTTCCTTAGAGATAACTTTAAAGATTACGCTACTGAAGAAGTTTCAGAATTATTTAAGAAATACGAAAAAGTTCTTAAAGACATTATCAAAGAAACATCAGGATTCGATGCATCTGATGCAACACCATTAGCTCCTAGTGAGTGGAGAGGTACATTAGATTCACAGATTCAAACAAAACTGAAACTAGGCGATGACAGAAAATATGTTCCAATTATATCGGGTGCGCCAGGTATCGGTAAAACGACAATTATTGTAGAAATAGCTAAGAAATACAATCTAAATCAGATTACAATCGATGCTTCGACGCTAAATTCAGATGATAGTACGGGTCTTACAACACCATCAGGTGATGGTAAAGATTTAACGACAGAATTTTCAGAGCCACCATTATTCACACAGATTATGAATGATTATGATGCTACTAAGCTTCCTGAAGGAGATTCAAAATACACTCACATTCTTTTCATTGATGAGATTTCAAGAACAAGCACAAAAGTATTTAACTCAATTCGTTCATTAATGTTAGATAAAAAAGTAGGTGCTTTAACGATTCCTGATAACATTATGATTATCGCAGCAATGAATCCAACTGATACAGGAACAACTGAATTAAGTGACCACTTTAAAGATGTTGTAGATGTTATTGATTCTGAAGCAAACTTCAATGAAGTAATGGCTTACTTAGAAGGACAAAAAACAAATATAGGCATTAATGAGAAGATTGGTTTCAATATTACAGAAATCAGTATTGATATTCTTAAGCAAATGGTTGAAAGATTTGAATCTTCAGAAGATGTTAAAGGTGATGATATTGAAGACCACAATAAAAGAAAATTCTTTTGGACAGATGGTTTCAATACTTTCTATATAAGTGCTCGTGAGTACGATTCAGCTATTAGTGGTTGTATTATAGATGCTTACAATATGATTAAGATTAAGAAAAGATTCACACTTGAAAAGCAGTACACGGAAGAAGAAGTACTTGAACTATCTAACATTATGGAAAAAGTTATGCTAAACAAGTACAAGCAAGTACTTAGTTTCATTGCACAAGATAAAGGTGAAATGGAAAATGCTGATTTTGAAAAAATAATGATTGGTGTTGAAGATATTATAGGTTCAAATATGTATCGTATCACAGATGGTTTTAGTTCTGTTAAATCGGAAGCATTACAATCAATCAAATCAATTTTTGAAGGTGCTAAATTTGATGTAGATGTTCTTTTAGATTATGATGGAATCGTTCCAATTATAGAGAAAGCAATTACTGATTCTGATACTAACACATTTGTTGATGATATTTCAGAAATATTAGATGTTTATGTTGATTACGATAGTGTTATGAATAGTATCGATAATATGATTGGACTATGGAAATTACTTGCTATGGTTGATTGGGACCAATTCAACGGTGAGATAACTGCACTTATATCTGAAATGTTCTTAGAAAGAGGTTTCAAACCAGTTCTTAGATATGCAAGAGATAATGAAACAGAAAGTTTAATGGAACACGGCGAGAATGAGTCACTACAAAGATATCCAGGATTGAATGATGTTATTATTCAAAGAGCAACAGCTAATAAGTCTAATATGTTTGTAAAAGTGTAGGAAACTACACTTTTTATAAATAGTACTAAAAGAGGATAATATGAACAAATTCGATTCAATAAATGAAGCAGTTAATGTTAGTTCGGCAAGAGGAGAGGGTGCTAAATATAGTGAAGTCGATTTAAGCACTCCTTTTGTTAAGAAAATGATAGCTGAGATTGCCGTTAAACAAGGTAAAGATGTAAGCGTTATCAATTTAGAATTAGAAGACCAAATTAAACAGACATTAGAAGGGTGGAAAGATAAACCAGATTCTTTCTATGCTCCTAGTAGAAAAAATATAGTAGAAAGCCTATTATTTGATATGATAGATACAGAAGAAACTGTATTCAACGAGAAAATATTCTACTATTTATTCAATGTTATTCTAGCTAAGAATAAATCATTCCTCAAAATAGTTAATCCTATCACGGGTAAACGCCTCAAGCTTAATATAATCTTAACACCACAACCTAGTTTCGTAAAACAACCTGATTGGGTAAAATCTGTAAAGACTGCAGCAGCAAGTCCTGAAGGTGATGTCATATTTAACCTTGATTTCTGTAAGAAGCTTGTTAAATATAGTGAAATGAAAGACCTTAAACCAAAAGGTTCACAGTACGCACATAATGGTGGGAAAGTTCCTGATAGTTATTCATATATAGAATTTCTTATTTTACACGAAATCTATCATATCGTTCACGCAGACCACTTCTATCAATCAAAGAAGAAAGGTATGACTGGAAAGATGCAGAATTATTTAGGTGATTATATCACTAACTATAATCTTGTTAAAAATGGGTACGACCAACTACCTATTGGGTTATATTCTGATACTTATAATTATGATAACTATATCAGTATGGATGCTATGCAAGATGCCATTATAGAAGATTTCAAAGAACTTACTGAAGATGATAAAGATGATATGGACAAACAACAAGATGACCATATGGATGAAAATCACGAAGAAAAGGGCGATGAAGAACAAGAAGAGCAAGAGCAAGAAGATGGTGAAAGTGAATCAGGTGATAGTGAAGAATCTGAAGATGGCGAAGATGGCGAATCCGAAGACGGTGAATCTAGTGATGGTGAAAGCGAAGATGGCGAAGAAAGTGATTCAGACAGCAAACCATCGAAAGGTGAAGACGGAGAGGATTCAGAAGATTCAGAAAAATCTGAAGACAGCGATAGTGAAATAGATGACGCTTTCAAAGATGCTGATGAAAATTTTGAAGATGCTGATGATGGTATGTCGCAAGAAGAATTGGATGATGCTATTGATGAAATGAAGAAAGAAGAGCAAGCCGATAAAGATGCTTCAGATAAAAGAAAAGAATCACTTGAACAAGCTGAACAAGATAGAAAAGATAAAATCGATGCTAAATTAGAAAATCTTAAAGAAGGTGAGCCTATTAGATGGGAACAACTGATTAAGAAAATGATGCCTAAAGCAGTTCAAATTGAAGAAGAAACGAGCACTAAGATGCACAAGAGAACTCGTGGTCAGTTAGCTATGGGTAATGACAAAGTTGCTATGAAGAATGGAGTCCGTTATGAAGATGATGAGAGTCAATCACTTTTATTCATCTTAGACAGTTCTGGCTCGATGGCTAGTACTATACAAGGTGTATCAGTAGAACTACTTAAACTTATTAACAAAAGCCTAACTAATGGTATTAAGAGTATGTGGATTATTAGATTTGATAGCAAATACAGAGTGTACAAAATCAACTTAGACCATAAGAAGAAGAAACACACTTATCAAGAATTAGATTCACCTAAAGAGCTTCTTGCATCTAAAGATTTGTCAAAGATTCAGATTAAAGATGAACCTAAACCTATCAAGAAACTTTTTCAATTAAGTTGGGGTGGTGGTACAGAATTTCCTCACGATATTTTCTTAATTATTAAGAAATTCTTAAAGGAAGATTTCAATCAGGTTCTTTTTACAGATTCAGATATACAATCTAATGAGAATATTAAGAATCTTGCTAAAGCTTGTAAGGTGGGTAAATCGAAGAAATTTAGTTTCAATGTTATTCTCAACAGCAAAACGACATATAATAATGTTAAACAATTACTAGGTGGTACTTATAAGTATATGAGTTACTTAGGTGGAGAATACTAATGAATGTCGTTATCAAAAATAACATAATAGAACTAAAAGCAAAGATAGCATCAGGCGAAATCAATTTGAGCCAGTTGGACTCAAAAGGTGAGAGTCTTTTGCATCTTGCTGTACTAAGTGGTGATTCAAGAAAAGTTAGATTATTCATAGAATTAGGTATCGATATTAATGTAGTGAATAAAAGAAATGAAACTACATTATGGATGGCTACTTTTAAAAGATTAGCTACTATGATTGGTATATTATTGGAAGCAGGTGCTGATATAACCATACCAAATAATCATAATAACCTTCCGAGAGAGTATGTACGAGATTCATCTATTGCTAAATTATTCGATAAAGCAGAAGAAAAACTAGCAAAGAAAGCAAATAAGAAAAAATTAGGTAAGTACGCCGACTTACTAGGAGATGACTAATGGATGCTAAGAAATTCTTTAATAAGATAAAAGCAGGTTTGTACCACGAAGTGCAAGTTGCACTTGAAGATGGTTTCGATGTCAATACACAAAATGAAGACGGCAACACAGCTCTACATATAGGTACAAGCAATTATGATGAAGAACTCGTTAAAGTCATTATGCCTTTCGACCCCGATATGAAAATAGAAAATAAATGGGGCTATTCTGTAACTAGTTTACTGAAAGATAATAATAGTATGAGAGATATACTCAAAATCATAAATAAAGGTATGAAAGCACTTATCAAAAAGAAAAAATTAGGTAAGTACGCAGACTTACTAGGAGACATATAATGGATATCCAAACACTTTTCAAATACATAAGAGAGAACAATGAAAAACAAGTTAAGAAAGCACTAGAAGGTGGTTTCGATGTCAATACACAAAATGCAAATGGTGTAACTGCTATTATCGTTGCTGCTAATGATGGGACTACTTATAGAAGTAATGATATGGTGGAACTTATTATGGGTTACAACCCAGATTTAACAATAAAGAACATTATGAAGATGGGTGTGTTTGATTTGTGTTCTGATAAATCAATCATAAAACTATTGAAAAACCCTAAAATTAAAAAAATAGGTAAATATGCTGCTTTACTAGGTGATTTTTAATGACTGATACTATAATAGAAAGAGCAATATCCGAAGATGCTGTGATTGAATTCAAAGCTCTTATACAAGACGGTCATTTTGATGTTAATTATGTACTAGACACAAACGAAACATTATTAACGACAGCTGTTCTTAATAAATCTACGAGAATATTAAATTGGCTTATAAGACAGAAAGATATAGAACCCAATAAAATACCCAAGAAAAGTCCTATCGGTGATTCTGCATTGATGATAGCTGTTCAAATCAATAGACCTAGTATGATTTTGCCTCTACTAAAGGTAAAAGGAATTGATATTAATTTAGTATCAAGAAAGGGTCTATCAGCACTAAGCCAGAGTATCTACAAAGACAATGCTTCGATAGTCAATAAACTAATCGAGGATGGAGCAATCGTTCGTGAGAGTGATTTAAAGAGTGCTAGGGGTAGGGGTGTGGAAGATAAAATAAAAGAAGCTTTCAAACAGCAAAATAAGAAAAAATTAGGTAAGTACGCAGACTTACTAGGAGATGACTAATGAGTATAGAAACAACTAAAGAAGAAATCGTTGATATTATTAACGAATATGTAAAAATAAACAATAAACCTTATATAGATTATAATAGAAGAGAATACGATAATGCCGTAGTAACTATCAGTAAGCAGAATATAAGAGTTGATGTAGTCCAAGAATACGCTTCTAAGATGGAAGTCCTCAAAATCAAATCAAAAATAGATAAAGCATTTAGAAAAATAAGCATAAAACTAAAAGTAGAATATAAAGAACATTATTACAGTAAAGACGGTGATATGCACTTCTTAGTTATAGAGGATTCATTCGATTTCAATACGACTAAGCTAGGTAAATACGCCGACTTATTATAAATACTCACAAAGGAGATTATAATGGGATTTAACTTTAACTATAATGATGAAAACGAATACCAACTTTATGGTAATATGGTCCACGAAGAAATTGAACTTTATGGTCTTACTATAAAACTTTTTAAATCTGATAGAATTGGTATCGATGAAATATTCGGTGAACACCAATCTATCAAGGTAAATAATGACACTATTTTCGAATTCAATGTTAAATTAGAAGAAACTGATGGTTTCTCTGCTGGTGGAGATTTTTTCTCTAAATTCGGTCTATCTAGTACAGCTACTTTGGATATGTTTATCTCTTCAATCAATATGTTAATAGTATATCCCGATTTATATAGCTCTAAGGGTTATTCTGATATAATAGGAGACTTAATAAAACTACCTAATGGTAAATTTATGGAGATTACTCACTTTGAAGATGAACTACCTGGACATAATAATATGTTTGTGTATGCCGATGAGAAGAAGATTTTCAAAATCACTACGAGAGCCTACACAGAAAATCGTGATGAGCTAGATGGGCTAGACCAAGAATACGAGAAGATAGACTTAGATATGGCCTTTGGTATCGTAGATGATGTAGCCGTGAAGCAAGATGTCATAGCAGTTAAAGAGATACAAGAGGTTCCAGTAGATACTGATGGTGATGGTATTAATGATTCATTTGCTACAGTACAAAAGAAACCTACTCATATCAAAAATAACCCGTTTGGAGATTTATAATGACAGAGAAAATATTATCAGCGATACACGATGGTGATTGGGAAGCGATAGAAGATTTCATCGCAGATAAAGACAAAAACCTGAATGGTTATGAGATAAAGAGTAAACATTCAGACAGAAAAACCCCTTTAATCGTAGCTATTGAAGAGCACGACACAAAAATCGTTAAGCTTTTACTCGCAGCAAAAGTTGATGTAAATATCACATCGACAAAGAGAGCATTCAACGCTTTAATCAGAGCTGTATATGCAGATGAGTACAATATGGTTGATATTCTTATTAGATTAACAAAAGACATCAATTACCAACAACCTAGTACGGGAAGAGGAGCACTGTTATTAGCTGTTTCTAATGGATACAGAGATATTGCTGAATTACTGATTCGTAAAGGTGCCGATGTAAATGTACAAGACAAAAACGGTAGAACAGTACTTAATGAAGCGTTAAGGAGTGGCGACATAAAGCTCTTCAATCTGATTCTTTCGGCTAAACCTACTTTATTAGAGACACCCGAAAGACCTCTTATGTTTGATAGCTCAACGAAGAAATTTAAAGAAAAATATGATACATTTGTATTACACCAAAAAAACTTAAAAAAACTAGGCAAATATGCCTCGTTGATGGACTAATAATGAAAACAAAAAAAATAATAGATGAGATTGAAGATATTTTAAATGAAGAACTAACAGTAGATGGCGATATGTCTACTTTAGGATATGCTGAATGGGCTGAAACAGAAGGAATCGAAATTTTTGATATGAAACCTAAGAATAAAGTAAGAATTTTTGAACTAGATATAGAATTTTATTCTGATGATAAACTATCTGTTTGTAAGGTAATAGCTAAGGACTTAGCCGAGAAGATACAAAGCGTGGATAAGAATATAGTAATTGAAAAAAGTGTAGGTCGCACCGAACGATTCGGTGGGAATATTATCGATTTCTCGTGTTATCTCAAAGATGTAGCAAGAATAAAACTAGGCAAATACGCCGACTTACTATAAATACTCACAAAAGGAGTATTTATGAAAACATTCAAACAACTTGCTTTACAAACAATACCTTTAAATGAATATGATGAATATCTTCAAGCTATATATTTACTAGAAGAATCACAACTAAACGAAGATATTTTAGATTCAATCACTGGAAACATAAAAAAGAAGGTAGACTTTATTAAACAAGTTGCAACTGCTTCTAAATACTCCCTCACAGATATGCTTACATTATTTAAAAGCACAAAAGTTTTTACTTTCTTTAAGAAAATAGGTTTTAATATTATGAAACTTATTGCTCTAATTAAGAAAGGGTTCCAAACATTCAAAAAACTAGAACAAATAATGGTCGATTACATCAAACAAAATGGTGGTGTTAAATGGGTCAAAAATAACCTAGATAAGCTAGACGAATATCTCCAAAGCCACCCCGTAATCAAAAAATTTGCTGGTGTAGCAGTAGCTGGACTATTGATATACATCTGGACTCAAATGAGCTTCACACCCGATTTAGAATATTCGATGAGTTGGGAAGATATTATTAGTGCTGCGGGTGGAAATTTCAGTATAGCTGAATTATTTGCTGGAGATTCTGGTATATTAATGCTCACATATCTCGCTACTGGTCTTATCACTGGTCTATCATTTCCTTGGCCTGGTAAACAATCAGTACAAATTCTTTCAGGTGTCGTATATGGTTTATATAAGATGACAAAATCAGGGAAAATAAAACTACCCGTACCAAAGAGGAACGACTAATGACACCAGAGAAAGAAAAATTAAATATAGCTATTAATACTGGCGACTTAGATGCCGTTAAGGAAATATACAAAGAATTTCCTAGTATTATCAAAAATAATACGAAAAAAGGTTATACTCCCCTTATACACGCTATAATACAG
>Ga0256838_1000039_pt1 | contig 105640 bp, 99 predicted proteins | sample 4571419metaG_FD_185978 | JGI IMG/M metagenome (GOLD analysis project Ga0256838, IMG submission 185978) | Hydrothermal vent microbial communities from Guaymas Basin, Mexico - 4571-419 | ecosystem: Environmental > Aquatic > Marine > Hydrothermal vents | place: Mexico: Guaymas Basin | collected... | reverse complement strand
AATTCCTTTCTTACCTGCTAATGACTATATAACATTGATTTTAAAACAAGTTCCCAAAATAGAAGATAAAAATAATGTAGATGGATCCCAAGTTTTCGATTTTTATGATGATTTTGATTCAAAAGAATCCTTAGAAAATTGGGATATAAAAAGAGCAAATGATGATTTTGATAACGAGTGCTTCTTAGATTCTGAAAATGGTTTAATGTATTTAACTAAAGCTGTAAATAACAGGGGATGTTTATTAAAACTAAAAAAAGATCCTGGTTATGTAGATAATTACACTATAGATTTTAGATTTAGAATAAGTGGTGGAACGGGTGCTGATGGAATTGGCTATTTCTTCAATTTGAAAACCTCTTCAGATTTACTAGCGAGTACAGGATGGCACTTAGGTCTAAATACAGATTCTGTTGATACAGGATATTTACTTGAACTCGATACTTACAAAAACACAAATGATCCCACAGCAAATTATACAGCTATAGCTTATGCAAAATATAGTTATGGATCAGAAGCTTTCGATGGCTATAAAGTAGTAAATGATACTTACAAAGTTGTACCTAATATAGCTGATGGTAAATTTCACACTATTTCTTTAAAACTTATAAATGGCAAAGCATATATATTTTTTGATGATAATTCTACCCCAATATTAGAATATACCTTATCAGATTTAACAAATGTTCTTAAGGCTATTGGTGCTTCAACTGGAGAAAAAAATAATAATCATATCTTAGATTGGATAAGAATAAGAAAATCGGCATGCGGATTAGTAACTGCTGGAAATATAACTTCAAGAGCTAAAATTAATTTATATTATCCTAAATGTGAAAAAGAAATAGATATTTTTGAACGATCTTTAGTACTAATAAATCCACAAGATTTTGGATTTAATTTCTACCATATATGTGCTGATGAAAATAATAACGGTAAATGTGACGAAGGAGAGTATATTATTCCTTACTGCTACTACTTAACCAATGGAAGATGTGTTAATTATATAGATAAAAATTGGACAGGATATATATATTTAAATGTTCCAAAAGCTTATGATAGCTATACTTTAATTGCCGAATATGATCCTAGTAAGAAAGGACTTACAGATGGAACAGATTGGTTTAAAATAGGTGAAGCTCCAATTAAAGGAGAAGAAAAAATTAAAGTTTATCACATTACCACTGCAAAAAAATATTTAGAATATCCATTATCCCCCGATGAACTCAAGTTTCTTATTTTTAACAACTTAAGATACAAGTTTTCTTTATATAAACAAAATATAGATGGAAAAATGGAACTTATAGATTCAGATTTACCTTATAAACTAAAGCTTGTATTATCAACCGCTACTTCCGGAGATAACGTATTTTTATTTTACGATGGGTTTAATGAAAAAAATATAAACACTACTAAATGGAACATAAAAAATATAAGGGGAGCTTGCACCGAGAATTGTCTTTATATAGAAAATTCACATTTAAAAATAAAATGTGAAAGTTCTATTAATCCTCCACAAATATATTCAAATAAAGATATATCAACTGATAATGTCGTTTTTGAAGCAAAAGTTGATCAAGTTTCTGATATAAGATATATAGTTCCAATATATTTAACAACATACTATCCAGTTCCTGCTGAGAAATGGACATCTACAGGAGAATGTATGTATACAGGAAATGGTGAGTGGACCAGCATATATATAGATACTAGTAATACAAGACAGGGTACATATGGTCCCCCTTACTCCAGTAATAGCGATATTTTAGCTATCAAATATCTAAATGGAAAAGCATATATAGGAAAATATAAAGATTCTTCTTTAACAAATATGGAATTTGGATTTAACGGTGTGATTTCAAAAATATCTGCTGGAAAATTAAATGTAAGATATCTCATTGGTTCTAGAGCTTTCCATAAACCCCCTGTAATATGTTCGAATATAGATTCCACCTATAATCAAATTGATTGGGTTAGAGCAAGAAAAATCGCAGATGGTGTATTTATAGAGGAAAATACTTTTAATACTACAGATTCCGAATTAAAATATTTAAAAGTTTGTAGCTCAAAAGACATAGACAATTATCAATTAAACTTAAGTTTAAAAAATATAAATTATCCATTATATCTTGTTGCAGATAGCGATACTAACTTAGAAAATGGATACATAGACAGTGTAAATTATTGTTATGAGCAAAGCAACGGGGATTGTGAATCTTCACCAATAACAAATAAAATATGGATAAAACTTCCTTACATTTCTGCTGGGTCTTGTATATATATATATGATATTCATTCATATTCTCTAAATGATATCTTAAAATTTATACCTATAGAAAAACTAAAAGTTAATTTAATTATTGATGTTAGCGGAGCCTCTAGCTCTGACTTTTATATTTCTAAATCATTAGTACCTGGGAATCTTTTATCATATGAAACTGTATCCGATAGTGATACGTATTTAATAGACAAATCAAAAGAAGTATCTGCCTATGTACCTAAAACTATTCATCTGTACCAACCCATTAAAATATATATTTCTAATATTGCAAAGAAAGATTTCGGTGTATTTATAAAAAATTCTGATGGAGATATAGAGGGAAATGCTAAATATTGTTTCTTCCATCCAGAGAATTTAGAGTGTAACTTAATACCCAGCAATTATGTTTATATAAAAATGCCAACTGTAGTTAATCCAGATGAAGAAAAAACAGCTGTATTTATAAATACTTATAAACCTTTAAATCTTTCACTAGGAACGGATATATTTACTTTCTATGATGATTTTAACAATAAATATACCTCAGAAGATGATTGGAACCTAAAGGTAGCAGATATAAATTACAATACTTTAATTATAAAACAAAATGGCGAAGCAGAGACAAAAATAAATTTCCCTGCTGATAATTACGATATAGAGTTCTATATAAAAGAAATATATAATAACACATTAGAAGTTTATTGTGGAAATTCTACAGTAAAATTAGGAGTAGCTTCCAAAATTGGAAGTTATAAATTTACAGGATACTGTCCAGCTGGTAAGTTAAAGTTAAAAGCTACTAATAGTGAAGATCCTGAAGCTAAAGTTATTATTGATACAATTTTTGTAAAAAAGGCTGGAAACTTTGAATTTTCAGCTTCTTATTTTGAAAATCAATATTATCCAACAGATCCTGTAGTAAAAATAGATGGAATTTTAGAAGAAATTTTAGCTCGTGTTTATAACCCCAATGTAAAAAATTATGACTTTCCATTCTCTCTAGATAATATTGCGTGGTTAAAGAATATCTTAAAACTTTCAAAGAATGGAAGTTTTTATATAAAAGATTTAAATGGAAATACTATAAACTACTGCTTCGAACAGCAAAATGGAGAATGTAATCAAACACCTACCAATAAAAGAATTTGGTTAAAAATGAATTTTGATTCCCATGCACCTTGGATAAGATTTATAGCATATAGATATGACGGTAAACCGGCAGGTTTAGTAGATGGAAAAGATATTTTCGATTTCTATGATGATTTTAATGATAATGATCCGTTGAAAAGAAATGGAGATCTTATCTGGCAGGAATATGGTAGTGTAGGAAGTTATGATGAAGAAAATGGAGCTATTGAACTTTATAATAATTGGGGAGATCCAAATAAATTCTTACATCATTTGGACACTGTTAATACATTTCTACCAAATATAAAAGTTGATTTTAGATTTAAACAAGATGCTTATACAAAAGGTCCCGCAATTATATTTGGAGATAATATATTACAAGTTCTTTTTGCTCCTGATACTTTAGGAGGATTGCAACTTAGAATATTAGATAAAAATAAAAATATAGATAAAATAAATTCAACAACTTATAATTATGCTGAAGCATCTTTAATTATTAGCAACGATTCTGTGGATATCTACCGAAGTTGGGCTAATATTTTAAATAATATATCCACCTCAATAACAACTTTTGGAAAGATAGGAATAGCTGGTGATACAGATACAAGTGATAAAAGAGACTATATTGATTGGATAAGAATCCATAAATATAATAAATACTTTGTAACACCTTTCGTTAATTTTGAATTAATTAATTACGACAACTATAATGTAAGTTGTGTAGCATATAAATTTGCTTATGATGGAGATAAACCTTTAAAAAATTATGTTTTTAATTTAACAGTTCCTTCAGTTTTATATCCTTATTCCAACTATATATTAATTACATTTGACGGAAAATATATCAATTACTGCTTATATAATTCAACTAATTGTTTACCTTATGGTGTAAAAAACCCTAATGGATTACTTATAAAATATCCAATTATATATCCTAACGATATAGATTACGACCCAGATGGAATTTCATCAAGTAACAAATTTATAATCTACAAGATTCAATCTCCAAACGGCATAAAACAATATGGCAATTATAAAAAAGTTATAGGTGAAGTTAATACAACACTAGAAAGAAAACCTGTTCTAGAAGATTTGAAATCTACAGCTAAAATTTCCTGCAAAGATTATATATTAAGAACTGATATATCAACTGCCTGTGTAAATGAAGGAGTATTATCTTATGATGGAGTATCTGTAACAACCTATAAATGTTTAATAGATCCAGATGGTATTGGTCCAGAACCTCTAGAGAATGTTGCCTGTTATTCACAAGTAGTTTTAAAAAGTTGTGATGAATATAAAGAGAATAATCTTTTGGATACATTATGTGCCCTTAATCAAACATATTCTGATTTTGCACTAAAAATGTATTATTGTCCTATTGATAAAGATGGTCCTCTTGGTCCATCTCCATTAGAGTTTGCTACTTGTTACAACCAAGATATTAAATCATCGTGCAAAGAATATATAACCTCTGGAACTATTACAAGTATGTGTAATTTATTTGCAGATTATGGTTATACAAAGATTTACTTATGTCCTATTGATCCGGATGGAGAAGGATTAAATAGTGTTGAATTTCAATTTTGTGGATATCCATATCCTATATATAGAACTTGCTTAAAATGGTTAAAAAGTGGTTTATATACTTCTTATTGTGATGTTATAGATGAAGATAAAGGATATTATAATTGTATGATAGATCCAGATGGTCCTGAAGGAGGTATAGAACCATTTAAAGCCACTTGTGATATGAAAACAGATGGTGGTGGATGGACATTGGTGTTAAATTATCTACACAAAGGTGGAACAAATCCTAGTTTAAATATCCTTATAGATCATCTACCTACTATAGGAAGTACAACCCTAGGCGTAGATGAATCCAAAACTGAACATTGGGGTCATGCAAGCAATTCATTATTAAAATTAATCAGCCAGTATTCAAATAAGGAATATAGATTTTTCTGTAAAAGTTCATATAGTTCAAAAATTATACACTTTATATCCAATGATCCATCAGTAGATTCCTACTTCACTACCGGAAGTGGACACATAAATATAGAGTCATTTAGAACAAGCTATAAGCCCTTACCTGATCATAATGCAGATTTACCTCAAGCATCTGAAGAGGGTTTTCTAAATATGGGGGACCATGCAATGACAAATAACCCATTTTATAAAAATACTTATTACTTCTGGAGTATAAGAGGTTCAAGCTCGATATATGATAAAGAGGATGACTGGTGGATGTGCAACGATATTCCTTATTCTTATTTTTTATACTCCGAAGATACTTACCATCAAATTTGGATAAGGTAGAATTTTTCTGGGGGACTTGTTTTCCCCTTTTATTACCTGTTTATTGAGACTTTAAGAAAGGTAATTGGAGATAGTGATGCTGTAATGTGCTTAGTTAGAGATTTAGAAGAGGGTATTGAAAATTATTTAAAAGAAAGGGCTGAATATTTTGAAGATGCTCTTTACTCTAAACTTGTTCAGAAACTTATTACTAAAGAGGAATTTAAAAGTGAAATTAAACGTTTGGATCAGAAAATAGATTTTATATATAACGATAGAAAATGGATTATCAATATCAAGCTTTGCAAAGTGAGATAAACAGGGTGGAGCAAAATGTAAATGCAAAGTTTTGGATACTAATTGTAATTATGCTAATTGGTTTTACTTTGCTTAATCCCTACAGCGCAAATATTATCAAAAGTCTTGTTTCTTTTATTAAATAAAATTTCAATTAAGTATTTTTAAATATCTTTCCAAAAGCTTTCTGAAAAAAAAAGAAGATCAAAGAGTATAATTCTTTTTAGTTTTTAAGATATTATTTATATTTTCTCTCCTTCCCGTATTTGGAGATTGCGGGATCTTTAAATGGAGGTTTTTATGAAATTTTTTTATTTTTTTAAAAATATATTTAACGCTATAAAACAAAATAAATTTCAAAGTTTATTTGCTATTTTATCTATTGCAGCAGCTATATCATCGGTAGTCTTAATCGTTTGTGCCACAGAAGGTAGTGGATATTTTGCTAAAAAACTTATACGCAAAATTGGAGCAAATATAGTTTTTATCGTTCCCGGAACTCCAAAAAGTGATATTAGAAAAATTAATTTTAAAGCTTTTGATAATAAAGATTTAGAAGTTTTAAAGAAAATTCCTTATACTTATATGCATACGGCTGCTCTTGCAACAAAAAAAGTGGTAAAAAGCTATAATGGAAAAAATTATGATTTAGCAACTGTATTTGGCAATTTACCAAACTGGTCAGATGCATGGAATATAAAAATAGACTACGGAAGAAAACTAACTGAAAAAGATAAATATAAAAAAGTATGTGTAATAGGCCATTATCTTGCAAAAGAAATTTTTGGAAGAGATGATAAAAGTGTTATTGGTAAAAAACTTTTAATAAATAATGTTCCTCTAAAAGTTATAGGTATTTATGAAAAAATGGGATTTAATGGAGCTGGAGAAAATATAGACAATCGGGTTTATATGCCAATATTTATATATAGAAAAATTGTAGATCCAGATTATAAACACTATACTATTTTAGTTTTCAAAGTAAAACAGGAAGATAAAATAGATTGGGCTGCAAAACAAGCTGAGGATATTTTAATAAAACTTCACGGTGAAAAAGACTTTTTTATAGTAACTCCGGGAATTATTAAAAAGTTTCTAAATATGCTTTCTGCTACTTTAACTTTATTTTTGGGAATAGCAGTTTTCGTATCCATTATTGTAGGTGGCTTTGTTTTAAGTAATATTTTTCATCTAAACGTTCAAAGTAGACGCTGGGAAATAGGATTAAGACGAGCTTTAGGAGCAAAAAAAAGAAATATTTTAATTTTGTTTTTATCGGAAGCTTTAGTTTTATCTTTTTTTGGACTTATTTTAGGACTTTTTATAGGATATTATGGTTCTAAGGCTCTAATTCCAAAACTTGGAATACCTTACGTATTTTCTAAAAAAGTATTTATTTTTTCTGCTTTAACAAGTATACTTATTGCCCTATTTTCGGCCTATAAACCTGCAAAAGAAGCTGCAAATTTAGATCCAATATCTTGTTTAAGGGAAAAAGCATGAGAATAGTAAAAAGTATAAAGATTGTATTTAAGTATATGAAGGAAAATAAAAAAAGAAGTTTTTTAGCCTTTTTAGGAGTTGGAATAGGGGTCTTATCTTTATGTCTAATGTTTGGAATAACAAATTCTATGAAAGAAAAAGTAAATCAGGAAATGGCTGGTCTTGGATCTCATCTTTTAATTGTTACAGCCGGAAAACTTAAATTTACTGGTGGAAGAATGCGACTTATTTCCCAGGCTACAACCTTAAAAGAAAAGGAAGCTTATGAAATAAAAGAAAAAATTCTCCACGTTGTAGATGTTGCCCCTTTCGTTAGCTTTTCTATGCCAGCTCACACTATAGGAGGAAATCGGGAGTTTTTATCAGTTATAGGAACAACTCCTAATTTTTTTTATATCTATAATATGAAAGTTAAAGAAGGAAAAATATTTTCAGAAACAGATAATAGAAATTTAAAAAGAGTTATGATTTTAGGTATAGAAGCTTATAATAAATTTTTTGGGAATTCTTCTTTAAAAAATCAACAAGTTCTTTTATTTAATGTTCCTTTCAAAGTCATTGGAAAATTAGATAGACGCGGAACAGATATTTCTGGAAATTCTTTAGATAATAAGGCTTTTATTCCCATTAAAACTGCTCTAAAAAGAATGTTAAATAGAGATTATATAGATGCAATTTTAATTTTAGTAGATAAAGAGAAAAATTTAAAAATTACCCAAAGGGAGATAGAAAAATATTTGTTTTTTAAACACGGCAAAAAAGATTTTACAGTTATGCCTTATTCAAAACTTGCAGCTACCCAAGAAAAAACTATAAAAATATTTTCCAAGCTTGCTATAACTATATCTACTATATCATTTTTTGTAGGAGCACTTGGAATTTTTGCTTTAATGACTATTTCTGTCTATGAAAGATTTACTGAAATAGGAATTAGAAGAGCTTTTGGAGCTAGAAAAATAGATATTATTTTAGAATTTTTGCTTGAAAGCTTTATTTTGTCTTTCTTAGGAGCAATATTTGGAGTTTTAATTGCAATTCTTTTACAAGCTTTAATATGCAAAATAGCTCATTGGCCTTTTGTACCATACTATAAAGTTATAATACTTTCAATGCTTTTATCTTCATTTTTAGGAATTTTAGCTGGAGTATATCCAGCTATTAAAGCATCTTTGCTTGATCCAAAAAAAGTTCTTTATACTTCCTAATTTACTTACTAATTTAAGTATATGTTAATTAAAAATATATAAAAACAAAACTTACCGGAACGTAAAATTTATATAAAAAACTTTTTAATTTAGGAGTATTTTATGATCAAAGAAAAAATTTTATATTCCGTTTTTTACGGAAGTTTAGCTGCTATTTTGTTTGCCCTGGCAGGTCTTATAGATAAACTTTTTACTCCAAAATTTAAAACTCAAGCAAACTATGGAATTTTAAAAGTTTTTTTCAATATACTTATTTTAAGTTTTTTATGTTTTCTATTTCATCAATTCCATATACCCTATATAGACTCATATCTATTAAAACTTATCTTTTTTGCTTTTTTTATTTTTGGGAATGGATATATTCTTTATTTGTATCTATTAAAAAAAGAAAAACTTTCTTTGGTTTCTCCGGTATTTTCGACAGCTATTATCTTTATGTTGTTTATCGACATACTAGTTTATAAAGTAAATTACCCTTATTATGTTTATATGTTTATCTTTATAACCTTTTTTTGCATATTTTTACTATCTTTAGAAGATATAAAAAATATAAAAATAAACAAAAATGTCTTTTTAGCCCTGCTTGTAGCTTTTGACTTTGCTTATTATCCTTTCGTAATAAACGAACTTCAAAGACATGGAAATAAAAAATTTTTATCTATCTTGATGGGAGAAAGTATAACCTTTACAAGTATTATTATTTTTTATTTTATTTATAAAAAGCTTTTTAATATTGATTTTATAAATATAAACTTTAAAGATTTAAAGGAGAAGATAAAAGATAAAACCTTTGTATTTGTATTTCTATCTTCCCTCGGACTTATTTTAGGAGCATACTTAGAACTTCTTGGATATAAAAAAGGTTACTTTAGCTTGACCTCAACATTTGCAGCTTTAGGAACTCCTATTTTAGTTTTTATATCTTTAATATTCTTAAAAGAAAGATTAAAAAAACATCAGTATATAGCTCTTGGAATTTTACTCTTAAATATAATTATTTTTAAAATATTTTTATAATTACTAATAAGTGAATATTAAACTGGTGTTAAAATAAACTATATATCTTCTTTAAAACAAATAATAAAGAGGTTAGCAAAATGAAAAAGGGAGAGATTTGCATTTCATACGAAAATATAAAACTTTTAGCTGAAACTATGATGAAATCTGCCGAATCAACTTTAGTTCTTTTTAATGCAGTTTTACTTTCTGATTTTTTTGTAGAAAAATTAAAAATAATTGCAGCTGAAATAGAAAACATACTTTCGGGAAAAAATGAAAATAGTTTGATTAGTAAGCTTGCTCTTTTAAGAGATAATATAGATAGTTTGAAAGATAAAATTAGTCAAATAAATAGCATTTTAAAAATAATTCAAGATGTAGCTCAAAGAACAAACTTACTTGCTTTAAATGCGGCAATTGAAGCTGCCCGTGCTGGTGAGATGGGAAGAGGTTTTGCAGTAGTTGCAGATGAGGTTAGAAAACTTGCCGAGCAAATTGCAAAACACGCAGAAAGTATAAAAGATTTAATATCGTCAACTTTGGAGCAAAATGAAATAACCGTAGAGGTCGCAAACCAGCTTATAGATATAGCTTCCAAAACCGTAGAGAAGATTATGGATGATATTGATACTATAACCGGATACTTTGAAGTACTAGCCGAAAAAATAAAAATGTCTATTGAAATAACCAACCAAACAACTACCAAATTTTATCAATTTCTTTATGAAAGTTTAGAAGATAAACTACCTTTATCCATAATTTTAAGAATAGCAGATCACGCCAAATATCTTTTAGACTTTGAAAAAAGTATTTTAAACCAAGATGAAAAAATTATTTTAATGAGCCATAGAAATTGTAAATTTGGAAAATGGTTTTATAGTGAAGGAAGAAAAATTTTAACAGAATGTAATTTAAATGAAGAGCTTTTAAGTGAAATTGAAAATGCTCACAAAAAATTTCATGAGCTTGTAGAGCAAATAGTTAATCTGGCTGAAAATAAACTAGAAAATTTAGAACAAATAAATGAAAAATTAAAAGAACTACAAGAAATATCAATTGCACTTTTATTTAAATTAATAGAAATATACGATATTTTAACTCATTTAGATAAAGAAAAAAAAGAAAATTATTTAGCTGAAAATAGTAAAAAAGAAAACGCTTAAGTAATATTATTTGAAAAATAATAATTTTATCTTTTCTTAATTTTTAATTATTCTTAATTTATTTGCCTTATAATATATTTAAATAAATTAAATATTAAAACTAAAAGTTTATTTTAATATTAAAATTAGAAAAATTTCTCGGAGGATAGTTATGAACGTTTTAGATGAAAAAATAATTTCTCAAGCTATTATAGAAAATTATTTTAAAAAATTGAATGAAGTTTTAGAATGTGATGTTGCTATTGTAGGAGGAGGACCAACCGGTCTTACTGCTGCATATTACTTAAGTAAAGCAGGGATAAAAACCGTTTTACTTGAAAAGAAAATTTCAATCGGTGGTGGAATGTGGGCTGGAGCTATGTTTTTTAACTATATTGTAGTTCAAGAAATGGGAAAAGAAGTTTTAGATGATTTTGAGATAAATTATAAAGAGTATAAAAAAGGTTATTATGTCGCAGATGCCGTAGAAGCTGTCACTACAATAGCTTCTAAAGCTGCCAAAGCAGGAACTTTATTTTTAACCGGTATTTGTGCTGAAGATGTAGTTTTAAAAAAAGAAAATGGAGAATATAAGGTTTGTGGTCTTGTTATAAATTGGAGCACCGTAGATAAACTTCACTTACCTGTAGATCCACTTGTAATAACCTCTAAAGTAGTTATAGATGCAACTGGACATGATGCTGCAGTAGTTTCTACCTTAGAAAGAAAAGCCGGTATTACTTTAAATACTCCAAGCGGAAAGGTTGAGGGAGAAAAGCCACTTTGGGCTCATGTAGGGGAAGAAAGCGTAGTAAAAAATACAAAAGAAGTTTTTCCAGGTCTTTGGGTAGGAGGAATGGCAGCAAATGCTGTATTTGGAGCCCATAGAATGGGACCTGTATTTGGCGGAATGCTTATGTCTGGAAAGAAACTAGGAACAGAAATAGCAAAGCTTTTAAAGAGGTAAAAAATGAGAAAAGAAACTATTTTAAGCTTAGCTAAAAAAGGATTAGTATCTAAGGAAATTGAAATTGTAGCTAAAACTGAAAACATAAATATAGATAAACTTTTAGAGCTTATCTCTAAAGGTTATGTTGTAATTCCAGCAAATATTTTAAAAAGTCAAAGAAATATTATTTCCTATGAAAACTTAGATTTAAATAATTTAGAAAAAGAATTTATACCTTGTGGAATTGGGAAAAATTTAAAGGTAAAAGTAAACGTAAATATTGGAACTTCCCCGGATATTGTAGATTTAGAAATTGAAAGAAAAAAGGTTTTAGTTTCCTTAAAATATAAAGCCGATACTTTAATGGATTTAAGTACAGGTGGAGATTTAGATAAAGTAAGAAAAGAGATATTAAAATTTACACCTATTCCCCTTGGAACAGTTCCCTTATATCAAGTTGCAAAGGAAGCTGAAGAAAAATATGGTTGTTCTTACAAGGCTACTATAGATGATATTTTTAATGTTATAGAAAAACAGGCTCAAGATGGAGTCGATTTTATGACCATTCACGCTGGGGTAACTTTACGCTCCTTAGAACTTTTAGAAAAAGATAAAAGACTTATGGGAATAGTATCTCGGGGAGGAGCTTTAATCGCTGAGTGGATGATTTATAATGAAAAAGAGAATCCTTTATATACTCATTTCGATAGACTTTTGGAAATTGCAAGAAAGTATGATATTACTATATCTCTGGGAGACGGCTTAAGACCAGGATGTATAAAAGATGCGACAGATAAACCACAAATAGAGGAACTTATTACTTTAGGTGAACTTGTAGATGTATGCAGAGAAAATGATGTTCAGGTTATGGTAGAAGGTCCTGGACATGTTCCTTTAAATATGATAGAAACCAATATGAAAATTCAAAAATCTTTATGTAAAGGTGCACCATTTTATGTTCTTGGACCAATAGTTACGGATATTGCTCCGGGTTATGATCATATAACTGCTGCAATTGGAGGAGCCCTTGCAGCTTATCACGGAGCAGACTTTTTATGCTATGTTACCCCAGCTGAACATCTTGGACTTCCAGATGAAAATGATGTAAAAGAAGGTCTTATAGCTTCAAAAATTGCAGCCCATGCAGCCGATCTTGCAAAAGGTAGAAAAGATTCTTGGAAAAAAGATATAGAGATGGCAATTGCCCGAGATGCCTTAGATTGGGAAAAGCAATTTGAGCTTGCTATAGATCCAGAAAAAGCTAGACTTTACAGGGAAAAAAAGGCGCCCAAAAAGGATAAAGATGTATGCTCTATGTGCTCCGACTTTTGTCCAGTAAAAAAATTAAAAAAAGCTTGGGAGAAAAAATATGATTAAGTTTGGAACAGATGGTTTTAGAGGAAAAATAGGAGATGAATTTTGTTTTGAAAATATTTATAAAATTGCAAAAGCTCATGCAATATATTTAAAAAGTAAATATAAAAATCCAAAAGTTGCTATATCCCATGATGCTAGATTTCTATCTAAAGAAATGGCAAATTTTGTAGCTAATATTTTTCAAGATGAGAGTATAAAAGTTGTTTTTTCCTCTATGTCCCCTACCCCCTCTTTATCTTGTTATGTAGCTTATAATGAAGACATTAAAGGGGGAGTTGTTATAACGGCTTCTCATAACCCTTATATATATAATGGATATAAAATAAAGGATGAGCTAGGAAGAGCTTCTCAGGATAATTTAAATATAGAAATAGAAAAAATTGCAAACTCTATAAGTGCTCTTCATTATCATTATAAAAAATATATAAAAAATTTTAATGGGAAAAAAGAGAATTTTTTAACTTTTCATTTGGAAACTTTAAAAAAATTTTTCAATTTAGATGTATTTATGGAAAGAAAGATAAAAATCGTTCATGATCCTCTTTTTGGAGCTACGAAAGGAGCTTTACAAAAATTTTTTAAAAATACACCTTTAGAAATTTTTGAAATTCATAAGGAAGAAAATCCTTATTTTGGAAATCTATCTCCAGAACCTATAAAAGAGAAGAATTTAAAAAGTTTAATATATAAAGTAAAAAGTTTAAATGCAGATGTTGGAATAGCTCATGATGGGGATGGAGACAGAATAGGTGTGGTGGATGAAAATGGAAACTTTATTACTTCTCAAGTTATGTACGCCCTTTTACTCGAGCACATATTAAAAACAAGAAAACCAAAAGGTAAGTATATTATAAAGACTGTATCTACAGGATTTTTAGCAGATAAAGTAGCAAAAGCTTTTAATTTAGAAGTTGTAGAAGTTAAAGTTGGCTTTAAAAATATTTGTAAAAAAATAGATGAACTTGGAAAAGAAAATGTAATTTATGCTGGGGAAGAAAGCGGTGGTTGTGCATATATTCCTTACCTAATGGAAAGAGATGGTATATTTTTAGCTCTTTTACTTATAGAGAGAATAATTTTAGAAGAAAAAACTTTATCTCAAATTGTAAAAGAATTTTTTGAAAAATATTCTCCAAGCTTTTATAAAAGAATAGATTTACCTGTTGAAGAAAAACATAAAAAGCTTTTAGAAGATATGCGAAAAAATCCCCCAGAAAAGTTTGGAAATAAAAAAGTTAAAAAAGTTATTTTAGAAGATGGTTTAAAGCTTATTTTTGAAAATGGATCTTGGCTTTTACTTCGTCCCTCGGGAACTGAACCTTTATTTAGGGTATATGCAGAAAGCACATCCGAAAAAGAAACTTTAGAGATTTTGAACTTAGCAAAAGATATATTTTCTTAAATAAAAATAATTTATAAAATAGGGGGAAAGTTTCCCCCTTTAATACCAAAATAAAGGTTTGCCGTTCGGATCTAAAATTCCCCTTTCCATAGGAGTATTTATTATAGCTTTAAATTCATTTTCACTAATATATTTTGGAACATAATTTACTCCATAATAATCTAAAAGATAAATTAAACTTCTTAAATGATTTCTAGCTGTTTTTAAAATATTTTGATAAACAAATAATATATCTTGATTATCTATATGTGGAATCATTTTTTCTATATCACTTATTCTTTTTTCTTCTACATTTGCACAAACTACTAAAGCATCTTTTAAACTTTTAGAGCCTTTTGATAGAAATTCACTATAAAGTTTCTTTATATTCGGAGAAACAAAATACCCTATGTCATCTCTATGTCCGGCTAAAGGATTTACTAATTTATATCTTTTAAAAAGTGCATCAATTGCATCCATATAGATCTCTTCATTTAAAGATAATTTACTAAACATAGGGATCTGCCACTTGTTGTAAAAAGAAATATAAAGATCCCTTATTAGTTTCTCTTCCTCATAAATAGATTTTAAACTTTCCTTTTCCTTTTCAGATAAAGGTTGCATTGGATATGTATTTATCAAAGATATAAGGTAATTTTCCTTGGCTATTGGTCCTCTATATCTCCATCCTGGCCCCGGTCCCCATCCATATTTTGGGCCATACCCACCATATCCAAATCCTCCAGGCGGAAATGCAAATGCAAAACCTAATAGCAATGAGAAAAGAATCATTTTCTTCATTTTATACCTCCTTTACATATGAATATTTTTATCTACATATGTAATATACATTCTATGTTTATTTTTGTCAAGCTTGATTTGGAAATATAAAATATTTAAAATACAGGGTATAATATGGAAATTTAAATTTATTAATTTTGAGAGGTATAAAATGCCATTTGGAATGGGACCCTACTATGCTAAACCCTATATTTGGGATGGTTTAAACTTTTTTTCTCTTGTTGTTTTGCTTTTATTAATAACCTTAGGAATTGTAATGTTTCTTATATTTAGACAAATAAATTCTGAAAATCTTAAACTAAAAGAGGAAATTATAAAACTTCAAAAGGATATAGAAGAACTAAAAGAACTTGTAAAAGATTTAAAGAAAAAGTGGGAAGAAATTGAGTAATGACGCTAAATAGCATATGTAAAATATGTGATGCTCTTTCAAATCCTACACGAATACGGTTTTACGTGGACCTTTTAAAAGAACCTAAAAGTATTTATGAAATCGCAAAGAAATTTAAAGTATCCCGTCCTATGGTTTATGCACATTTAAAAAAATTAGAAGAGGCAAATTTAGTTGAATGTAAAATGGTGATAGAAAATGGAAGAGCAAAAAAAATCTATAAAGCTTTACCATTTAACCTTTCCTTAAATCCAGAGATTTTAGAAAATCTCGTATTTGAAAATCAAAGAGAGGATTAACTATTGAGCATTCGTAAATTTGTATCTTTAAATTTATTTTTTATTTTAATTTTACTTATACTAACTGGAATTGTGCTTTATATCATGCCTCCTGGAAGAATTGCTTATTGGACTAGGTGGACCTTTCTGGGTTTAGATAAAGAAGCTTGGGATAACTTACATATAACTTTTGGATTTTTATTTATTATATTTGGACTTTGGCATGTATATTTAAACTGGAATTTACTATGGAGATATTTACAAAGTACAAATTTGATTATATTTACAACCCTATTTAATTTATTTTTCATAGTAGCTTCTATAAAAAATTGGCCTCCAGTAAATTGGATAATAAACCTTGAAGAAAAAATTAAAAATTCTTGGAAAGTTAATAAATTTAAGCCGCCTTTCCCGCATGCAGAACTCCTAGCTTTAAATCGTCTTGCAATTAGGCTTGGACTTTCTTCTCAGGAAGCTGTAAATATTTTGGAACGAAATGGAATTAAAGTAGATTCTCCAAATGAAACTTTAAAGGAAATTTCCAAACGAAATAATATTCCTCCATATAAAATTTATGAATTATTAAAAGCTCATACCCGAATCAAAATTCCTCAAAGAGGTAACAGAAGAGGGTTTAGAAAAAATTATTAAATTATATTGAAGAAACTAGGAAATATCTGCATACCTATTCGGGGTTTTTTAAAATAAATTATTGACAAAAATAAAAAAATAAATATAATATATCTTAGCAAGTGGGCGCGTAGCTCAGTTGGTTAGAGCAGCCGGCTCATAACCGGCTGGTCGGGGGTTCGAGTCCTCCCGCGCCCACCATTTATGGTTCCCCGGTAGCTCAGCGGGTAGAGCGGGCGGCTGTTAACCGCCAGGTCGGGGGTTCGAAGCCCTCCCGGGGAGCCATTTATATTATTTTAGTGCCTTTATTTTTTTACTTTTCTGTGCATTTTATTCTCAATTCGTATTTTCATACTTAAACTTTTTTTTAAATACCTTCATTTTTACCTTTAAGTATTTATCAACAAAGTTTCTATTATATTTTATTTTCAAATTTTTATGCTAAAATTTCCATATAAATTTTTACATATTTAAAGCTGATACTATTATATAAATTATATAAATCATTTTTTTTAGTCAATCAGAAAAACTTAATCATTGATTTTTATTTTAATAATTTAAAAACTGAAGATGCCATGAAGCATGAGGAACTAAATAAAATTGTAGAAAAAATATCTAAAGATTTTAAAATTTTGGTAGCAGACGATAGCGCGCTTGTTAGAAAGATAATAAAAAAATATTTAGAAAATAACGGATTTAACGTTATAGATGCAAAAGATGGAAAAGAAGCTTGGGAAAAATTTAAGAAATTCAAAGATGAAATTGGAGTTGTAGTTTTAGATTGGATTATGCCTGAGTTAGATGGACTTGAGGTATGTCGTTTGATTCGTAATCTTGACCTAGATAGATATGTATATATCATCTTTTTATCTTCAGTTGAAGACCGAGATAAAGTGGCAATATGCTTTGAGCATGGAGCTGATGATTACATTTTTAAACCTGTAAATCAAAAAGAATTTTTAGCTCGGGTAAAAGCAGGTCTTAGAATTATTGCTTTAGAAAAGCTTTTAATAGAAGCTAATGAAAAGTTAGAAAAACTTGCAATTATTGATGAACTTACTCAGGTTTTAAATAGAAGGGGTCTCTTTGAAGAATTAAAAAAGCTGGTAAATTATATGTCCCGAGTTAAAAAAGATATCTATTTTATTATGATAGATATAGATCATTTTAAAAAAATTAATGATACCTATGGTCATCAAGTTGGAGATTTAGTTTTAAAGGAAGTTGCAAAAAGATTAAAAACTAATCTTCGTTCTTATGATATCATAGGAAGATATGGTGGAGAGGAGTTTTTAGTAGCTTTAACAGATGGAAATGATAAGGTTGCTTATAAAGTTGCAGAAAAATTAAGAAAAATTATTGAAGAAAAACCTATAAAAGTTAATGATAACTTAGAATTGAAAGTTACAATAAGCGTTGGAGTATCCGCTCTTAGAGCTGAAGATCTTCCAAATATTCCTACAAATGAAATTATAGAAGAGAAAATAAAAAATGCTATTAAACTTGCCGATGAAGCCCTTTATAAAGCAAAGAAAGAAGGAAGAAATAAAGTAGTTGCTGCAAACTTGAATATTTAAATTATTACTGCTTTAATAAACAAAAAATTGTATTTCTACTAACTAATTAAAATATAAAAAAAGGGGAGAGAAATCTCCCCAAAAACTATTTTTTCTCCTTAGCTTTTTTTTGTCTTTTTAAATCTTCTTTAATTCTAGCGTCTTTTCCTAGTCTTTCTCTTAAGTAATAGAGTCTTGCTCTTCTTACTTTACCGAAACGAACTACTTCAATTTTTTCAATAACTGGAGAGTGAAGTGGATAGGTTCTTTCTATGCCTACTCCATAAGATACTTTTCTAACTGTAAAAGTAGCATCTGTTCCACTTCCTCTTTTTCTAATAACCACTCCCTCAAAAACTTGAATTCTTTCTTTATCTCCTTCTTTTACCTTTTGGTAAACTCTTACAGTATCTCCTGGTCTAAATTCTGGAATATCTTTTTTCAAATATTTTTCTTGAACGCTTTTTAAAAGCCCATCTAAACCACCAAGCATTATCTTCCTCCTTATTTTGATTTAGGCTAAGGCGGGAGACCCAAAAAGGGCCTCCACTTAGCCGTTTATTTAATTTTTAGTTTCTTCTTTATTTTTATTTTCCTGCTCCTTATTTTGATTATCATTATCATTATTATTTTTATCTTCAGTTTCTTCTTTTAAAATATTTGGCTCCCAGGACACTTTTCTATAATCTTTTCTACCAGTACCTGCTGGTATAAGACGACCAATTATAACATTTTCTTTAAGTCCTCTCAAGTAATCTCTTTTTCTTTCAATAGCTGCTTCAGAAAGCACTCTTGTAGTTTCTTGGAAAGATGCCGCGGAAATCCAACTTTGAGTAGAAAGAGCTGCCTTTGTAATACCCGTTAAAACTGGTCTTGCTTTTGGAGGTCTTTTTCCTTCTTCAATAAGTTTTTGTCTTACTTCTTCAAAAACATTTCTATCTACTATCTCGTCTACTAAAAAGTCTGAATCTCCAGAATCTTCAATTTTAACTTTTTTAAGCATTTGCTTGATAATAATTTCAAAATGTTTGTCATTAATATCAACTCCTTGAGAGCGGTACACACTTTGAAGTTCAGAAAGTAAATATTTAACAAGTTCTCTTTCTCCTAGAACAGCTAAAATATCATGTGGATTTAAAGCTCCATCTGTTAAAGGTTCTCCAGCCTTCACAAAATCTCCATTTCTCACGTAAATGTATTTTCCTTTTGGAACAACATATTCTCTTCTAATACCAGTTTCAGGATTAGTAATAATAATTTTCTTTTTACCTCTATCTGAAGACTCAATTTCTACCTTACCATCAATTTCTGCAATAATAGCAGCATCTTTTGGTTTTCTTGCTTCAAAGAGTTCTTGAACTCTTGGAAGACCCCCTGTAATATCTCCAGCACCTCTAATTTTCTTTGGAATTCTTGCTAAAACATGTCCATAACCTACCTTTTCCCCATCAGAAACTACAATATACGAACCTACTGGAAGTGGATAACTATCTAAAACTTCTCCAGTTTCCTCATCAATTATTTCAATTGTAGGTTCATAAGGAGTATGTCTATACTCTTCTACAATAGGTTCATCTTTTTTAACTGTAAGTCCCGGAATAATATCTTTGTATCTTACTATTCCTCTTCTTAAAGCTAAAATTGGATCCGCGTGTGGATCCCACTCTACCAAGGTTTGTCCTCTTTTTACATCTTCCCACTCTATTTCAGATACATCTTTTTTAAGGGAAAATACCTGACCTGGTTTTAAATCCTTAATATTTTTAGGCTTAATTTTAAGTTTTGCACCGTATGGAACTTGATATTTATCATATTCCTTTCCTGTTTGTGGATCATAAACAATAATTTTTCCAGCACGGTTAATAAATACAAGCTCTTTATTTTCAGTTACTAATATATCTGCATCATAAATTCTTACTTTACCGTCAATAGTTGCTTCATAAGAGCTTTTTTCAGCTCCCCTTACAGCAACTCCACCGATATGGAAAGTTCTCATTGTAAGCTGAGTTCCAGGCTCTCCAATAGATTGAGCCGCAATAATACCAACAGCCTCTCCAATTTGAATTGGTCTTCTTCTACCAAGATCTCTTCCATAACATTTTGCACATACTCCAAACGGAGCTTTACATGTAAGAACTGAGCGCACTTTTACTCTTTCTATACCAGCTTTTTCAATTTCCTCGGCTTTTTCATCAGTAATTTCTTCTCCCTTTCTTACAATTACCTCTTTTGTATATGGGTTTATAACATCCTCGGCTGCAATTCTTCCTGCAATTCTTTTTGAAAGAGGTAAAAGAACTTTTCCAGCTTCTACAATCGGCTCTATTTCAATACCATCATCTGTACCACAATCCTCCATAGTAATAATTACTTCATGAGCTACATCCACAAGTCTTCTTGTTAAATATCCAGCATCTGCAGTTTTTAAAGCTGTATCTGCAAGACCCTTTCTTGCCCCGTGAGTAGAGATAAAGTATTCAAGAACACTAAGACCTTCTCTAAAGTTAGAGATAATTGGAGTTTCAATAATTTCTCCAGATGGCTTTGCCATTAAACCTCTCATACCTGCAAGTTGACGAATTTGCTGCTTAGAACCTCTCGCTCCAGAAGAAAGCATCATAAATACTGGATTAAATTTACCTGTATCCTTTCTTCTACCTCTTCCACCGATATCGTGACTTTGCATATATTCCATCATTAAATTAGTGATCTTTTCTGTAGTTCTAGTCCAAATATCTATAATACGATTGTATCTTTCATCTGCAGAAATCAATCCTTGTTTGTAACCCTCTTCAATTTCAGCTACTTCCTTTTTAGCTTCTTCAATAATCTTTTTCTTTTCAGGTGGAATTAAAAGATCATCTACTCCAATAGAAAGACCACCTTTTGTAGCTTCCAAATATCCTAAAGCTTTCATATTATCAAGAAGATCTACTGCAACTTCATTTCCATATCTTTTATGAATATCATCTACAATGGAAATAATATCTTTTTTACCTATTTCTTTATTTACAAAAGGATAATCCTTTGGTAAAAGCAAGTTAAATTTAACTCTACCTGGAGTAGTTTCTATTATTTTCTTTTCTTCATATTTAGCTTTTTCTTCTGGAAGTCTAACTTTTATTTTTGCATGTAAATCCACTTCTCCAGATTCTAAAGCTCTCATTACTTCATCAAAATCAGAAAATACTTTTCCTTCTCCTTTAACACCATCTTTTTCCAAAGTAATATAGTGAAGACCTAAAATAATATCTTGAGTAGGAACGGATAGAGGTTTACCATGTGCTGGAGAAAGAATATTTTGGGTACTCATCATAAGAATATAACTTTCAAGTTGAGCCTCCAAAGATAAAGGTACATGAACCGCCATTTGGTCTCCATCAAAGTCGGCGTTAAATGGAGGACAAACTAATGGATGGAGCTTAATAGCCTTACCTTCAACAAGTACAGGTTCAAAGGCTTGAATAGAAAGTCTATGTAAAGTTGGAGCACGGTTTAGTAAAACAGGATGTTCCTTAATTACTTCTTCTAGACATTCCCAAACTTCCTTGGTTTTTTGTTGAACAAGCTTTTCTGCCATTTTAACATTATGAACATAACCCTTTTCTTCAAGTCTTCTATATACAAAAGGTTTAAATAATTCTAAAGCCATTTCCTTTGGAAGACCACATTGGTGCATTTTAAGTTCTGGTCCAACTACAATTACAGCTCTACCAGAGTAGTCAACTCTTTTTCCAAGTAAGTTTTGTCTAAATCTTCCTTCTTTACCTCTTAAGTTATCAGATAAAGATTTTAAAGGTCTTCCAGTAGAAGCTCTTACTGGTTTTCCTCTTTTAGAGTTATCGATTAAAGCATCTACTGCCTCTTGAAGCATACGTTTTTCGTTACGAATAATAATATCTGGAGCACCAAGTTCTATAAGTCGCTTTAGACGATTGTTTCTGGTTATAACTCTCCTATAAAGATCATTTAAATCAGAAGTTGCAAATCTTCCACCTTCTAAAGGTACAAGTGGTCTTAAATCCGGAGGAATAACTGGTAAAACTTCTATAATCATCCATTCAGGTTTATTTGTAGATTTTAAAAAAGCTTCTACTAATCTAAGTCTTTTAACAAGTTTTCTAAGCTTTGCTTCAGTAGTATCCTTTCTTACGGCACGTCTTAATTCTTCTTTAATAAGTTCTTTAGAAAGTATTTTTCTTTGCTCAACTAGAATATCAATCAAAGCTTCCAATGCTTTTGGTCCTTTTTCTACAACCGGTGCATCCTCTTGAAGCTCTTCTAAAAGTTTTTTATAGTCCTCAGGTCTAATCAAATCTCCTTTTTTAAGTCCACTATTTTTTGGATCTACTACTACATAATAGTTATAAGAAACTATATCATTTAAGTCATCTTCAGAAAGCCCGGTATAGTATGCTAAAACCTCAATAGCTTTTTTATAAAGATTTGGAAGTCTTTTTCTTAAATCTGGAGTAATTGAGTCAAGTTCTCCAGAGTACATTCTTACTTCTTCCCTTAACTCCTGAGCGAGCTCTTCTAAATCTAAAGTTTTTAAAGCTTCCTTTATACCTTCTGCTCCAATTCCTACTTTAAACGCATCTTTTCCAAGTTCTTTTACTTTTTCTTCATATTCATCTTCCGTTAAAATTTGATATTTTTTTAGTCCGGTTTCCTCTTCATCACCTGGATCTAAAACAATGTAGCTTTCAAAATAAACTACTCTTTCTACTTCACGAGAAGTAAGTCCCAATAGAGATCCTATTTTGGAAGGAACAGATTTTACATACCAAATGTGAGCTACTGGAGCAGCAAGATCTATATGTCCAAAACGTTTTCTTCTTTCTTTTGAAGTTGTAACTTCAACTCCACATCTGTCACAAATTACACCCTCATATTTTCTTCCTTTATACTTTCCACAAAGACACTCATAGTCTTTTACAGGTCCAAAAATTCTAGCACAGAAAAGTCCATCCTTTTCAGGTTTTAAAGTTCTATAATTTAAGGTCTCTGGAACCTTTACTTCTCCACGTGACCAAGAACGAATTTTTTCTGGGGATGCAAGTCCGATTTCTATGGCGTCAAAATCAAAACCTTTAGGCTCGGTATCTATTATTATTTCTTTCTTATTTTTATTCTTAATTTCTTTCATCTATTAAAACCTCCCTATATTTTCTAGAAATTAAAGCAAAATAAAATTTAGAAAAAATCCCCCCCAAGGAAAGGGGGAAAGTTATTTAATTATTTTCTTTATCTTTATTATCTTCTTCACTTGTTTCTTTCTTTTCAGATTCATCTTTGAAAAGTTCTTCAGGAGTTATTATTTTCTTTTCTTCTTTTTCAAAAACAGATTTTTCTTGTTTTTCTTCTTTTTGCTCTTCATCTTCAACTTCTTTGATGAAGGATACGTCCAAGCAAAGACCTTTAAGCTCTCTTACAAGAACGTTAAAGGATTCTGGTAAGGATGGCTCGAAAGTATAAATACCTTTTGTTATTGCTTGATATACTTTATTTCTACCTTCAACGTCGTCAGATTTTACTGTAAGCATTTCTTGTAATGCATAAGCGGCACCATATGCCTCAAGTGCCCAAACTTCCATTTCTCCAAATCTTTGTCCACCAAAGTGGCTTCTACCACCAAGAGGTTGTTGAGTAATTAAAGAGTAAGGTCCCGTAGAACGAGCATGAATTTTATCAGCTGCCATATGAATAAGTTTAAGCATATACATATACCCAACAGTTACATCTTGATCAAAAGGTTCCCCAGTCAAACCATCATAAAGTTTAACTCTACAAGTTTCTGGAAGACCTGCTTTTTTAAGCATCTTTTTAACTTCTTCTTCTGTAGCTCCATTAAAGATTGGAGTTTCAAATTTAACACCCTCTTTTCCAAGTCTTTTTGCAATAGCTTTTATTTCTTCATCACTCAAAGAATCTATAAGTTTACACATATAGCAATCGCAATTCTCTTTCTTACCTTCATGAATACAGTAGATAGACTTAAGTTCTTTTCTTACTGCTTCTAATCCTACTTTTAAAAGTTCTTCTATCTTTTCTCCAAGTTTTTTACCTGCATAGCCAAGCATAGTTTCAAAAAGTTGTCCTACGTTCATACGAGAAGGAACTCCAAGAGGGTTTAACACCATGTCTACTGGAGTACCATCTTCCATAAATGGCATGTCTTCTACTGGGGCGATTCTGGAAATAACCCCTTTATTTCCGTGACGACCTGCCATTTTATCTCCAACGGTAAGCTTACGTTTTTGGGCAATATATATTTTGATAATTTTATTTACTCCAGCAGGTAAATCATGTCCTCTTTCTAAAGCCTCTTTCTTTTCTTGATAGATATTTTCAATTAGTGCCATTTGATCAATAGCTTTAAGTCTTATTTTTCTAATTTCTTTTGCAGTTTCTTCGTCTGCAATTAAAGATGGTTTTTTGATAACTTCAAGAACTATCTTTTCAGCAAGATCTTTAGTTATGGTCTCTCCAGCTTTGGCAACAACTTCCCCTTTAATTTCTACATCGCTTGCCAAAGCTTTACCGATGATAAGATCTATAACTTTTCTATCTCTTTCTTTTCTAATTAAAGAAAGTTCTTCTTGCTTAGCTTTATCCAATTTCTTTCTTTCTTCTTGCTCTAAAAGACGAGAACGAATATCTTTATTTTCTCCTTTTCTTGAAATAATTTTCACATCGATAACTACACCCTCTACTCCGTGAGGACACTTTAATGATACATTTTTAACACTTTTAGCCTTTTCTCCAAAAATAGCTTGTAAAAGCTTTTCTTCTGGAGTTAAAACCTCTTCACCTTTTGGAGCCACTTTACCAACTAAAATATCCCCAGGTTTTACATAGGTTCCAATAGTTACAATTCCAGATTCGTCTAAATGTTTAAGTTTATCTTCTGGAACATTTGGAATATCCCTTGTAATTTCTTCTTTTCCAAGTTTTGTTTCTATTACTTGAGTTTCTACCTCTTCAATATGAATGGAAGTATAAACATCATCTTTTAAAAGACGTTCAGAAACTAAAATAGCATCCTCAAAGTTATATCCACGCCATGGCATAAACGCTACTAAAACATTTTTACCTAAAGCAAGTTCACCTTCCTGCATAGAATGTCCATCTGCAATTACTTGTCCTTTCTCTACTCTTTGACCTTTTTTAACAATAGGTTTTTGATTTATACAAGTTTTTTGGTTAGATTTTTGGAATTTAAGAAGATGATATACGTCAAAACCTGTATCTATTTCAGAGTCAGTTTTTTCATTTTCATCTGCCCTGATAATTATCTTATCTGCGGAAACATACTCTACTACTCCACTTCTTTTGGCAGTTACAGCCCAACGAGAGTATTTAGCAACGTGCTCTTCCATTCCGGTTCCAACAATAGGAGAATCAGTTGTTATAAGTGGAACCGCCTGTCTTTGCATGTTAGAACCCATAAGAGCACGGTTCGCATCATCATGTTCTAAAAATGGAATTAAAGAGGAAGATACAGAAAATACTTGTTTTGGAGATACGTCCATATATTGAACTTCATCTGCTAAAACAAGCTTAAATTCTCCTTTATGACGGGCCATTACAGTATCAGCTGTAATCTTTCCATTTGAATCAACAGGAACAGAAGCTTGAGCAATAATATATTTTTCTTCTTCATCTGCTTGCATATATCTAACTTGGTTAGTTACATATCTATTTTCCACTTTTCTGTAAGGAGTTTCTAAAAATCCAAGCCAATTTATACGCGCATAAGTTGTTGGAGATACAACAAGACCAATATTTTGACCTTCAGGTGTTTCAATTGGACAAATTCTACCGTAGTGAGATGGATGAACGTCTCTAACCTCAAAAGTAGCATGTTCTCTTGAAAGTCCACCAGGTCCTAAAGCTGAAAGTCTTCTTTTGTGAGTTGTTTCAGAAAGCGGGTTGGTTTGATCTAAGAATTGAGAAAGTTGATTGAGTTTGAAAAAGTCTATAAGATCATTTAAGGCACCTTTAGCTTGAATAAGCTCTTTTAAATTTATAGCTTCAGGTTTTTCTGGCTTTAAAGCTGTTAATTTTTCTCTTAAATGTCTTTCAAAACGTTTCATTCCTCTTTTGAAAAATACCTCTGCAAGTTCTCCAACTCCTCTAACTCTTCTATTTGCAAGGTGGTCTATATCATCATATGGAGTAAGTCCAGCATGAACATTTAAAAGATATCTAATAGTAGCAATAATATCTGCTTTGCTTAAAATTCTTCCAACACTATCATAATCTGGTTCTACTTTTATTTCTTTTTTACCAGTTTCTTTTAAAAGTTCTTTTAATTTTTTAGCTATATCCTTTGTTATTAATGTTCCTTTTTCAAAAATAATGTTTCCTTCTTTATCTGTAATATCTTCGGCTAAAAGAAGAGGTGGAAGCCATTCAATATTATCTAAATCTTTTAAGGTAAGTTTTTCAAGTTTTTCTTTATCATAAAGTTTTTCATTTATCTTTGCTCTACCAACTCGACCAAGATCATAATTTTTAGGATTTAAAAACATATTTTCAAAGAGTTTTTTTGCACCTTCAACAGTTGTGGTATCTCCAGGTCTGACTTTTCTAAAGATTTCAATATAAGCTGCAATTACCGGATCTTCAATTCCATCTTTCTCTCTATCATTTTTTTCTTTTCTTAAAGTATTTAAAATTACCCTTCCATATGGTTTTCTATCATATCTAACAGCTCTAAAAGTTACTCCCTCTGGAATTTTTTTCGGAGCAATATCTTCATAAGCTTTTTGAACAACTTCCCCAGTTTCTGGATCCACTATATCTTCAATTGGAATATAAAACTTAAGCTCTTCGGAAGTAAGTTCTCTTTCTTCTCCATTTTCTTTAACATAGAATTTTTTATCTTTTACTTCTATTTCAAAAATATCATCCTTATGGAAAAGTTCTAAGATTTCTTCATCAGTTGCAATACCAAAAGCTCTTAAAAGGTAAGTACCATAAAATCTTCTTTTTCTATCTATCTTGGCATATAAAATATCTGTTTGTGGAAGCTCAAATTCTATCCAAGATCCATCTGCCGGGATAATAGAAGCTACATCTACTTGTCTTGCTACTCCAGAAGACTTGGAAATATCGGATTTAAAGTATACTCCCGGAGAACGATGAAGCTGATTTACGATAGCTTTTTCAGTTCCATCTATAATGAAAGATCCTCTTGGTGTAACAAGAGGAATTTCTCCAAAATATATTTTTTCTTCTTTAATTACAGGAGCAATTTTTTCACCTGTATTTGGATCTTTTTGCCAAGCTACACATTCTAAAAGAACTCTTAAAGGTGCTCCATAAGTTAAATCTTTCTCTTTACATTCATTTACATCTTTTTTTGGACGAAAAACTACTTCATGACCACATTTTTCACAAACAACACCTTTTCCACCAAGACCATGATATTTTCCACATTTACAATACCAATCTCCAATCTCATATCCTTTATATCTAATTTCTATATCACCATTTATATCTGAAATTGGAAAAGTACTTCTAAATACAGCTTCTAAACCTACATTTTCTCTTTCATAAGGATTTTTATTAAGTTGTAAAAATCTTTCATAACTATCAAAAACAAATTCTAAAAGATCTGGTGGAGGTAAAATTTCTTCTTTTTTTGCAAAGGATTTCCTTGGTAATTTTTTAAATTCTTTAGCTTTTTTTAAGGCCTCTTTAAATTTTTTTTCATTTCTTTCTTTAGGAGAAATTTTTACTTCAATAACTTTATTTTCACTGTTTAATGCCATTGTTTTTCACCTCGTTTTTAGTTTTTTTAGAAATAAAAGACCTAAAAGAGTTAGATTAAATAATCAGATTGGATAAAAGATTTCATCGTATACATGGAAAGTGATTATGGATTAGGTATTTTTTTAAAGAAAGGTTATAATAATATGCGGAAGTTACTACTTTTGTCATCATCTTCTCCCGACCCTTATTTGTGGTAGGAAAATAAAAAAAGGGAGAGGGACCTAGAATCTGTCCCCCTCCCTTTGCGAAAGTATATTATATATATTATAAAAAATTTTTCAAGTGTAAAAGGAGAAAAAAATGAAAAAGGCATTTTCTTTAATTGAACTTGTTATAGTATTAATAATTATAGGTATTTTAATGACCCTCGTTATGAAAGCCTCCTCTATTGTAAAAGATGCAAAAATAAAAAAAGATTTTGCAAATTATATTTTGCGACTTAAAGATGACATTTATAAATACGAAGATTGGGCTTTATCTTCTAAAGGATATGCCGCTATTATAGGTGATGGAAAGGAAAATGGGGGCTTTGAAGATACTACAGACGGCTTTGTAGATACAGATGAAGGCACAACATTTAACTCTACAATATCTGATTTACTTGGTAGTTCTTTACCATCAAATGTCCATGTTTTAACTTCCTATGATGGAACACAAAAGCCATATAAACCTGAAACTAATCATGTAACTGACTACTTAAAAATAGTTGATAAAGATATAGATAAAGTATTTAAAATTGGGAAGGGAGATGAAGGTTATATTTATTTTTCTGCCTTAGGAAAAGAAGTTCACCTTTACTTAGGAAAAGATCAGTATTCTTCTAATCCCACAAATGCTATTATTATATTTAACCCAGATTTACAAGAAGCTATAAGCTATGATACTATGGTAGATGGTATTATGAATGGTGAAGATGGAAAATTGGTTTTACTTGGATATAAATATTCTTCTTCGTGCTCCCCAAAATCTACAGATAATTGTAAATGTAATTCCGGAATTTGTATAGCTAAAAATCTTACTCAAGGTTGTCCTTATCCTTCATGCAAGAGTGAGGAGGTAAAAAATGTTATTTTGGGGTTAATTTTAGAATAGATTTACAATTTAAAGATGTAAAAGAAATCTTAAGTGTAAAAAATTAATTTTTACACTATGAAAAGAATTCTAAGAATTTAAAATCCAAATTTAAATGGAGCGGGCGACGGGACTCGAACCCGCGACCAGCGGCTTGGAAGGCCGCTGCTCTACCAACTGAGCTACGCCCGCTCACTGGTGGAGGGGGCAGGATTCGAACCTGCGAAGGCGTGGAGCCCGGGGATTTACAGTCCCCTGCCTTTGGCCGCTTGGCTACCCCTCCTTCTAAGCTCCACGCAATTCTAAGGGAGCTTTCACTCCCTTGCGCTACTTATATTATATATCAATCTGCCCCTATTGTCAAGCTTCAAATGGTGCCGGCGGAGGGACTCGAACCCCCGACCTGGTGATTACAAGTCACCCGCTCTAGCCAGCTGAGCTACGCCGGCACCTTGCATTAATAATTATAGAAAAAAAATTTTTTGTGTCAAGAATTCAAAACTCTTTTAATTTTTATTAATTTTTCTCTAAGCGAAGGTGGAAAATTTGAAATTTCCTTTAAAGAAAGATTTTGAGGTAACCACAAAATTACATCTAATCTTAAAGGCGGATGAGAAACTTCTTTTAAGAAATTTTCCCAATTTTCTTTATTGGAATCAATTTTTTTTAATCTTGAATCTAAAGGAATAAATATATTTTTAATATTTTCAGGATATTTTTTGTATACAATCTTATAAGCGTACATAAACATTTTTGCCGCAAAAACAATTGTTTTTGCCTTCTTATCCTGATTAAGACACAAAGATAGGAAATTTATAAGCTTTTCTAAGTTTTCTCCCAAGTTTTTTGGAGAATAAGAAAAAAATAACTTTTCTACGCAATTTATAACTTTTTTAAGTCTTTTTAATTTTGCATTTAAAAATCTTTTATTATATGTTTTTATAAAACTTTCAAAAAAACTTATATCTTTATTTTTTGAAAAAAATTTACTAAAAATTTCCCAATAATCTTCTCCTTTCATTTGGAGTTGATAGGACATAAGAGCATTTATTATTACTAGCTTAAAAAATAATACATCATCTTTTAAATTTTCATATAAATTTTTTAAAGCTAAAAATTGTTTATCTTTTTCCTCTAAATAAGATATTTCATCCTCATTAAAAGAATTTACAATATCTTTTAATTCTCGAAGTTTTGGCATTTTTACTAATCCTATAATATATAATTTGTCTTTAAAGATGGTTCTTTAAATAATTAATATTTTAAACCAAAATTTTTCATACACCCAAGGAGGTCAAAAATGAAAGTAGCTGTTTTACCAGGAGATGGTATCGGAAAAGAAATAGTTCCTCAAGCTGTAAAAGTTATTAAAGCTATTGAAAAAAAATATGGTTTGAAAATTGAACTTGAGTACGGAGAAATTGGAGGAGAAGCTATAGATAAATACGGTACACCTTTTCCAGAAAAAACAGAAAAACTTGTTCTAAAAGCAGATGCTACTTTACTTGGAGCAGTGGGTGGACCTAAGTGGGATAATTTACCTTTCGATAAAAGACCTGAAAGAGGTCTTTTAGCTTTAAGAAAAGTTCTTAAAACTTTTGCAAATTTAAGACCTGCAAAGGTATATGATGAACTTGTATCTGCTTCAACTTTAAAAGAGGAAATTGTAAAAGGAGTTGATATTTTGGTTGTAAGAGAACTTACCTCCGGAATTTACTTTGGAAAGCCAAGAGGAGTATTTTCTATAAAAGAATTTCCATTAAAAGACTACTATCAAGAAGAAGAACTTAAAGGAGAAAAAGTAGGAATAAATACTTTAAAATATACAGATGAAGAAGTAAGAAGAATAGCAAAAATAGCCTTTGAAGCTGCAAGAAAAAGAAATAAAAAAGTAACTTCTATAGATAAAGCAAATGTACTTGAAGCTACCTCTTTTTGGAGACAAATTGTAGAAGAAGTAGCCAAAGATTATCCGGACGTAGAACTTAATCACATGTATGTAGATAACGCTGCTATGCAACTTTTAAGATGGCCAAAACAATTTGATGTTATAGTTACTACAAATATGTTTGGGGATATTATTTCCGACGAAGCTGCTGCCTTAACAGGTTCTTTAGGAATGTTACCATCTGCTTCTATTGGTGGAGAAAAAGGCCTCTATGAACCTATCCATGGCTCTGCTCCAGATATTGCCGGAAAAGATATTGCAAATCCAATTGCAACAATAAACTCCGTTGGAATGATGTTTAACTACAGTTTTAACCGTCCAGATATTGAAAACTTAATAGATAGAGCCGTTAGAGATGTTTTAAAAGAGTATAGAACAAAAGATATTCACACACCTGGAACTAAACTTGTAAGTTGCTCCCAGATGGGAGATTTAATTGCAAATAAAATTTTGGAATTAGATTAAAAAATGGGGGGGAAATTATCCCCCCTAATCTAAAATTTTTCTTTTAGCTTTTCTAAAAAGTTTTCTATTTTATCTATTAAGTTTTGCTTTTCATTTTTTTCTTCTTGAGTTTTTGCATGAAGCTTTTCTTGACGAAGCTCCCTTAGTAAAGCCTCTAAAGTTTCCTTTTCAGCTTCGGCAGCTTTTTCAAATCCTAACTTTTCATAATTTAAAGAAAGATAATAGTAAATTATAGGAGCTTTTGGATTTATTGGAATTAAAGATTTAAAAGTTACTACAGAAGCGTCCCAAAGTCCCATTTTATAATAGAGAGATCCGAGTAAAACGCCTGCATCAAAAATCTTAAGTTTATCTCCTTGAGAAGTGGCAATTTGAAGAGCAGTTTTATAAGCCATTTCCGCTAAGTCGTACATATGTTTTTTTTCATAAATATTTCCTATAAGAATATAAGCTTCATAGTACTCTGGATTTAATAAAAGAGCTTTTTGGGCATACTCTAAAGCTTTGTCATACTCTTTGTTTTGATAATAGGTTAAAGCTATATTTAAATAAGCCAAAGCTGTAGCTTCTTGATATTTTAAAGCCTCAAGGAGTTGCTCTATAGCTTCCTTTAAACGACCTTGTTTTTTATAAAGCTCAGCAAGTTTTAAGTGATAAAGAGCCTTTTTAGGAGCTAAAGCTATAGCTTTTTTAAAATATTTTTCAGCTAAATTTTGCTTTCCTTGTAAAAGGTATAAAACACCTAAGTTATAGTATGCATCCGCAAATTCAGGATTTAATTTTATAGCTTTTTTATAAGCTTCTTCAGCTTTTTTTAAATCTCCTTTTGCAACATAAATTAAACCTAAAAGATTATAATATCTTGCATCTTCCTTTAATTTCAAAGCATGTTTGACATACAATAATGCTTTATCCAAATTACCTAACTTTAAGTATGCTTTTGCAGCCCAGAAATAATATTCACTATTATTAGGATTAATTTTTATAAGCTTTTCAAAATATTTAGTTGCTTCTCCATAGTTTCCTAAATCATAAAGAACTTTTCCTAGTAAAAATAAAACTTTTGGATTATTAGGATACTGTTTTTCTAATTCTTTTAAAATTTTTAAAGCTTTGTCAAACTCAAGCTTTTCGTATAACTCTTCAGCTTCTTTTAATTTAGCTTCTAAAGTGGATTTTTTTATAACTTGATTGTTTTGAGAAATAGAAGATGCGAAAGCTAGGGTGTTAGAAGATAAAAAGGAAAGTAGTAAAGCTAAGCTCAAAAACTTTTTCATGACTTATTCCTCCTTTAAAGGTTATAAATATTTTTTAGAAAAAGTTATTTATTTACTTTAACATATTTAAAACATTTTTTTAGAAAAATATATGATTTTTCATAGACTTTTCAAGCTTGCAACTTGACAAAAAGAAAAGAAAGAAGAAATTTAATAAATGAAAATAAATATTAAAATAAAAAATTGGAGGTTAAGCTATGTTTTTTGGTAGATTCTTTGGACGAGGTGGACGTGGAAGAGATCCTTTTGATGATTTTTTTGGAGATATGTTTAAAGATATAGATAAATTTATGTTTAGAGATATGGATAAACTAATGCAAGAAATTATGAGCCAATTTTCTCCTATGTTTAGTGGACTTAAGGATATGTTTGCAGAACCTAAAATGGAAATGTATGAAACTCCAGATGAACTTGTAATTAGACTTGAAGTTCCTGGTTTAGATCCAGATGATATAGATATAAAAGTTAAAGGACACTACTTGATTATTAGAGGTGTGAAAAAGGCTTCTGAAGAAGAAAAAAAAGAAAACTTACTTTTCTCAGAAACCTTTTATGGAGAATTTCAACGAATTATCCCCCTTCCATTTGAAGCAAACGAGGAAGATATTGAAGCAATTTACGAAAAAGGTGTTTTAGAACTTAGAATTAAAAAACCAAAATCTCTTGAAAAGAAAGTAAAAATTATTGTTAAATCACCTGAAGATAAAGATAAAAAGAAAAAAGAAGATAAATAATATTTGGGGGAAGGCTTTTCCCCCATTTTTTATTCCTTCCTTTTGATAAATTGAAAAAATCCCTCTCCCATTTGTTATAATTTGCCGAAAATCTAAAATTAGGGGGAAGGGATGAAATTTTTCATAGATACAGCTAATGTAGAAGAAATAAAAACCGCTCTCTCCTGGGGCCTTATCGATGGAGTAACCACAAATCCTACCTTAATCTCTAAAACAAAAAGACCTTTCTTAGATGTTGTAAAAGATATTTTTTCTCTTGGAGAGGAAAAGGATTTTCCAATTTCTTTAGAAGTTATCGGTATGAAAAATGGAAAGCTTGATAGTGAAACAATGGTAAAGGAAGCTTTGTTTTTTGTAGATTTTCTTAAAAAAAATGATTTGAATGTCAATAACTTAGTTGTAAAAATACCAATGTCCTTAGAAGGACTAAAAGCTGTAAAAATTTTAAGTGAAAAAGGAATAAAAACTAATGTAACTTTAGTATTTTCTCCAAATCAAGCTTTGCTTGCTATGAAAGCTGGGGCAACTTTTATCTCTCCTTTTGTAGGAAGATTAGATGATATTGGACACGATGGAATGAGACTTGTAGAAGAAATAGTAAATATTATTGAAAATTATGGTTTTGAAAGCGAAGTTATCGTATCTTCAGTTAGACATCCAAAACATGTTTTAGAAGCGGCGTTAATTGGAGCTCATATAGCAACTATACCTTTTGGGGTTTTAGAAAAGCTTTCTAAACATCCTTTAACAGATATCGGACTTGAAAGGTTTTTAAAAGATTGGGAAAATGTTCCAGATAAAGATGAATTATTTAAATAAATTTTTTAGGTTATTAAGTATCCTCATTATTTTTAAATTCATCATTCCCCCCATTTTTGCTTGGGGGGATTCTTTATCTCTTTATGATTATGCAGAAAAACTAAAAAAATTAGTTCTTCAAAAAAAATACAAAGAAGCAAAAAAGCTTCTAGAGAAAATAGAAGAAAAATATCCAATTGTAAAAACCTATATTGAACACGTAATATATCTTTCTAAAAATAACTATGCTCTTGTAGTTGATAAAAAAAACGAATATTTGTATGTTATAACTCAAAGAAACGGACTTCCCATAATTGTGAGAATATATCCTTGTATTACAGGAAAACGTCCCGGAGATAAATTTAGAGAAGGAGATCAAAAAACTCCCGAAGGTGTTTATTATCCTATAAAATATATTCCAGGTTATAGACTTTCTCCTATTTATGGAATTGGAGCTTATGTTCTAAATTACCCAAATTATCTAGATAAGTACTTAGGAAAAGGTGGACATGGAATTTGGATTCACGGAACAAATAATCCTAACCGTCCTCCTCACTCTTCAAATGGATGCGTAGTACTTAAAAATAAATATTTAAAAAAATTAAAAAAATATATAAAACTTTATGAAACTCCGGTTATAATAGTAGAAGGAATAAAAAAAGGGCCGGCAAAAAACCTTTTAAAAGAAAGAAAAGAACTACTGGAATTTCTACTTGCTTGGAAAAACGCATGGGAGAACTCTCCTAAAGATATAGAAACTTATTTTTCTTTTTATTCTAAACACTTAATAACTCCCTATGGGAATTATAAAGCTTGGAAAAAACATAAACTTAGAGTTACAAAACAAAAAAAATGGATAAAAGTAAATTTAAGTGATATACAAATCTTAAAAGATGGCCGATTTAATCTTTTTGGATATAAAAATATATACGCTATATCTTTTTGGCAGCATTATATGTCAAACAACTACAATTCCACTGATAGAAAAGTCTTATATGTAGTAAAAGAGGGAAATAAATGGAAAATATTAGCCGAAGAGATTTTATTAGAAAAATAATAACTTTGCCATTTTTTCTTGAAGTTGCTTACGCAAAAAATTCTTCTTCCCAAGGCATCATTAAGCTTCCGAAAAAGAAGTATTACTCCTACGAAATAGAAGGAAAAAAAAAAGGGAAACATATTTTAGTTGTTGCAGGTATTCATGGGAATGAAGAGGGAAGCTACTATTTTGCCAGATTTTTAAAACATATTTCTTTAAAAAGAGGAAAAATTACAGTTATTCCTCGACAAAACTTTGTCTCTATTTTAGCTTACGTTAGAGGATATAATGGAGATATGAATCGAAAATTTCCCTATGTTTCCCCTTCTGATCCGGATTATAGATTTTTAAAATATTTAAAAAAGTATCTTCATAGAAAAGATATAGATCTTGTTTTATCTTTGCATGATGGATATGGCTTTTACAAACGCAATAAAAGATATTGGGGAGAGTGTATAGTTATAGATGAAGTTAAATATAAACATTTTGAGCTTTATAAGGTTGCAAAATTTGTTGAAAAATTTGTAAATAAATTTGTTCCAAAATATCATAAATTTGGAATTAAAAATACTCACACTTTTTGGAGAAATACCCCATATAAAGATATGCGAAAAACCTTAACATATTACTCTTTGGTTTTTGCAAATAGACCTGCATGGTGTTTTGAGGTATCAAAAAATTTAAAAAGTTCCTATCAAAAAGCTTTATACCATTTTTATATGTTCTATGCTTTTTGCAAATTTTTTGGAATTGAATTTAAAGAAAGTTTTAAAAATTTAAAACATCTCTTATATGAAAATATAAAATTTAAGGAAGATCCCGAAATTATTTTAAAAGTAGATGAGAAATTTACAAGAAAATATAAGCTTTCTAAATTAAATCGAAAAATAATTTATGCTAAAAAATTATCAATAGAAAATATATATGGGGAAGAAGATGGATATTATCCAGTTTTGGAGAAACATAATCTAAATCATGAAATTTTTAAGATAAGTAAAGCTACAAAAATATTAATAAAAAGAGATAATAAAACCTTAGGATATTTTATTTTTAAAAAAAGCTAAAAATTGCCTATATCCTTTGATATAATAGCTTTAATTAAAACCTAACATATGAACATTGAGGTTAATCAAATGGTAAATATAGAAGAATATTTAAAAGAGCATATGGAAAAAGGAAAACCTATTATAGCTATGTCCTTTTTTGAGGAAATTCCCGTTTGGGCAAAAGTAAAAGTTTTAGAAATAGATCCTACTACAAAAAATGTTCTTTTTGAAGGAGATCCTAAACTTGTAAAAGCTTGTAATGAATCTAAAGAACTTTTTATAAGAGTTCAAACTCCGGAAAGGCAATATCACTATAAAGCTAATGTTCTTTATGCAAGTGAAAGTGGTATAGAAACTACCTTACCTGTTTTCCAACCTGTAGATAAATTTTCAAGACGTTTTTTAAGAGTAAAACCCTCAAGAAAAAAGCCAGTAAGGGTAAAAGCTATTCTTAAAAATGAAAAAGGAGAGATTGTAGAAGAAGTTCTTACAAAAGCCATAGATATTTCAGAAATGGGGATAGCTATTCCTTTTCCAAAAGGTAAAATAAAGGAAGGAGATATATTAGAGCTTGAAATAACTTTACCAAATGGACATACCTTTAAAGTTTTAGGAAAAGTTGTTAGAAAATCTCCTTTAAATAAAGATGAAGAGAGACTGGGAATTTCATTTATTAATATAAATCTAAAGGATCAGGATGAAATTGCAAAATATGTATTTGTTCGGCAGCAAGAAATAGCTCAGGAAATTAGGGAATGATAGCTATTTCGGGTGGAGGAACAGGAGGACATTTTTTTCCAGCATACTCTGTTTTTAAATATTTTAAAGAAAAAAATATTCCAACCATTTTTATAGGATCAAAAAATTCTATAGAGGCTCAGTTTTTTGAAAAAGATTTTTTCTTATTTGATATAAAAAAAAATGTATTTTTACCAAAAAGACTTTATAGCTATATAAAAATATCAAAAAAAATAAAACAACTTTTAAAAGAAAAAAATGTAAAATTAGTCTTAGGTTTTGGAGGTTATGTATCTTTTCCTCTTTACCTTGCGGCCTATCTTTTAAAAATTCCTATTGTTATTCATGAGCAAAATGTCCTTTTTGGAAAAGCAAATAAACTATTTTCTAGATTTGCAAAAAAGATTTTTTTAGGATTTCCTTACTTTGAAGGGAAAAATATAGAAGATATAGATAATAAAAAATTTGTTTGGACTTCTAATCCTCTCAGGAAAGAAGTTGAAATATATGATAAAGAAGATAAAAACAGCTTAAAAGAGAAATTAAAAATACCCCCATCAAAAAAGGTTCTTCTAATTTACGGAGGTTCCCAAGGAGCTTTATTTTTAAATGAAGTTTTTGAATATATTGCATCTAAGTCCCCTAATATACTTAAAGAATTTTTTATTATTCATATTACCGGTAAAAACAAAGGTTTTTTTAGATTAAAAAATATATATGAAAAAAGAAACTATGATTTTCTTCTTTTTGAATTTAAAGAAAATTTGGGACCTTATTTAAAAGTAGCGGATTTAGTTATTTCTCGGGCTGGGGCTTTAACCGTAACAGAAGTTTGTTACTTTAAAAAGAAAACATTATTTGTTCCTTATCCATATGCTTATAAAAATCATCAATATGAAAATATTAAACCTATTTTGAAAAAAGATTTAGCAAAAGTATTTATTCAAACTTTAAAAAAAGAGGATAAAGAAAAATTTTTAAAAACCTTTAAAGAATTTACAAATTGGTCAAATACAAAAAAAGATGAAGATATAAAAGATTTAGAAACGTATATCCTGAAAAACTCAAAAGAAATTATTTTAAAAGAGACTTTAAAGATATTATAGTGCAAAGTTTTATATTATTTTCAAAAAACTGACTTTTGAAAACTCTTTTTTTTGCCTAGCATATAAAAAAGATGTTTAAAAAAGAATTACAATAAAAAAACAAAAGTAACTGTAAGCACGTACAAAAAGTTTTCAATTTACAAGTTGCAAGCAAGATTTTAAATGCAAATAGAGAAAATACAAAATCTTAACTTAAAGAGGAAAGTTTACTTTAAAGAATTTTTAAGGCAACTAAACATAAAATAAAAATTATTAAAAGCAAGATAATAATAAATAGGTTAAAAATAAGCTTTATACGTTTAGATATCTCTTCATTATACATTTTTAAACTTTTTATTTCTTTTTCAAGAAGATCTAATCTCTTTTCTAAGTTATGAATTTTAAAAGTAATTTCCTTTAAATTCTTATCTTTATCTTTAGAAAAAAGAATATATTCTACAAGCTGAGGAAGATAAGTTATAATTTCGTTAAAAAAATTCGATAAAAATGATTTATTAATTTTAAAATCCCTTTTTTCTCTTTCCATAATACAAAATTATACACAAATTTTGGGGGGATATCCTGTGAAAAATTTAAAGACGTTTAAAACATTCTTATTTGATTTAGATGATACTATATTTTTATCTGAAGAAAGAAATATAGGCTATATATTTAAATACTTTAAAAGTTTAAATATAACTCTTGATGAAGAAGATAAAAACATTGTTTTTGGTCATTCTTGGCAACATATATATAAACATATAATAAATAAATATAAATTAGATAAAGGTATTAACGAAGTAAATGAAGGAATTTTAAAACTTAAATTTCAAGATATAGTAGAAAATCCTCTTATTCATAATCCAGGCATAAAAACTTTTTTAAAACTCTTGGAAAAGAAGAAAAGAAAAAAAGCTATCGTAACAGGATCTTGTTATAAAGAAGCTCTATTTATGTTAAAAAGTAAAAACATGCATTTCTTTTTCTTTAATAAAAAATACTTATTTTGGAGAAAAAAATATTTAATATTTGCAGCAGAAGATTATAAAGAAAGCAAACCTTCTCCAAAAGGATTTTTCTTAGCTTTAAAAATTTTAAAAAGCAAACCTCAAGAAACTTTAGTATTTGAGGATTCCAAAAGTGGAATAATAGGAGCAAAGAAAGCTGGTTGCAAGGTTGCTTTTATAAAAAACTTTTCTAATTTATCCTTAAGTGATCTAAAAGGTATAAAATCTTATATAGATTATATCTTTAATGATTTTAAAGAAGTTCTTGCCCTAATTTAACAAAAAGAAAAAAACCAAATTATAATTAAATTTAAAAAAACATTAAAAAGAGGTAGGAAAAATGAGTGTATATGAAGTTTCAACTGAGGTAGGAAACAAACCTATGATTTTTCAAACTGGGAAACTTGCAAAACAAGCAGATGGATCGGTTTTAGTAAAACAAGGAGATACTATGGTTCTTGTTACTGCAGTGATGAGCGATACTCCAAGAGAAGATATAGATTTTTGTCCTCTAATTGTTGAGTATAGAGAAAGAGCTTATGCCGCAGGGAAGATACCAGGAGGTTTTATAAAAAGAGAAGGTAAACCTACCGATGAAGAAATATTAAAAGCAAGAGTAACTGATAGAAGTATAAGACCTTTGTTTCCAAAAGGTTTTAAAAATGATGTTCAAGTTGTAGCTTTTGTAATATCTGCAGATCCAGAAAATGATCCAGCGGTTCTTGCAATAAATGGAGCTTCTGCAGCTTTACATCTTTCTCAAATTCCTTGGGAAGGACCTGTTGGAGCTGTAAGAGTAGCAAGAATAAATGGAGAGCTTGTTATAAATCCTCCTTATGAAAAATTAGAAGAAGCTGATATAAATCTTATTGTTTCTGGAACAAAAGATGCAATTGTTATGGTAGAAGGTGGAGCAAAGGAAGCTACCGAAGAAGAAGTCTTAGATGCAATTTTATTTGCTCATGAGGAGATAAAAAAAATATGCGAAGCTCAAGAGGACTTAAGAAAACTTGCAGGAAAAGAGAAAATAGAATTTAAAGCAGATGAACTTCCAGAAGAACTTAAAGAAAAAATTAAAAAATATCTTCTATCTGGAGAGGATTTTGAATTTACCGGCGAGTATACAGATGAAGTATTTGCAAAATCTCGTTTAGCAAAAGCAGTATTTATTCAAGATAAAAAGCAAAGAAGAGCTGCTTTAGCTGAACTTAAAGCAAAAATGATAGAAAATCTTGAAATTCCGGAAGAACTTCAAAAGCTTGCAGAAAATTATTTTGGAGAAGTAGAAAAAGAATTTGTAAGAAAATATGCCCTTATAAAGAAAAAAAGAATTGATGGTAGAGGATTAAAAGATATTAGACCTATCTATATAGAAGTTGGTCTTTTACCAAGAGCCCACGGCTCTGCTCTTTTCCAAAGAGGTCAAACTCAAGCTTTAGTTACAACCACACTCGGAACTCCAGGAGAATCTCAAATAGTTGATTCTCTTTTACCTGAGGAGGAAACTAAAAGATTTATGCTCCACTATAACTTTCCACCTTTCTGCGTGGGAGAAATTGCACCTTTAAAAGCTCCGGGAAGAAGAGAAATTGGACATGGAGCCTTAGCAGAAAGAGCTTTACTTCCTGTAATTCCTTCAGAAGAAGAATTCCCTTATACAATTAGAGTAGTTTCCGATATCTTAGAGTCAAATGGTTCTTCTTCTATGGCTACAGTTTGTGGAGGAAGTTTATCTTTAATGGATGCAGGCGTTCCTATCAAAGCTCCGGTTGCTGGAATTGCAATGGGTCTTATAAAAGAAGGCGATAATTTTGTAGTTTTAAGCGATATTTTGGGAGATGAAGATCATTTAGGAGATATGGATTTTAAAGTAGCTGGAACAAGAAAAGGGGTTACAGCTATTCAAATGGATTTAAAAATTAAAGGGATAACAAAAGATATTTTCTTAAATGCATTAAGACAGGCAAGAGAAGGTAGATTCTATATTTTAGATAAAATGGAAGCTATTATAGATAAGCCAAGAAGTGATATTTCTAAATATGCGCCAAGAATTCTTTCTACTAAAGTTGACGTAGAGAAAATTAGAGACCTAATTGGACCTTCTGGAAGAACTATAAAAACTATTATTGATCTTACTGGAGTAAAAATAGATATAGATCAAGAAGATGGAACTGTATTTGTATCTGCTCCAAATAAAGAATCTGCGGAAAAAGCTATAGATATGATTAAAGATGTTACTGAAGATGTTGTAGGTAAAACATTTTTAGGTCGAGTTGTAAGAGTAGAAAATTATGGAGCATTTGTAGAAATTATTCCTGGAAAGATAGGACTTGTTCATGTATCTAAAATGGGACCTGGGGTAACAGATGCTAGAGAAATGGTGAAAGTAGGAGACTTAATTCCAGTGAAAGTTTTAGAGCTTGATCCTCTTGGAAGACCAAAACTATCTTTCACTTCTTTATCTCCAGAGGAAATTACAGCTCTAAAATCTTACGGAGGATTTTTCAAAACAAAGAAAGGAGACCAAAATATTTTTGAAGGTAAGTCTACCTTAACAGAAGAGGAGCTTAGAAAGGTAAAGGAAGATCAAGCAAAAAATCAAGAGGAAAAAGATAATGGAGGCAAAAAAGAAAATGAAAGTAAAAATTAAAATAGAAAAGGGGGGTATCCCCCCTTTTAAAAAATATAAAGATGATGTAGGTTATGATCTTTATTTAGTGGAACTTATAGAGAAAAAAGGTAATTTTTATTTTTATGATACAAAAATAAGGGTAGAACCTCCTCCAGGCTATTATATTGAAATTGTTCCAAGAAGCTCTTTATCTAAAACTGGTTTTGTTATGGCAAATTCTATAGGGATTATTGATCCTCAATATAGAGGAACTATAAAAGTAGCCTTAAGAAAAATAGATGAAAATGCTCCAGATCTAAAGCTTCCTTTTCGTGGAGTTCAAATGATTTTAAGAAAATTGAATTTGTTTGATATTGAAGTTGTAGATAAGCTTTCAGAAACCGAAAGAAAAGAGGGCGGTTTTGGTTCTACGGGGCATAAATAGCAATTTATCCAATTAAATTTATAATTTTTAAATTTTTTAAATTTGAAATATAAAAGTTATATAATAAAGTTTGAAATACAATAATATTTTTTAAGGAGGTATCAAATAATGATAAAAATACCAGCTGGAAAAAATCCACCTGAAGATATTTACGTAATTGTAGAAATTCCTGAAAAAAGCGCCGTAAAGTATGAGCTTGATAAAGATAGCGGTCTTATTTTTGTAGATAGATTTTTATTTACTCCTATGTACTATCCATTTAATTATGGATTTATTCCCAACACTTTGGCAAAAGACGGTGATCCAGTAGATGTTCTTGTTATTTCAAGAGAGCCTGTAGTTCCAGGCTCTGTTTTAAGATGTAGACCCATTGGAGTTTTAATAATGGAAGATGAAGCTGGCCAAGATGAAAAAATTATTGCAGTTCCTGTTTCAAAGCTTGATCCAAGTTACGAAGATATTAAATCCATTGATGATCTTCCAAAAATAACTAGAGAGAAAATAAAACACTTTTTTGAAAGATACAAAGATTTAGAACCTGGAAAGTGGGTTAAAGTTATTGGTTGGGGTTCAAAAGAAGAAGCCTGTAAGCTTATTGAGGAATCTATAGAAAGATATAATGCAAATAAATAGATTTGTAGCCCCCTTTGTGGGGCTAATTTATTCAATTTTTCCAAAAAGTAAAGGAAGTTGATAAGATAAAATTAAAAGAGTAACTAAAAGTACACTAAATGTGTATACTACAACAGAAATAAAATTTAATAAATTTTCCAAATAATTAAGAAATTTCCTTTCATAAATTCTTTCCAAATATTTCAAACCTTCTTCTATATTATTATTCTCTTCATTAATTTTAAAAAAATAATAATCTTCCTTTTGTATAAAAGGTTTTAAATAATCCGAAGTTTTTAAAATAGATTCCCCCGCTATACTTTTAAAAGCAGCTGTGTTTATATAGCCTTGAGTTTCATAAAGAAATAAAAAAAGTTTAATATTTAAAATAAAGTTGTATCTTTTAAATATATGTTTTTTAAAGATAAGATAAATTTTGTAAAATAAGATGAAAATTAAGAAAGAAAATAAAATATAAAAATAAAAAGGCACTTCAAAAATAATTTTCCAAAATTTTATTAAAGGATGCAACTCTAAATTCATTTCTAGATATATTTTTTCAATTTCTGGAAGAAATTTTAGCTTAAAAAATATTAAAAATGAAAAGCTAAATAAAAAAACTATAAAAGGATACTTAACTTTATTAAATAGGTTTCTTTTTATTTTTTTTTTAAGAAAACGATAATCTAAAATAAAGGACAATGCTTTTTCTAAAAGATTATTATCTTCTCCAAATTTTAATATTTTTCTTTCAAATGAATTTATAAGACCCTTTTCATAAAGAATTTTAGAAAAGGAAAGACCTTTGTTAAGCTTTTCTAAAATATCTTGAGAAATTTTCTTAAATTCTTCACTTTGAGCTAAAATTTTTAAACTTTTTGGCAAATTATTTGTATAGCTATAGTAAATATTTAAAGCATTCAAAAAATCTTTCAAAATAGCTCCACGAAATTACAAAGATTTATAAATAATAAGATAATCTCCAGCCTTTATATTCGTAGTTTTTAAATGATTCCATTTCTTTAAAGCTTTAATTGAAACTCCAAATTTTCTGGCTATTTTCCAAAGAGTATCTCCAGTTTTTACTTTATATTTTATTTTTAAGTATTTTCTTTTTTTAAAGTAAGAATAGGATTTATATATAACTAACCGTTGGCCTGGATAGAGATAATTATGTTTTAAATGATTCCATCTTTTAATATCTGAAATTCTTACATTAAATTTTTTTGCAATGTAATATAAGTTATCGCCTTTTCTAACAATGTAATAAATTTTTTTGTATTTAGTTTTATAAGATCTATATTTATATTTTCTTCTTTTCTTTATAATTCCAAATTTTTCATAAAAATACTCCCTTAGACCATAAGCAGAAATTCCATATCCACTTGTAGTCATATAACCCCTATTTATACCTAAAGATGCAACAGCAATAGATGGGTTTCTATAATCGGCAAAACCTATAAACCATTGACAAATACCTTTTGGATAACTTCTATTTGATAGAGTTCCCGTTTTACCAGCTATTTTTATATTTTTAAAAGTCCTTTTAAATTTTCTAAACTCTATATCATGAGATGCTGTTCCATAAGCATAAGTTTTCTCAAGCATATTAGAAAGTTTATTTGCAACATCAACATCTATAACTCGCCAAAAATACTTTGAAGTAAAAGAATATACTAAGTTTCCGTCTCTATCATAAATTGCTTCCACAAAACTTGGAACTGGCATAATCCCGTCATTAGCAATAGTAGCAGCTATAAGAGCTCCATGAAAAGGACTAAATGTAGTTGGGCCAAGACCAGCAGCTGTTTTTGCAACTTGAACAATAGAATTTAAATTTTTTATCCTACCCCAAGGAAAATTGTAAAAAGAAAGATTAAATCCCCATTTTTTAGCATATTCTTCTAAGTTATAATTTCTAAAATATTTGTATGCTAACACTCCAAAAAACGGATTAATAGATTTTGCCAAAGCTTGCTCTAAAGTAGTTTTGTATCTATATCTTCCTCTTATCCAAGTTCTAAACGAAATGGAAGTAGGACGACCTCTATAATAAAGATGACTTTGAGGCTCCATAATATCTTTTTCTAAAGCTAAAGCTGCAGATATAACTTTAAAGGTAGAAGCTGTAGGAAAATCATTTCTTAAACAAATATCTTTTTTTCCATAAACACTAGCTAAAACCCTTCCACTTTGAGGCTCAATAGCAACGAAACACCCATACTTTACCCGGTGTTTTAAAAGATATTTTTTTACTTTTTTTTGTAGAAAGGGATCTACAGTAAATATAAGTTTATTTCCGTATTTATCGGTATAAACATATTTTCCATCTTCTAAGTGAGAATTTTTAAAAAGTTCATATTGAAGTTTAAAATCACTTAAAAGTTTATAAATAAAGCTTGTATCATTTAAATTAATGGCAAAAGCTACCTTAAAAAATATAAGAACAAAAATAGCTTGTTTTAATATTTTCATCCTCTCCTTTCTCATTTAAAATATTTTGCATCAATTATTATAAACCTTTTATTTTCAATATCTATACATCTTACTTAAAAATCCAGAATTTTATCTTATATTCCCTACCTAGGAGAAGTTAATATAATTTATATATTCAAATAATTCAAAACGATGATAAATAATATAATTAAAAATTGAAAATTCCAAAATAAATTGTAAAATAAAATTTATCTTGATAAAAATATACTTTTTTAAAAAATTTAGTAGTTTTAAAACTTTTGTTAAATGAGAGGGTATTATCATGAAAAAGTTAAAACATCCAATACCTCCAAATCGAGTGTTAAGGGACGACGCTTGGGCAGCTCCTTTAATGTTTATAGTAGGTTTAGGAGCTTTATCAGTTGCGGGTTTTGTGTTTTTAGCTGGTTTAACTCAATCAAAAGCCGTAGATAGCTCCTATTTTTGGATAAAGTTTATAAGTGGAATAATAGTAGCATTGCTTATCACCTATTACTCTAGATATTACTATGAATATAAATCTCTAGGTTGGGCTTTAAGATCTTTTGGAATGACTTTTACATTATGCATGGGTTTTGCATTTGGATATACGCTTGTAGGACTTATTTTAAAACTTGTAAACCTAGGAGGTTAATAGCGTGAAGAGTTTTATAAAAAGCCTTTTTGTTTTTGAACTAGCTATATCTTTCAGTTTAGCAAAAGATGGATGTTTAATGTGCCATAAGTATAGAAATTTAGGTTACATTCAAAACAACACTATTATTCTCTGTGATATATCTTCCATAAAATTTTTACATTCCGTTCATAGGGACGCGGATTGCTCAGAATGTCATACAAAAATAAAAGCTTATCCTCACGACCCTAAAAACGTAAAAGCAACTTGCTCTTCAAAATGCCATGTTATAGATCCTATATCTAAAAAGTTTTTTTCGCATGAAAATATTGTAAAAACTTGGAAAGAGTCGGTCCACGGAAAATACTACGATAAAGCTCCAGACATTTTTCCTTCTTGTTCTTACTGCCATATAAACAAAGAGCTTATAGATTTAGAAAAATTAAATAGTGCAAAAAAATCTTTAGCTAAATGTTCTATATGCCACACCAATAATTACGATCTAAAAATTGCATATGCCCATGTTCTTTCTAGAAGTGAAATTCCTATTGAAAAAAATGGTTTTGCCTTTGGTTATAAAGCTGGTATACAAAGAAATGGATGGGAAATCGTAAAACTTTGTGCTTCTTGTCACGCAGATAAAAGGAAAATGGAAAAAGCAATAAATGTTATGCAAATAAAAGATGAAGAAAGAAAAGAAAAAATTCTTGAAGCTGTAAAAGCTTATCTTAATACTATGCATGGAAAAATGCTTAAACTCTATCCTAAAGATAAAAGAGCTGCAGATTGTTTAGACTGTCATACCCATGCAAATGGTAACTTTCACGATATTTTTGAAACTATAGATGAACGTTCTTCTACTAATCCAAATGTTTTGCCTAAAACTTGTGGAAGAAGCGATGAATGTCATCCCCTCGTAGCTAAATGGAATGATAAAAATTTTGCAACAACTAAATGGGTTCATATGGATCCAGCTGTATTTAAATATGAAAATCCTGTAGTTCAAGCTATAGTTTTTGGAGTAGAACATGGAATGTTTTACATGGCAGCATCTGTTCTTCTAATGGGAGCTGGAATTGTATTTTTATCTTTATTTAGGGAAATAAGAAATAGAAAGAAGGATAAGGAGGATTAGGAGGTTTTATAAATGGGAATTTTATCTAAATTAAAAGAAAATTTAAGGCTTAAAGATGAAGTTGAAAAAACTTTAATTGTAGATGGGAAGTATTTGGCTTATAGAAAATTTAACATCTTCCATAGAATATTGCATGTATTTATATTTGTTACTGTAGCTTATCAAATTTTAACGGGTTTTCCTTTAAAGTATTCGGATGCTTCCTGGGCTAAACCTCTTTACTATCTTATGGGTGGAACTTTTGGAGCAATGACTATTCACAGAGTATACGGGCTTATTATGTTTCTTACTTTTCTAGTTACAGTATTTTACTGCACCCTTTTAATCATTCTTAATACAGATAGAATAAAAAAAATTGGGGTATTTGATGCACTTCCTATGCTTCCAAGATTAAAGGATGCTATAGATATTTACCACCAGGTAACTTACTACCTTGGGATTAGAAAAGCACCACCTGATTTTGATGAATTTATATGGATAGATAAATTTGATTTTTTTGCAGTTGGTTGGGGTATGTTTGCTATTGGAGTTACCGGTTTCATTTTATGGTTTCCGGAATTTTTTACTCATTACCTTCATTTTCCCAATTGGGCGATTTCTGTAGCTTATCTTGCTCACACAGATGAAGCTTTTGTAGCTTTAGGTTGGTTGGGATTAGTTCATTTATATTTTGCTCATTTTGGACCTTCAAAATTTCCTATGGACTGGGTATGGCTTACTGGAACTTTCAATGAAGTAGAGCTTATGGAAGAAAAACCAAGACTTTATAGAAAAATTATAAAAAAATTAGGAGAAGAATGCCCAGAATTTTTAGAAAAATATCCCTTTTTAAAAGAAAGATATGAATTTATTAAATCTATAGAGAAACTACCCGTGGAAGAGCAAATTTTAAAAATCATTCATAAAGCCCACGAAATAGAAAGACAAATAAACAAAGAGCTTTATGAAAGAAGGAGGGAAGTAGAATGTCAAAATTAAAATATATTTTTGCTTTTTATATAGTTTCTAATTTAGCCTTTTCCCAAGTTCTTTTAGAGTATATAAAAAATAGCGATTTTCAAGGAAACATTAAAACTTGGAAGGAAAAATTAAAAAAGTTTAAAACTCCAAAAATAAATAAAAATAAATATCCTCTACCTTTTCATATAGAAAATACCTATAACAAAGTTTTTTATGGAGATGTCTGCACAAAATGCCATACTGCTTATCCTCATAAAAAAGGAAAATATGCTGCTTTTTTAAATATGCATGCTGGTTTTTTAACATGTACAGTCTGTCATGTAAAAATTGGAGCCTCCTCATACTCTTGGATAAAAATAAAGGGAAAAAAAATTTATCCCGTTTCTGGAGGACCAGATAGATATGGAACTACTTATATTAAATACGGAAATGAAATTGTTCTATCTGGCGAGTTTGATGATGCAAGGATAGGACCTTTAGTTAACGGGAAACCTTTAGATATTCCTTATAAGCTTGTAAAAGATAAAATAGATAAAAAAGATCCTCTTTTTACATCTAAGCTTCATGGATATGTTGTAAAAGAAGGTATTTACTCTTGTAAAGATTGTCATTTATCTCCAAAACCACCTTTAGATCTAAAAGCTCTTGGATTTAGTAAAGAGCGTATAGAGGAAATCAAAGGAAAAGACGTAATTATAAAAGCTCTTATAAAAGGAAAAAAAATTTACTTTCCAGAGTTTATAAAATAAGGGGGCATAAATGCTTATATTTTTACTAGGTTTATTTGCCTTGGGAGAAACTGTAAATCTTAATTTAAAAACGCCTTCAGATCTTTCTATATATAAAAATAGTATATATATAGTAGATGGATTAAAGCAGGAAATTTTAGTTTTAAATAAAAATACTTTAAAACCTAAAAATAAAATTAAATTAAAATTTAAACCTTATGGAATATATGTAGAAGACAACAAGATTTACCTTACTTCTCCAAAAGATAAAAAAATATATATATTAAATCTAAAGGGAAAAATAGAAAGAGTCATAAATCTAAAAGCTTCTCCTATAGACCTTGTTAAGGTGAAAAATCTTATTTGGACAAGCTTAAAAAATGGATACTTAAAAGCATACTCTCTAGATGGAAAAGAGAGAAAATCTATTAATTTTAATTCCAAATTAGGTTTTTTAACAAAAGATAATAGTTATATATATCTTGTAGATGTAAATAATGCAAAAATCTATTTAATCGATTTTAATGGAAAATTAACTTACTTTTTTGGAGATTTTGGAATTACAAAAGGTAAACTTTTTAGACCTACAGGCATAGATGTTGATAAAAATTACATATATGTTGCAGATCCCATTTTTAAAAAAGTTGTTGTTTTTACAAAAGCAGGTTCTTATGTGGGTTATTTTTCAAATATAAAAAATCCCTTGGGCTTAAAAGTAGATAAGAATAATATTTATGTTTTAGATTCTTTAAAACCTACCCTTGTAATAAGAAAAAAGAATGAGGTAGAAAGATAATGTTGGGAAAATTTATATTTTTAACATTTATATTATTATCTTTTTCCTTAGCGCAAGATTGCTATAAATGTCATGTAAAAAATTTTATATCTAAAGAGAAAAGTAAGTTGCCTTATATTTTAGTAGGAGAAAATGTATCTGCATCTAGTTTAGAAATGTGCTACTCTTGTCACAATGGTCTAATTTTAGATGATAGGGATATTTTTTATAATATATATCATAAGATAGGACATCCCATAAATAATAAAGTAAACTGTGGAAATTGCCATAATCCTCATACCAAAGAAGGTTCTAAAAAGAAATTTGCTTTTAAAGTAAAAGAAAATACATGTGCTTCTTGTCATAAAGAAAAATATAAAAGAAAATATTTTTCAAAAAATCTTATACTTTTTAACCATCCTGTTGGAAAATTGAATTTAAGAAAGAAAAAAATGAAGATTAATTGTTTAAACTGTCATGATATGCACAGACCAAAAGATAAAAATTGTCTTTCTTTTAAAAGAAATAAATCTAAACATTGTTATAAATGTCATATAGATATAAAAAAAGATAAAAATTCTCATCCAGATATTGGATGTTTAAATTGTCACAAAATGCATAGAGCTTTAAGTAAGTCTTTAATTCCAACAAAAACTTATGGTTTATTTTGCTCTAAATGTCATAAAGAAGAAAAAGAAGTTTTAAAAACTCCTCACAAATCCTGTGAAAATTGTCATACACCCCACTTTGCAAAAAGTGAATTTTTAATTAAATACAGTCCTAATATTTATATTCCAAAGAAAAATCTACATTATTCTAAGCATGCAAAAACTTGTCTTGTTTGTCATAATGGAAGAAAGGCAAAAGATGTGGGAGTATTTGCTAAAAATAAATATACTCACCCTATGGATTGTACTATTTGTCATAATCCCCACTTAAACAAAAAAAATATGCTATATGCAAAAGCTCCTGAAATTTGTATTTATTGTCATAAACCGATTTTGTGGGGCAGTCATAAAAACTTAAAAGACAAAAAAAATTGCTTAAAATGTCATATTATTCATAATTCCCCTTATAAAGATTTAACCTATCCAAAATATAAAAATAAATTATAAGTTTTATATAGGGAGGCAAAAATTGACAAAAAAGGAATTTAAACCAAAGCCTAAAGAAGTTTTTTGGTACGAAATAGAATTTGAAGGTTGGATTATATTAGCCTTAACTACTTTACTTTTAGTAGGACCACTATTTTTAGTATGGTTTGTTAAACTTGTTATTTTTATTGCTCATTCCAAGCTGCAATGGTTCTAAATTTAAAAAATTAGGGGGGATAAAATGTCTTTAATTTGTAAACTTTCTTTTGAAGAACTTGAGAAAAAAGCAAAAGGTTTTATAGGAAAATGGCTTTTTATTTTAATTTTTTTATATGCTATATTCTTGATTTTTGAATTTATTTTAATAAATTTACATACTCTAGAGCTTATACATATTCTTCATAAGATCTATGGAATATTTTAGTTAAAGTGTTTTTATTTATTTTTTAAATTAAATATTACCCTAATTTTAAAGTTTTAGTATATATCAAAAATTTAGATTTTCTATAATATTTTCCTATAATATCTAAACAAAGCTTCTTTCTAAATAAAATATCTTTAAAAATCCTATCTTTGGAGAAATAAAATGTGGGATGATGTATTTGATGTTATTGTAATTGGGGCTGGACATGCCGGATGTGAAGCCGCTTTAGCTGCCGCTAAAATGGGGGCGAAAGTAGGCCTTTTTACAGTTAATAAAGATAAGATTGCAGAAATGGCTTGTAACCCTTCAATTGGAGGAGTTGCAAAGGGAATTGTAGTTAGAGAAATAGATGCTCTTGGGGGAGAAATAGGGAAAAATACAGATCTTACAGGTTTTCAATTTAGAATGCTTAATATCAAAAAAGGACCTGCAGTTCGCTCTCCAAGAGCTCAATGCGATAAAAAGCTTTACCGAGAAAGAATGACAAAGGTTATAGAAAATACAGAAAATATAACATTAATTCAACAAATTGTAGATGATATTTTAATAGATGAACATGGAAAAGTTAAAGGAGTTCTTACAAATCTAAAGGCAAAGTACGGCGCAAAAGCTATAGTTGTAGCAACTGGAACTTTTTTAAGAGGAAAAATATTTATAGGTCATGAAGTTTTTGAAGCTGGAAGAATGTGGGAACCACCTGCAAATAAACTTACAGAATTTTATAAAAGATGTAATTTTAAGCTTGGTCGCTTTAAAACTGGAACTCCTCCAAGATTAGATGGTAGAACTATAAACTTTTCTGAAATGGAAATTCAAGATGGGGATGAGCCGCCTCCATCTTTTTCATTTTTTGTAGAAAGAGAAGAAAAACTCTTACCAGTTCCTCCTTACTTAAAAGATTTTTTAAAAACTGACAAAAGAAAACAAATTCCCTGTTTTTTAACTTATACTACAAAAGAAACTAAAGAAATAATAGAAAAAAATTTAAAACGCTCAGCTCTTTATGGAGGTCTTATTGAGGGAACTGGAGTAAGGTATTGTCCTTCTATTGAAGATAAAATTGTAAAGTTTCCAGATAAATATAAGCATCATGTATTTATAGAGCCTGAAGGTTTAGATACAATAGAAGTTTATCCAGCTGGAACTTCAAATTCTATGCCTTATGAAGTACAAGAAAAAATTATTCATTCTATTCCAGGCTTGGAAAAGGCAAAGCTCATTAGGCCAGCCTATGGTATAGAGTATGATTATATAGATCCTCGCGAGCTTTATCATACTCTTGAAACTAAAAAAATTAAAGGACTTTTTCATGCAGGTCAAATATGTGGAACTACAGGCTATGAAGAAGCTGCAGCTATGGGAATCGTAGCTGGGATAAATGCAGCTTTATATGCACTAGGAAAGGAAGAAAGATTTGTTTTAAAAAGGGATGAAGCTTATATTGGGGTTTTAATAGATGATCTTGTTACAAAAGGGACAAAAGAACCTTACCGTCTTTTTACATCCCGAGCAGAATATCGTCTTTTACTTAGATACGATAATGCAGATTTAAGGCTCTCTGAAAAAGCTTATAAACTTGGGCTTTTAACTGAAAGAGAATATAAGAGAGTAAAAAGAAAAAAAGAGATTCTAAGTTTTCTTATTAAGGCTTTTAAAGAAAATTATCGCGTTGTAAAGGAAGAATCCAAGATTCCTATAAAAGAAAATATGCCTTTAGATAAATTTTTAAAACGCCCGGATGTTTCCTTAAAAGATATTTTAGATCTTCCTATTTTGGTAAAAGAGGAAGATAAGTCTTACAAAACTACTTTAAGAGAAATTATAAAATCTATAGAGGAAAATATATTAAAAGAAGATATTCCAAAGAAAAGCTCTTTAATAGAGGAAATTCTTTACACATTAGAAATAGAAATAAAATATGAAGGATATATAGAAAAAACAATAAAACTTGCTGAAAAATTTAGAAAACTAGAAAGTATTGAAATTCCAGAAGATTTAAATTGGGATGAAATCCCTATTTCTTTTGAAGAAAAACAAAAAATAAAAGAATACAAACCCAAAACCTTAGGTGATCTTTCTAAAATGGAAGGAGTAAGAGCGGCAAGTATTCCCATAGTTTTATATTATATAAATAAGCATAAAAGACAAAAACAAAAAGAAAATAAATAGAAGGATTATGATGGAAGAAATCATTGAGAAATTTTTAAAAAAAGAAGGATTTACTCTTTCAAAAGAAAAAATAGAAAAGCTTTCTTTATTTTTAAAAGAACTTAAAAAATGGAATAAAAAAGTAAATTTAGTATCTTTTAAAACGGATGAAGAACTTATAAAAAGGCATCTTTTGGATAGTTTATATTTTAAGTATGCTTTTGAATATTTTAACTTAGATCCAAAAGAAATTTTTGATGTTGGAAGTGGAGCTGGATTTCCTGGGATTCCTCTCTCTATTTTATATGAAAACAAGCTTTTTGACTTAATAGAAATAAGAAAAAAAAGAGCCTTATTTTTAGAACATATAAAAAGATTTTTAAATTTAAAAAATGTAAAAGTTTTAAATGAAGATATAAAAAATATAAAGAAATATCCAGATTTAATTATCTGTAGGGCCTTTGCACCTTTAAATAAAATAGAAGATTTACTTTCTTCCTTTATAAAAGAAAATGTTCCTGTTTTAATAGTAAGAGGAAAAAAATTAGATGATATTTCCCACCTTAAAATTTCAAAACCCAAAATTTTTAAATATAAACCCAAAGAGGATTTTGAAAGAAATTTTATTCTTTTAGAAAAAAAAGATTTTTGATAAAATTTTGAAAATTTCTTTTTGGAAAAAAAATGAAAAAAGTAGGGATAGGACTTTCTGGCGGAGTAGACTCAGGCGTAGCAGCCTACCTTTTAAAAAAGCAAGGATATAAGGTAATTGGATATTATTTTATATTTACAAAGCTTCATGAAGAAAATATAGAAAGAGTGGAAAATTTAGCTAAGTTTTTAAAAATTCCTCTTCATGTAGTAGATCTAAAAGAAGCTTTCAGAGAACTTATTATAAATGGTTTTTTAGATTACTATTTTCAAGGAAAAACTCCCAATCCTTGTGTTTGGTGTAATGCATATCTTAAGTTTCCTTTTCTTTTTAGATATATAAAGGAAGGTATAGTAGATTATATTTCCACAGGACATTATGTTATAAGAAAAGGAAACTTTCTTTATGAAGCGAAAGATAAAAAGAAAGATCAATCTTATTTTTTAAGTTTTTTAAGAAAAAATATAATTCCCTACTGCATCTTTCCTTTAGGAGAATATGAGAAAGAGCAAATAAAAAAACTTGCTTCTCAACTTGAGCTTCCAGTAGAACAAAAAGAAAGTCAAGATATATGTTTTTTAAAAGGCTACTCTATAGGGGAATTTTTAGAAGAAAATAAATTAAAAATAAGAGGAAAAATTATTTTAAGTAAAGAAAAAAAAGTTTTAAGAGAAACAAAAAATATTTTACAGTTTACTGTTGGTCAAAGAAGGGGTCTTCATATCAGGTATAAAGAACCTCTGTATGTAAAAGAAATAGATATATTTAAAAAACAAATAGTTGTTGCTCCAAAAGATGAAGTTTATAGTGATAGTTTAACTTTAGAAAAACTTAATTTTTTTGATCACGAATTTTTAGAGAAAACAAATTTTGAAAATTTATATATAAAAGTAAGATACAAAGCTAAAAAAGTTCCCATTGAATATATAAAGGAAACGCAAAATAAACTTAAAATAAAACTTAAAGAGAAAGTTTTTGCTATTACTCCAGGCCAAGTAGGAGTAGTTTATAAAAAAGATAAAGTTATAGCTGCCGGAGAAATCTCAAAAGAATAATCTCCCAAACTTTTGAAAGATTTGATAAAATATATTGGAATTTTTTATCTTAGGAGGCTTTATAATGGCAGAAGGAAGCATAGTAAACATAAATCCTTTATATCTTGTTATTCAAGCTTTAAACTTTCTAGTATTTTTCTTTGTTTTTAAGACTATCTTTTTAGATAAATTCAGTGAAAAAATTGAAAAAAGAGAAGAATATTTTAAAAATTTAGAAAAAGAAATAACTTCTTTAAGAAAACTTCTTGAAGAAAAAGAAGCTAAATTTCAGCGTATTTTAAAAGAAGCAAACGAAAAGGCAGATGAAATTTTAAAGAAAGCAGTTATGGAAGCTGAAAAAGAAGCTAAAAGAATGATTGAAGAAGCTAAAGAAAAGGAAGAGAAGAAATTTGAACAAATTTTAGCTACCCTAAAGCAAGAATTTGAGGAAGCTAAAAAAGAACTTCAAAAAACTATTCCTGAGCTTGCAAAATTAATTGTTGAAAAAATTTTAGGTAAAAAAGCTGCTTAGGGGGATTAAAAATGACTTTGTTTTTGTTTAAAGTTGTTAATTTTGTTCTTTTAGTACTTATTTTATATAAATTATTAAAAAATCCTTTAAAAAATTATCTTGAAAAAGAAAAAGAAAAAATATTCAAAACTAAAGAAGAACTAGAACTTGAGAAAAGTCGTTTAGAACAAGCTGTAAGAGAACTTGATATGAAAATAGAAAATGCTCAAAAAGAAGCAGAAAGAATTATAAAAGTTGCGGAAAAGCAAGCAGAAAAGAAAAAAGAGCAAATTCTAAAAGAAGCTGAAAAAATTATAGAAAGATATAAAGAAGCTTTAGAAAGAGAAGTGGAAAACGAGATTTATCTATTAAAGTATAAGTTAAAAAATATAGCTGTAAACGAAGCTTTAAAAGAGGCTGAAAAAGTATTAAAAGAGAGACTAACCCCTGAGGAAGATGAGAAATTTATAAAACGCTCTTTAAGTAAAATTTAAGGAGGATAGTTTAAAATGTCAGTTATAAATACTTATGTTAAAGCTTTAGCCTCAGCTGTTGATGCAAGTGAAGCCCAAAAAATTTTAGAAGATCTAGAAAAGTTTAAAACTATCTTTTCAAGAGAGTTAAAAAAGTATTTATCCTCCCCTATTATTAGTTTAGAAGATAAATTTAATCTTCTTGAAGAAATTGCTCAAAAATTATCCTTGCATAAAAAATTTTTAAATTTTCTAAAACTTCTTGTTAAATATGGAAAAATATCTTTTTTTGAGAAAATGTATAGAGAATTAAGAGATATTTTACTTTTAAAACAAGGAAAAGTAGAGGTAGATATTACCGTAGCAAGAGAAATTAAGGAAGAAACTTTAAATGAAATTAAGGAAAAAGTAAGAAAACTAACTGGAAAAGAATTAATTCCTTATATAAAAATTGATCCTGAAATTGTTGGTGGAGTTTATATTAAAATTAGAAATACTATTTGTGACGCCACTATAAAGGGTTATCTTAATGATTTACAAAAAAGAATATTAGAGGGGTGATAGGATGAATAAACAGATTCGTGCTGAGGAAATAGCTAAACTCATTAAAGAAAAAATAGAAAATTTTGAAAGACAAATTGATTTGAAAGAAACAGGTGTTGTATTAAAAGTTGGAGATGGTGTTGCAAGAGTATATGGTCTTGATAATGTAGAGTACGGTGAAATTGTAAAGTTTGAAAATGGAACAGAAGGTATTGCATTTAACTTAGAAGAGGATAATGTTGGTGTTGTTTTAATGGGAGAAGAAAGTGGTATTTCTGAAGGTTCTAAAGTTGAAAGAACTGGAAGAATTGCAGACGCTCCAGTAGGAGATGGACTTATTGGTAGAGTTGTAGATGCTCTTGGTAATCCAATTGATGGAAAAGGTCCTATTGATTATGTAGAAAGAAGAGCAATTGAAAGAATTGCTCCAGGAATTATGACTAGAAAACCGGTTCATGAACCTCTTCAAACCGGTATTAAAGCTATTGACGGTCTTATTCCAATTGGAAGAGGACAAAGAGAGCTCATTATTGGAGATCGTCAAACAGGTAAAACTACAATTGCAATTGACACTATTTTAAACCAAAAAAGAGAAGGAGTTATTTGTGTATACTGTTGTATAGGACAAAAACGTTCCACCTTAGCTCATTTAATCGAACTTTTAAAACAAAAAGGAGCTTTGGATTATACTATTATTGTTGCTGCTACAGCGTCTGAACCTGCAGCTTTAAAATATCTTGCTCCATATACTGCATGTACTATTGCTGAGTATTTCAGAGATACTGGAAGAGCTGCTCTTATTGTTTATGATGATCTTTCTAAGCACGCAGTGGCATATAGAGAAATGTCTCTTTTAATGAGAAGACCTCCAGGTCGTGAAGCTTATCCTGGAGACGTATTCTATTTACACTCTAGACTTTTAGAGAGAGCTGCTAAACTTAATGAAAAATATGGCCTTGGTTCTTTAACTGCTTTACCTATTATTGAAACCAAAGCTGGAGATATTTCCGCATATATTCCAACAAACGTAATTTCTATTACTGACGGACAAATTTTCTTAGAAACAGATCTCTTTAACAAAGGTCAAAGACCTGCTATTAATGTAGGTCTTTCTGTTTCTCGTGTTGGAGGTGCAGCACAAATTAAAGCCATGAAACAAGTTGCAGGAAAGCTTAGACTTGAGCTTGCAAGATATAGAGAACTTGAAGCTTTCGCTCAATTTGCTTCTGATTTAGATCCAGCAACTAGAGCTCAAATTGAACGTGGTAAAAGACTTATGGAACTTTTAAAACAACCTCCATACTCTCCTATTCCTGTAGAAAAGCAAATTGTGGCTTTCTTTGCAGCTGTTAACGGATATCTAGATGATATTCCAGTAGAAGCTGTTCAAAAGTTTGAAAAAGGTCTCTATGAGTTCTTTGATACAAAATATCCAGAAATCTTAAAAGAAATCTTAGATAAGAAACAAATTGACAAAGAACTTGAAGAAAAATTACATAAGGCTATTAAAGAATTTAAAGCTACTTTTGTAGCTTAAGGAAAGGGGTTTAAACCATGGCTGGAATGAGTATGAGAGATATAAAAAGAAAAATAAAATCTTTAAAAGGTACTCAGCGGATTACCGCTGCTATGAAGGCGGTGTCCGCTGCTAAACTTAAAAGAGCTGAAGCTGAACTTAAAAAAATTAGAAATTTTGCAAGAATTTTAAGAGAAATTACATTAGATTTAGCTGATGTACCAAATGCAAACTCTGTATTTTTGAGAAAGGAAAATCATAATCCTAAAAAAATACTTATATGCGTATTTGGTTCAGACAAAGGACTTTGTGGAGCTTTTAATGCAAACTTAATAAAAACAACAAGAAAAAAAGTAGCTGAATATAGAGAAAAGGGAATTGAAGTGGAGCTTCTTACAGTTGGAAATAAAGTAACTACATTTTTTGAAAAATATACAGACATACCTGTTAGATACAAATGGGTAGATGTTTTTAGACGACTTGGAGAAGATTTAGCAAAAGAAATTTATAATGCAATCATAGATGCTTATCTTTTAGAAGGTTTTGATGAAGTTCATATTGTTTTTAATAAATTTATAAATCCGCTAAGACAAGACGTTATATATGATGAGTTTTTACCTATAAAACCTGTAAAAAATGAAAAGGATGAAAATAAAGTTTTAGATGTTATTCCAGATGTAGATATCTTAGATCAACTTGTTCAAGATTATACTTACGGTTGGGTATTAAATGTTCTTTGGGAAAGTGCAACTTCCGAGCATGCTGCTCGTATGACAGCAATGGATAACGCAACTAAAAATATTCAAGATCTTATTAAAAAACTTACAATATCTTATAACAAAGCTCGTCAAGCTGCTATTACAAAAGAGCTTATTGAAATTACTAACGCTATAGAAGCTATGAAATAATTGAAAAGAGAAGGGGGTTATTATGGCTAAAGGAGATAAAGGTAAAATTGTTCAGGTTATAGGTCCTGTTGTTGATGTTGAATTTGAAAATGCTAAAACTTTACCAGATATTTATCATGCTTTAATTATTCCTAAAGTAAAAACTGTTACTTGGGATGGAAAACTTCAAGAAAAAGATTTAGTTTTAGAAGTTCAACAACAACTTGGAGATAATAAAGTTCGTTGTATAGTTCTTGGGCCATCTGAAGGTTTAAAAAGAGGAATGGAAGTAATTGATACAGGAGATTACTTAAAAGTTCCAGTAGGGCATGCTTGCCGTGGAAGAGTATTTAATGTTCTTGGAGAACCTATTGATGAAGCTGGACCCGTAGAAACTGAAGAAAAATGGCCAATTCATAGAGAAGCTCCTAAACTCACTGAACAAAAGTCAGCTCAAGAAATTTTTGAAACCGGAATTAAAGTAATTGATCTTCTAGAACCTTATGCAAAAGGTGGAAAAACTGGGCTTTTTGGAGGAGCTGGAGTAGGGAAAACTGTTCTTTTAATGGAACTTATTCATAACGTTGCAATGAAACATGGTGGTTTTTCCGTATTTACTGGAGTTGGAGAAAGAACAAGAGAAGGAACTGACCTTTACTTAGAAATGAAAGAATCTGGAGTTTTACCAAATACAATTCTTGTTTATGGTCAAATGAATGAGCCACCAGGAAACCGTTGGAGAGTTGCTTTAACAGGACTTACAATGGCTGAATACTTTAGAGATGTAGAAGGAAGAGACGTTCTTCTCTTTATTGATAATATGTATAGATTTATCCAAGCAGGTATGGAAGTTTCTGCACTTTTAGGTAGAATTCCATCTGAAGTTGGTTATCAACCAACTTTAGCTACTGAAGTTGGTAAAGTTCAAGAAAGAATTACCTCTACAGAAAAAGGTTCTATTACATCTGTTCAAGCTATTTATGTTCCAGCTGACGACTTTACAGATCCAGGACCATTTACATTATTTGCTCACTTAGATGCTACAACTGTTCTTTCTCGTTCCTTAGCAGAACAAGGTATTTACCCGGCAGTTGATCCACTTGAATCTACTTCTAGACTTTTAGATCCAAATATTGTTGGAGAAGAGCATTACAGAGTAGCTCGTGAAGTTCAAAGATACTTACAAAGATATAAAGAACTTCTAGAAATTATCGCTATTTTAGGTATGGAAGAACTTTCTGAAGAAGATAAAATTATCGTTCATAGAGCAAGAAGAATTCAACTCTTCTTAACTCAACCATTCCACGTAGCTGAGCAATTTACTGGTATGCCAGGTAGATATGTTCCACTTGAAGAAACAATTCGTGGATTTAAAGAAATTATAGAAGGAAAATGGGATCACTTACCTGAAGAAGCTTTCTATATGGTAGGAACTATTGATGAAGCTGTAGAAAAAGCTAAAAAACTTATGAAAGAAGCAAAAGCTAAATAATTAAAATGAGGTAAAGCCATGATTTTACTTGAGCTTGGTAGCCAAGGATTTTATACAGAAAAACAAATAAAATATGTGTTTTATGATATAGATGATGATTATGATACAATAGAGGAAGGACATGTACCGGCCCTTATAGGTGGAAGGGCCGGTTATTTAATTATTGTAGATGAAAAAGGAAATAAGGAATTTATCTTATTTAAAGGCGGATATTTAGAATATGACGGAGAAAGACTAAAAGTAGCTTTAAGGGAACGTTTAGATCCTAAAAAATTAGATCCTCAAAAACTTTTAGAAAAAGTTGAAGAGCTCAATCAAAAGCTTTTAGAAACAGAAGATGAAAAGGAAAAAAGAAGATTAGAAGAAGAAATTTTAACTACTCAAAAACTTTATTTAGCTTTGGTTAAGCTAAATACTTATTTGGAAAATGTATAAGTTAGGATAAAAATTAGGATAAAAAGATGAATATAGATTTAGAAAGTTTAACTGTAGATGAGATTTTTAGTTTCCTTATAGCTATAGGATTACTTTTACTTTTTTTAGGAATTTTAATTTATTTCTTATATTTAAAACCTAAAAAAGACCGTGAAGAAAGAGAAAGAAAAAGAAGAGAGGAAGAAGCAAAGAAAAAAACTAAACCTAAGGAAATAGACGAAAGAATAAAAAAGAATCAAAAATACTGGAAAGAAGTAGCTGAATATATGAATTTAATTGATGAAGTAAATAAAAAAGAGTAGGGTAGGCAATTCTTTTGCCTACCCGTTACTTTATCCACATGTGAAGATTTTGAGGTGGATTTATAAACAGTTTTACATTTTTGTTTTCTTTTATACTTTCAGCCATTTGCTTTTGAACTTGAAGGGCTTCATACTTTAATATTTTATCATTGATAGACTCAGATAAGATTTTATTAGATTCTGCCTCAGCTTTTGCCTTAAGTAATCTTGCTTCAGCCTCAGCTTTAGCTTTTATAATTTTTTTAAGTTTTTCTGTTTCTGCCTTAATTTTTGCAACTTCTTGCTCCTTTCTTGCCTTTTCTTCAATATATTTCATTTTTTCTGCTTCTTGCTTTGCAATTTGAACCTCTTTTATTTTCTGTTCAATATCTCGTGGAAGTAAGATGTTTCTAAGCTGAACTCCCACTACTTCAACAGCTCCTTGAGATTGATTTTTTATTTCCTTTCTAATCCCTTCTTCTATTTTTGCAGCAATTTCAGGACGCTTAGTAGGAATACTTTCAGCTGGATATCTACCTATAACGTCTCTAACAACTTCTCTAATGATAGGATTTACAAGCTTTTCTTCCCAATTAAAACCCCACGAACTTAAAGTTTCAGCTGCCATATTTGGATTTAGACGGTAAGTAACTGTAAGCTCTACTTTTATAGGAAGACCTCTTTCATCTAGAACTGTAATAGCTGGCTTATATATAACACCTTCTTTGTCCTGCAAATCCTTATTACCTTTGTAATTAATGCTATGAACTCTTACATCCACCTTTATAACTTTTTGAATACCAAAAGGTAATAAAAAATGAATACCAGGTCCCAGCTCTTCCTTACTATATTTTCCTAAATTAGATAAAACTCCAACTTCCCCACTTTCAATAATTACATAAGATGTTTTGAAAATTAAAAGTAAGATTAAAGCTATAATTCCAAAAATATAAAAATAAGCTTTTTTAGAATTCATACAAAAATCCCTCCAAGATTTATATTCTACTTTTAATATTAATTCTTTTCTTAAAAATTTCCAAGTTAATTAATAATACTAAACAAAATGCGAGGAAAATCTCAAAAATTCCTATTCTTAAAAACTTTATTTTCAAACTTTTAAAGATTATCATTAAAAAAATTAAACAACCAAAGGTATCTAAATATTTAAAATTTTATTTGATAAAATTTAATATTTTGTTTTATATTTAAATACTCATATATTTCTATATTTTTTCTGTTGTGAACATATAAACAAAATTAATTTAAATAACTTATAGAAACTATAAATTCTATTTATAATTACTTTTTGGATAGATTAAAAAATTTAAAAAATTTTTTTTAGTAATACTCTAAAAGCTGATACTTTTTAGTTTAGACTATGAACATAAATAAAAGAATAAAGTAAATTACTTCAAGTTCATAACATAATTCTGCTATATTTGCAGATAATTAAAAAAAATATATTTTGGATAACAAAAGACATTTTCTTTATTTATAAGAGTTATTTAGAGTAAATAAACACAAAAATTATCCCGAACCCCTTTGACAAAACTGTAAAAAGAATTTAATTTTCAAATATTAGGTAATAAATTAAAAATATATACGAATATAGACACTAAAATAAAAGATATATTACATAAAAATAACAAAATTTTTTCTTAACAGTTATTAATTTACTTGACAAAAGAAAATTATTACATATAATTAAATTTAAGTGGCCTTTGAAGCTGTTTTTTGATTTTTGACATTACGAATACCGTTGGCCTTCAAGATTTTAGCTCTCTCCTTTAAATAAGACCGTTACGGTATGGAAACTTTTATTTCATTTCAATTTCTAAAATATTCTCTTCACTTTAAATAAGACCGTTACGGTATGGAAACGTTGATAAACTCATTTTATTGCAAATTTATCTCATTCTTTAAATAAGACCGTTACGGTATGGAAACAATAATGATTTTCTTGCACAAGCGTATATTAAAGTTCTTTAAATAAGACCGTTACGGTATGGAAACTTAACTTTAGCAATAAGTATAAATGGAAATTTAATAAACTTTAAATAAGACCGTTACGGTATGGAAACCTTCAACAACCACTTCAATTTTATTCGTTCATTTTCAAACTTTAAATAAGACCGTTACGGTATGGAAACTTTAAAAGTGTAATCTGAGTTCCTCATAGCCCCCCAACCTTTAAATAAGACCGTTACGGTATGGAAACAAACATTTCACACCCCCTTTTCAGTTTTTATTACTTCTTTAAATAAGACCGTTACGGTATGGAAACTCTATCTGGAGAATTATTTATAAAATAATTGATTTCCCTTTAAATAAGACCGTTACGGTATGGAAACAACAATCTCTTCTGTATCACAACAACAACTTCATAACTTTAAATAAGACCGTTACGGTATGGAAACTCTCTACTAATAATTTCGTAATCTGTGATATATTTCTCCTTTAAATAAGACCGTTACGGTATGGAAACGAATTGGGAATTGATGCTTTGGTAAGGAAATATGCAAGCTTTAAATAAGACCGTTACGGTATGGAAACTCTCTACTAATAATTTCGTAATCTGTGATATATTTCTCCTTTAAATAAGACCGTTACGGTATGGAAACAAATTCTTTTAGGGAAGAACAAATAAGCATTGCTGTCCTTTAAATAAGACCGTTACGGTATGGAAACTAAATCAATCCTACAACCAAAACAACTATTCCTATATCTTTAAATAAGACCGTTACGGTATGGAAACTTTCTTACCCCCTTACTTTTATTTTTTTCTAATGTTCTTTAAATAAGACCGTTACGGTATGGAAACTCGTATTTTTATTACAAATGATAATAAAGCATATTATTCCTTTAAATAAGACCGTTACGGTATGGAAACTGTAAAGACAGTTGAATTCAGGATTAACGAAAATCCTCTTTAAATAAGACCGTTACGGTATGGAAACTCTCTACTAATAATTTCGTAATCTGTGATATATTTCTCCTTTAAATAAGACCGTTACGGTATGGAAACTAATCTTTCAATCTTCTTGCTATATCTTGTTTTTCTTCTACTTTAAACCGTTACGGTATAGAAATTATTAATACTATCCTTCTTTTTAGAACTACTTCTTTAATTTTTTCTCCGTGCCAATTTAATATTTTAGAAGGATAATTTTTTTCTTTACATTATTAAACTGGGTAATATCTGCGTATCTATTTGGGGAATAAATAATTTTAATTCTTGACTTACAATGAAAAAATAATATAATTATTCGCGGAGGGATGGCCGAGCGGTCGAAGGCGGGTGATTTGAAATCACCTGGCGGGTTAGTCGCCCGCCCCTGGGTTCGAATCCCAGTCCCTCCGCCATTTTTTGGAGAGGTGGCCGAGCGGTCGAAGGCGGCTCCCTGCTAAGGAGTTGTGGGGTTTACGCCCCACCGCGGGTTCGAATCCCGCCCTCTCCGCCATTTTTCTTTATTTTTCCATCCAATAATTTTTAAATCTTACTTGAGCTTCTTTTAGAATTTTTAAGTTATTGTTTTTATTTCATTTTTGATAAAATTACCCTCAAAAAAAAGAGGTTAAAACGAATGAAAGATATACATTCTTCTAAGATACTGATATTAGATTTTGGTTCCCAATATACTCAACTTATAGCTAGAAGACTTAGAGAAAAAAATATTTACTGTGAAATTCATCCCTTTAATATGCCTATAGAAAAAATAAAAGAATTTAATCCAAACGGAATAATTTTATCTGGTTCCCCATATTCCATTTATATGGAAAATGCTCCAAAACCAGATTATAAAATTTTTGAGCTTGGAGTTCCAATTTTAGGAATATGCTATGGAATGCAAATAGTAGCAGATTATTTTGGTGGAAAAGTAGGAAAAGCAGAAAAAAGAGAATATGGAAAAGCTATTTTAAAGGTGAAAGAAAAAGATTTACTTTTTGAAAATCTTCCAAAAGAATTTCAAGTTTGGATGTCTCATGGAGATAAACTTGAAGAACTTCCTAAAGACTTTATAGTTTTGGGTTATACTGAAAATGCTCCTTTTGCAGCTATAAGACATAAAAATCTACCTATATATGCTTTACAATTTCATCCTGAAGTAAAACATAGTACTTATGGAGATATTATTTTAGAAAACTTTGCTACAAAAATTGCTAAAGCCGAAAAACTTTGGACGCCAGAAAATTTTATTGAGTATGAAATTAAGAAAATTAGAGATATAGTTAAAGACAAAAAAGTTATTTGTGCTTTATCTGGAGGAGTTGACTCTTCTGTAGTAGCAGCTCTCTTACATAAAGCTATTGGAGATAAACTTTATCCCGTATTTGTAGATACAGGTCTTTTAAGAAAAGGAGAAAGAGAATCTGTAGAAAAAACCTTTAAAGAAAAACTAAATATGAAAAACTTTATTACAGTAGATGCCTCCGAAGTTTTCCTAAATAGACTTAAAGGTATAGTAGATCCTGAGAAAAAAAGAAAAATAATAGGTCATACCTTCATAGATGTTTTTGAGTATGTAGTTCATCATATTCCATCTATATTAAAGCAAGGTGGAAAAGTGAAAATTACCGAAGAAGATTTAAAACATAAAGATGAAAATGAACTTCCAGAAGATTTTGAGTTTTTAGCTCAAGGAACTTTGTATCCAGATGTTATAGAAAGTGTATCTGTAAAAGGGCCTTCTGTAACTATAAAAACCCATCATAATGTAGGCGGACTTCCAGAAAAACTTAAGTTCAAGCTTATAGAACCTTTAAGAGAACTTTTTAAAGATGAAGTGAGAAAAATAGGAAAACTTCTTGGTCTTCCAGATGAAATTATTTATCGTCATCCGTTTCCAGGACCTGGACTTGCAATTAGAATTTTAGGAGAAGTAAAAAAAGAATATTTAGATATATTAAGAGAAGCAGATGCCATTGTTTTAGAAGAAATAAAAAAAGCAAATCTCTATAAAGATATTTGGCAAGCTTTTGCGGTATTTTTACCTATAAAAACCGTTGGAGTTATGGGAGACGAAAGAACATATGAATATGTAATTGCTGTAAGAGCTGTTGAAAGTACAGATGGAATGACAGCAGATTGGGTAAAACTTCCGTATGAAGTCTTAGAAAGAATAGCAAATAGAATAGTAAATGAAGTTAAGGGTGTAAATAGAGTAGTATATGATATAACTTCAAAACCCCCGGGAACAATAGAATGGGAATAAAAAATTGTTAGGAGGATATTAAGATGGCAATAGAACAAACTCTAGTAATTATTAAGCCAGATGCTGTAAGTAAAAACGCAGTGGGAGATATTATTAGAATTTTTCAGGAAAAGGGATTAAAGCTCAAAGCCTTAAAAATGACAAAGCTTACCAAGGAAGATGCAAAAAAATTTTATATTGTTCATAAAGATAGACCTTTCTATGATGAACTTACAGACTTTATGAGCTCAGGACCAGTTGTAGCTATGGTTTTAGAAGGAGAGAATGCTATTTCTTATGTTAGAGAAATTATAGGTGCTACCGATCCAGCTAAAGCTGCGGAAGGAACTATTAGAAAACTCTATGGAACAGATGTAGGAAAAAACGCTGTTCATGCTTCAGATTCCCCAGAATCTGCAAAAGTAGAAATTCCATTTTTCTTCTCTCAACTTGAAATTGTGGGTTAAAATAACTTATATTAAAATTTTTAGGGGGGATACTCCCCCAATTTTTAGATTTTTATTTTGGAAATAAAGTGATATACAAAATAGATATTTTAGATGATATATTAGATATTGGGGAAGAGCTAATTTCAGAGTGTAAAGAAGATAATTTGTTTGTTTCATGTAATTACTACCTGAAAAAATATTCTAAAAGCATTTTTTCCCCTAAACCCAAAACCCTATTTCTAGGAAAATATACATCTTTAAAAGATAGCTATAAATACGGATTTGAAGATATTACCTTTTTAGCCAAAAATATAAATGATTTTTCTCCATTAGTAGAAGCCCTAGAAATAGAAAATGCAAAAACTCTTTATTTTTATTTCGTAAATTTCGGCAAAGTTCAAGATAAACTTAAGAAAAATGAGATTATGGATATAAACTTAAGCATAGAAATTAAAAAACTTGTAAAACTCCCTATTCTCTCAAAAATAGATTTTCTGTTAGAAGATAATAAAGAGCTTATAGATTTAGCATCTCAAGGAAATTACCGAGCTATTGAAAAACTTGAAGAGCTTTTAAAAGAAGAAGCTTATAAAGTTTTAAGATTTTATAAAACTAAACCTTATAAACTTTTTCAAACTTACTTTAAATATATAAATAAAGCATACTACGAATTTGTTGGGATAGTAAAAAATATAACCTTAAAAGAAGATATTATTATTTTAGATCTTGAAATAGATAAATATCAATTAAAAGCCTTTCAACTTTCTAAAACAGATGAAATTGAAATAGGAGAGCGGGTTTTAATCTTTGGGAACCTTATGGGAAGTGTTTGATATTGATTTATAATTTTACTTAAAAAATTTAGGAGGAAAAATTTTGATAATCGTAAAAAAAGAACTTGATAATTTAAAAAGTGAATTTTTAAAAATGGCTGAAATGGCTATAGGTATGGTAAATGATGCAGTAAAAGCTTTAATAAATAGAGATGAAAAACTTGCAGAAGATATTTTTAATAGAGACAGACTCGTGGATTTAAAAGAACTTGAAATAGAGGAGCAGTGTGTTAGAGTCCTAGCTTTATATTCCCCAGAGGCAAAAGACCTAAGATTAGTTGTTGCAATCTTAAAAAGTATTGCAGATGTAGAAAGAATGGGAGATTTAGCAAAAGATATTGCAGAAATTGCTTTGTATTTGGCAAAGTATAAACCTATAAAACCATATGTAGATCTTCCAAGAATGATGCAAGTAACAGAAAGTATGGTAAAAGATTCCATACTCGCTTTAATAAAAGGAGATGAAAAACTTGCAGAAAGTGTTTTAAAAAGAGATGATATTGTAGATGATTTTTATAAAAGTATTCATAAAGAACTTGTAGAGCTTTCCAAAAAAGATCCAGAAAAAATGGATTTGGCTCTGCAGATAATTTTAGCTGCTCGCTCCCTTGAAAGAGTAGCAGACCATGCTTGTAATATTGCAGAGTATGCTATTTATTATAGAACAGGAAAGATTGTTAAACATTTGAAAGCAAGAAAATTCTGGGAAGAAAAAGAAGAAAATGAGGAAAAAGAGGAGAAAAATGGAGAAAAAACCCAAATATAAAAGAGTATTATTAAAGCTTTCTGGAGAAGCGTTAGCTGGAGAAAATAACTATGGAATAGATGCAAAAGTTTTAGAAAATTTAGCTGAAGAAATAAAGGAGATTCATGATTTAGGAGTAGAAGTAGCTATTGTAGTTGGTGGAGGAAATATTTTTAGAGGGGTTCAAGGGAAGGATTTACAAATAGATAAAGCTACTTCAGATTATATGGGAATGCTTGCTACTGTTATAAATGCCCTTGCTCTTCAAAGTGCTTTGGAAAAAAAAGGTATTCCAACAAGAGTTCAAACAGCTATAGAAATGAATCAAATTGCAGAACCTTACATCAGAAGAAAAGCTATTAGACACTTAGAAAAAGGTAGAATTGTAATATTTGCCGCTGGAACCGGAAATCCATTTTTCACAACAGATACCGCAGCAGCTTTGAGGGCTGCGGAAATAAATGCAGATATTTTGCTTAAAGCTACAAAAGTAGATGGTATTTATGATAAGGACCCAAGCAAAAATAAGGATGCCAAAAAATACACAAAAATAAGTTACAAAGAAGCTTTGGAGAAAGATTTAAAAGTAATGGATTCTACGGCATTTGCTCTTTGTAAAGAGCAGAAAATTCCAATTTTAGTATTTTCTATAAAAGAAAAAGGAAATTTAAAACGAGCAATTTTAGGCGAAAATGTTGGAACATATGTAGAAGAAAAATAAATGTGAGCTTTTAGATGGCTGAAAATAAAACTGAAAAACCCACGCCGCGGCGGATTGCTAAAGCCAGAGCTCAAGGTAATGTAGCAAGAAGTCAAGATTTACCAATTCTTGGAACTTTTCTAGCAGCTTTTATATTTTTCATATATTACTTTCCTTTTGCAAAAAGAAAATTAGAAGAGCTATTTTTTTATATTTTTAACTTAATTTCCCAAGGTTTTTCATTAAACTTTGAAAATTTCTTTAATTTAGCAAATACTTTAATTAAAATAATAATGCTTCTTTTAATACCGCCTCTTTTAACCTTTTTAGTAGTTGGTCTTACTATAAACTTTATTCAAGTTGGATTTTTATTTACCACAGCTCCCCTTGGATTTAATTTTTCAAGAATCAATCCAATAACAGGACTTATAAATTTTTTTAAAAGATTTTTTGAAGTTACTTTTTATTTTGAGCTTTTAAAAAGCATTTTTAAATTTATAGTTGTAGGTGCAATTTTACTTTACATTTTTAAAGGATATTTTTATGAAATACTTTCCTTTAGCGTGTCTCCTCCAGAGAATTTAGATAAGTTTATAGCTATATTTATTATAAAAATGCTCTTTTTTGCATTTTTAATATCTATTCCCCTAGGACTTGCAGATTATTATTTTCAAAGATGGAGATATCTTGAGAGTTTAAAAATGACAAAACAAGAAGTGAAAGAGGAAATGAAAGCTGTAGAGGGAAATCCTGAAATTAAAAAGAGAATTAGAAGGAAAATGATAGAAATTTTCAATCGTAGAAAAATGATAAAAAGAGTCAAAGAAGCTGATGTTGTAATTACAAATCCTACTCACTATGCCGTAGCTTTAAGATATAAACCCCCTCAAGATACCGCTCCTATTGTTGTAGCTAAAGGAGTAGATAGAATGGCTAAACTTATCATTGAAGAAGCAAAAAAACATAGAATTCCAATTTTTAGAGAACCTGTTTTAGCAAGAACTCTTTATCACTCCGTAGATATAAATGAACCTATTCCAGTTGAACTTTACCGAGCTGTTGCTAAAATTCTTGGAAGACTTCAAAAGTATAGAAGGTTACGTAGAAATACTTAAAAATAAAAAAATAAAAATAGATTGTGATATAATTACCTCCACCTTTTATAATAAGGAGGTAAAAAATGTCTAAAAAATGTGAAATATGTGGAAAAAGTGTGAAAATCGGAAGACAAATATCCCATTCTCATAGAGTATCTTCAAGAAAATTCAAACCAAATTTACAAAAAGTTAGAGCTGTTGTAGATGGAAAAGTTAAAAGAATTTGGGTATGTACTAAGTGTTTAAAAGCTGGAAAAGTATTAAAAGCTGTAAGATAATAGGCTTCGCCCTTATTTTTTGGGCGAAGCTTTACTTTATATATTTTCCATAACTCTTTTTAAATCTTCCGCTCTTATAGGCTTTTCCAAAATGCCATCTATTAAATTTTCAATATCTTTTAGTTTTTCATTTGTAAGTCCTTCTCCACTTAAAATATATATTTTGGGTTTGTACTTTTCTAAATAATTTAAAACTTCCTTTTCTTTTAAAATTTGGGAAGCTTCATAAGGGGGAAGATGATAATCTAAAAAAATTACATCTATTTTATTATTTTTTAAAGCTTCTAAAAAACTTTCTTTGCTGTAAGCTTCAAAAATATTTTTTATACCTAAACCCTTCGCAAGAAGTTTTATAAGTTCTCGATTTAAGGCAATATCATCTACAACAAGAAGATTAATATCTTTTAAAGAAGGTTTAGTTTCCTTTCTAACCTTTTTTAAACTTTTATTTAGCTCCTTTTCATCTACTTTCTTTATAGGGATCTTAACCTTAAAACAAGTTCCTTTATTTTCCTTACTTTCAAATTCAATACTTCCATTTAAGGCTTCAACAATATTTTTTACAATGTATAAACCTATACCAGTACCTTCTATATTTTTTGTCAAACTTGTTCGAGAAAAGAGATGAAAAATATTATCTTTATCTTTATCTGGAATACCTACTCCAGTATCTTCTACGCAGATATTTAAAATATCTATATTTTTATCCTTTGGTTCAATAAAAACTTTCAACCTAACTTTTCCTTTTTGAGTATACTTAAAAGCATTAGATAATAGATTAATAATTATTTGAGAAAGTCTTTTTGGATCTACCAAATAATAATTATCAATATTTTCAAAATCTATTTCAAATTCCACAGAAGGTTTTTTTCTATAAAGAATTATATTTACTACATTTTCGAAAAGTTCTTTTAAATTAATAATTTTTTCCTCTAAAATAATTTTTCTTTTTCTTATTTGAGATAGATCCGTTAGATCTTCTAAAAGAAGTTTTATTATAGTTAAACTTTTCAAAGTATCTTCTAAAATTTTTCTATCTTCCTTAGATAAATTAGAATTTTTCAATTTTTCTAAAGCAAAATATATTCCACTTAAAAAATTTTTAATCTCATGAGATATTATTTTTGCAAAAGCCTCTTCATGAGCTACCGTAAGTTTTAATTCATTTAAAGATTTCTCTAAAATATCTAAAATAAGATTAATATAGCTTGATATCTCTCCAAGTTCATTTTTCCTTTCTACTGTAAGGCGGGTACCAAAGGAATTTTGGGAGATATTTTTATAAATTTTATTTATTTGATTAAGTAAATTAGCTATTTCATTATAAAATCTTCGAGCCGAAAGTAAAATTATTATAAAAATAAAACTAGTAAAAATAAGAAGTTCATAAAAAGTAACTTTTGTTCTATAAATTTTTATTTTAATTTTATTTAATTTATTAGAAATATATATTTTTTCAAATCTACTCCAAAGTTTAATATAGCTCTCATAAATATTTGAAATATCCACTAAACTTTCAAAATTTATGTTTTTCCTAAAATTTTCAAAAGAAATTAAATTTTTTTCAATGTCTACCTTATCCTTTTGAAGTAATAGCCTAATTTCATTATATTTTTGAAGACGTAAATTTTTTATTATTTTATAAGGAGGCTCTTTATAAAGTTTATACTTAGAAGATAGATACATTTCCTCTAAGTATAGGTAGTTTTTATACAAAGAAGATAAGTATATAAACATATATAAAGAAGATAAATCTGGATAATTTATAGATAACATTGAAGATAAAAAAATTTTTGAAAGATTTTCGATAAGTTTTGAGTAGGTATTTATATCCTTTGAAGTTCTAGCTAATTTAATTTCTTCTTTTAAATTAAAATTTGGAAAATTATAAATATTATATTTTCTTTTTAAAGCATAGAAATTACTTACATCCCTATTAGTTATATTTACTTGAATATTGTAATATTTAGGATTTTGTAAAAGATAATATCTTTCTTTTATTAAATCATCTACAATTTTATTTAAGGCTAAGACAAGCTCAAGCTTTTTTAGTTCATAGTCTAAACTGTGAACACTTTTATATGTTGAGATAAAATAATGATAAAGTAAAATTAAGGTGCTTACTAAAAATAAAAAAATAAGAAAAAATATCTTTATCTTTATAAGTTTTGGATATTTAATTTTTATAGTCTTCATTTTTTCTTTTTCATAAAGGAATTTTTAAATTGTCATAAGCAGATATCACCTTCACTTTTGTTTTTTCCGAAAGCTCCCTTGCAAACTTTTCGGGACCTTCTTTTATTAAACTTTTCCCAAGATGAGTTATTATAGCAAGTTTTGGCTTTATATAGGAGATAAGTTCAAGAGCATCTTTTCCAAATAAATGATCTACATCATAATATTTCTTTTTTGCAATAACATTTAAAATTAAAATATCCTTAGCTTCTTTATAAGCATATTTTAAATCTTCAAAATAACGAGTATCTGTTATCCATCCAATTTTTAAATTTTTATAAAAAAATAAAAAACCATAAGTTTCAACTCCATGATCATGTCTTATAGGAGTAACTACCTTTAAAGTATTTAACCCTTTTTTATATTCATATTCAAAGCCTTCTTTTAAAGTAAAAATTTTTTCCATATGACTTTGAGTATAAGGTAAAACTACCCTGCTTTCTCCTTCAAGAGCTTCCTTTGGAGCAAATAAAATTCCTTTTTTCTTTCTACCTCCAGTAGTCATACTTTCTAAAATCGAGTTAATTTCTGCAGAGTGATCAAGATGAATATGAGAAAGAAAAATTAAATCTAAATCTTTTGGACGAATTCCAAAATTTATAGCCATATAAAGAGCACAGGGACCTGGATCTACATGAAAAACAATGTTTTCAAAACGAAACTGAACTCCTCCAGCTTTTCTTAAAAGATCAAAAACTACATATCTACTTCCACCTGAACCAAGAAAATGAATATAGTTTATCAATTTTTATCTCCTAACTTTCCTTTAAAATTTTCATATTTCTTTTTAATTCTTTTACCTTTACCCTTAAAGCTTTTTCTACACATTTTGTAACAAAACAAGAAAGATTTCCTTCATAGAAAGCAATTTCCCTAACAGAGGAGGAAGAAAGATAAGCAAATTTTTCATCTGGCATTAAAAATATAGTTTCTATATTTGGAGCTAGTTTTCTATTTATAAAAGCCATTCTAAACTCGTGCTCCATATCAGAAACAACTCTAATACCTCTTACTATAACATTAACTTTATGCTTTTTACAAAAATCTACAAGTAAAGTGTCAAAACTAAAAATTTCTACTTTAAAAAGATCTATAGAAAGCTCTTTTAAACTTTCTTTAATAAGCTCTATTCTTTCTTTAACACTAAACCAAGTTTTTTTCTTTGTACTTTCCGCAACCGCAATAATTAACTTATCAAAAAGTTTAGTAGCTCTTTTTATAACATCCAAATGACCCAAAGTTACTGGATCAAAAGTGCCAGGATAGCAAGCTATTATATTACTCATAATTTATTGCAACTCCATATAAGGTTGTTAAAGCATAAATAATAGCCTCATCCGGAGCTTTAAATAAAGGATTATGAAGAGGATAATTTCCACCCACGCCCACTCTAAAATAGCATCCTTTTTTTACCACTTTTAAGTACTCACTAAAGTCTTCACTTCCCATAGAAGGATATTCTAAATATTCAAAACTTTCTGGGCCAAGATAATTAATTACTACTTTTTTTATTAACTCCACTAAAGACTTATCGTTTATTACAGGCTCATTCCCACGAATTATATACAAAGATGTATCTGTTCCAAAAAACTCATCAACAGAATTTTTTGCTTTTTCCATATTATCTAAAATAGCCTCTCTTACTTCTTTTGAGTAGTATCTTATAGTACCCCTTAAATATGCTTTATCTGGAATAACATTTTCTGCACTTCCAGCTTGAACTATTCCAATTGAAATTAAAGCAGGCTCCAAGGGGTTAATTTTTCTAGAAGGAATAATATTAAGTTTAGTTATAAGTTGACCTAAAGCAGAAATTGTTTCATTAGATAAATGAGGTCGAGATGCATGGGAAGCCTTTCCTTTTATAATATATTCAAAAACATCACTACCCGCCATCATAGGACCACTTCTAACACCTATTTTTCCAATAGGAAGCTCTGGAAAAACATGAAAACCAATAATAGCATCCACATTTTCCTTTTGTAAAATTCCAGCTTTTACAATAGCTTCAGCCCCAGAATATTCTTTTACCTCTTCTGAAGATTGAAAAATAAAAAGTAAATTTACCTTTAGTTTTTCTTGAAATTCTTTCTTTGAAAAGATATAAGCAAGTCCAAGCAAAGTGGCCGTATGAAAATCGTGTCCGCAAGCATGAATAATTTTATCTCCAAAGGGTAAAGCATCCATATCCGCTCTAATAGCCAAAGTTTTTTCTTTTCCTAAATCAAGTTTACATAAAACGTTATAGGTATTTTTAAGAAAATATGGTTTATACCCTAAAGATTTTAAAGTTTCAAAAACAAGTTTTGAGGTCTTTTCTTCTTTTCCAGAAAGCTCAGGAATTATTTTTTTTCTTTTTTCTATTGCAAAATCTGCAGCCTCTTTTAGAATTGTTTTTTCTAAATCTTTCATTTTTCTTCTCCTTGTTGTTAAAATTTTTCAGTTAATTTTATGTTTGTTCTAAGAGCAGAATTTTTAGAAAATAAAAAAAAGGAGAGACTATGGAGCGTATTTTATCTCCAAAAGAAATTTTAGTAAATACTTTAAAAAAAGAAAATATAAATATTTTAAAACTGGTAGGTTACCCAGAAGGTCTAGATTATTTAAATGTTCTTTCTAACGATATAAAAAAAGGAAAATGGAAAATTGTTTTAGAAAAATATTTTTTTGATAAATTCCCAGGACGAGTACTACAGGAGGAAAAAGATTTTAAACTTTTAGGCTTTAAAGGGGAGATCTTACCAGACGCATATCTTGTTAGAAGTAAAAATTTACGCTTACCTTGCCTGGATATATATTTAGATTTTTCTCAAATTCCCTTTTTCGGAGTAGATTTATCCTTTACAAACATTTTAGATAAACATGAAAAAGATAGTCTAATTGTTCAACTTTCAAAAACTGCAAATATTTTAAAAAATTACTTATCTAACTATCACTACTTTGTCTTTAATGTAAAAGAAAATATAGAACCTTACTTTGAAAAAGCTTACAAAAATTATCCTTTCCATATTTTTAATTCTTTTGAAGATATATATAAACTTGGAAAGGAATATCAAAAAGACTTTAATATAATAGTTTTAGATCCAAATGCAGAAAAAACCTTATCCTGGAAAGATATAGAAAAAGATAAAATAAATATTTTTATTTTGGGAGGAATAATAGATAAAAATCAAAGCTTAGATGGTTTAACATCTGAAATTTTACCTGAATATAAACATAGAAAAATAACTTATAAAGGTTATGCTTATGCCGTTCCAGATAGATTAAATCATATTGTTTATATAGTAAGTAGATGGCTTACAGATAAAGATAGAGATGATTCCTTTGAAAAATATATAAAGGAAATTATGCCAAATAAATTTTTAAGATATTTAATAAGAAGATTTTATTATAAAGATAAAAGTTTTATAGATTTTCTTATAAAAGAATATAATTTATCTTTTAAAGATATAGATAAACTTATAAAAAATTAAAAGAGGATAAAAAATGTGGATCTTAAGAGTAAAAGAAAAATTTGATGCAGCTCATTTTATTCCAAATCATCCCGGAAAATGTAAAAATTTACATGGTCATACATGGAAAGTGGAAATTTTTATAAAAGTAAAAGATATAGATAAAGAAACTGGCATTTCTATAGATTTTTCTCAAATAAAAAAGGATTTAAGAGAAATTTTACCCGACCATAAATTCTTAAATCAGATTTTTGATTTTCCTCCCTCTGCGGAAAATATATCAAGGTATATATATAAGAAGCTAAAGGAAAAAGGTTATAACATTTTAAAAGTTGTTCTTTGGGAAACTGAGAAAAATGGAGTTGAGTATTTTGAGGAAATTTAAGAACAAAAAATATGCTTATATTTCTGAAGTTTTTTTTTCTATTCAAGGAGAAGGACCTTTTTTAGGTTTACCTTGTTTCTTTATTAGATTCGCTTTTTGTAATCTAAATTGTTCTTTTTGCGATACTAAAGAAAAATTAAATAAAGCTTATAAAATTTCTTTAAACAAGCTTTTAAATCTTTCAAAAAAATATAAATATATAACTATAACTGGAGGAGAACCTTTTTTACAATCCCCTTTTTTAAAAAACTTTATAGAGAAAATAAATAAATTTATCATTTTAGAAACAAATGGTAGTATTTTTCCTGAAAAAACTTTTATAAAAACTTTAAAAAGAAAAAATATTGCCTTGGTGATATCTCCTAAGAAAGAAATATGCAAAGTCATTAAATTCTGGAAAATGTTGGAAGAAGACCATAACATAAAAGTTTACTATAAATTTTTAATTTTTAATAGGGAAAATATAAAAAAGTATATAAAAATTATAAAAGAGTTTAAATTAAAAAATGTATATTTTCAACCTGTAGAATTTAAAAATATGGATTATATTAACTTTTCTAAAAAATGTTTATTGAGCTTTTTAAAAGAAAAAGATATAAAAAATTTAAAAGTTTATTTTCGCCCTCAGCTTCATAAAATCTTAAAAATAAAGTAAGGAAGGTATAATTTGTTAACTTTACTTTCAAAATTATACGGAAGTTTAACAAAATTTAGAAGAAAATTATTTAAACCTTATTATAAAGCTCAGGTTCCTACTATTTGTATAGGCAATCTCCAGGTAGGAGGAACAGGAAAAACTCCGATTGTTTTAGACTTGGCAAAATTTCTTTTAGAAAAAGGTTTAAGACCTTTTGTAGTTTTAAGAGGATATAAGGGAAAAGCTATAGGTCCCGTTTTAGTAGATAAATTAGATAGTGAATATTTTGGAGATGAAGCTTTAATATATTTCCGACATGGGATAGATACAATTGTTTCAAAAAATAGATTAGCTGGAATTGATTATGCCCTAAATTTGGGCGCACATTTAATAATTTTAGATGATGGTTTTCAAGATCTAAGGATAGATTATGATAAAAAAATTCTTTGTTTTCGTCCCTTTTTGTCCAAACGAGATTATACTCCTTTTCCTTTTGGAATATTAAGGGAAGATTTGGAAAATTCCTCTTTAGCTGATTATATCCTTATAACTAAGTATAATTTATACAAAAAGGATATTATAGATAAAACCTTAAAAATTTTGGAAAAATATAATAAAAATATATTCTTAGTTCCTATAAAATTAAAAAATATTACAAATTTTTCCGGGGAAAAAATTAATTTAGAATCTCTAAAAAATAAAGAAATATATCTTATTTCTGGTCTTGGAAATAATCTAAGTTTTAAAAATTTCGTTGAAAAAGAGCTAAGATTAAAAGTAAAAAAACATATAAAATTTCCTGATCACCACAAATATAAAATAAAAGACATAGAAAAACTAAACAATATCTTAAAAGAAGATAAAAGAATAGCTTTCCTTACAACTGAAAAAGATTTTGTAAAAATTTTTGATCTAATAAAAAATAAAGATTTAAAATTAAAGGAAAATATTTTTATAGTTAGAACTTATTTAAGAATTCCCAATAAAATAAAAGAGGATATTTTAAATTACATGAAAAATTTAGAAAGGATAAAAAAAGAGAACTTAAATTTAGAAACCGTCTTGGAAGTAGAAAATGAAAGCTATCGTAATTGCAGGACCTACGAGCGTAGGTAAAACGGATCTCTCTTTATATTTAGCTGAAAAATTGAAAAATGTAGAAATTGTAAGCTGTGATAGTATGCAAATTTATAAAGATATGGATATTGGGACAGATAAAGTCTCTAAAGACATTAGAAAAAAATTTCCCCACTATATGATAGATATCATTACCCCAAGAGAGAAGTTAGCTTTAGGAGAATTTGTAAAAAAAGCTTATACTCATATTCAAGATATATTTTCTCGAGGAAAAATACCTATTATAGTTGGAGGAACAACTCTTTATATGCACTTTTTAATTTATAATCTTCCTATTTTTACTAAAAAAGATAATACTTTAATAAAGTATTTAGAAAATTTAAATAATGAAGAGCTTTTCGAGATAATAAAAAAGCATTTTCCAGAAATTTCTAAAAAAATTTCAAAAAATGATAGAAAAAGGCTTTTAAGATATAGCGAACTTGCTTTAAAAGGTGAAAACTTAAATTTAAATTTCTGGGATAATCTGGAAAAAAGATTTAGTTTTGTTGGAATATTTTTAAATAGAAAAAAGGAAAATATTTTTAAAAATATAGAAAAGAGAGTAGATAAACAAATAGAAAGAGGTTTAATAGAAGAGGTTAAAAATATCATAAAAAAATATAATTTTCAAGAAACTTTAGATAAATTTTTCTTTGAAAATAAAAAGAAAGACTTCAAAGAAATTTATAAAAATTTTCAAAGGTACTTTGATGATTTCCCAGCTTTGCAAGGCCACTCTTATAAAGAAATAATATTTTATTTATATAATGTTTTATCCTTAGATGAAGCTAAAGCTTGGATAGTAAAATCTACTAAAAACTATGCAAGAAGACAAATAAGATGGTTAAAAAAATACTTAGATAAAGACAAAGTATGGAAAATGTATGATATTGAGAGTATAAGTTTTGAAGATATATTTAAAGATGTTAAAAATGAAATTTAAATATGGGGGCAAGGCTTTGCCCCCAAAATATTTTAGATTTTTCCAAGTAAAATAAAAGCAATAACTAAACCATAGATAGCAACAGATTCTGCAAGAGCTGCAGCAATTAACATATTTGTTTGAATTTTAGAATACATATTTGGGTTTCTAGCCATAGCTTCTAAACTACCTTTACCTGCAAGACCAATACCTACACCAGCTCCAGCTCCAGCAAGTCCTACCGCTAAAGCTGGACCTAAAATAGCAATTCCTGTTCCAATGTCCATTTTTCAACCCTCCATTTATTTTTAAGCTAAGTCTATATCCGGCACATTTTCCTTTTCTTTTTCTTTTTCTTTTTCTTCATGATGGTGGTGAACTGCAAGAGCTACATAAATTATAGAAAGCATTACAAAAATAAATGCTTGTAAAAATGAGTTACCAAATACAATAAGCATACCTAAAAGAGGTAAAACAAGTGGGAATATAGTAAAGAGAATTAATACTATCATTTCATCTCCAAACATGTTTCCAAAAAGCCGGAAAGAAAGAGAGATGATTCTTGCAAAGTGAGAAATTATTTCTACTGGTAACATAAGAGGAATAAGCCATTTTGGTCCACTTAAAAAGTGTTTTATATAGTTAATAATTCCTTGAAATTTGATACCAGAAGCATGATAAAGAATAAAAGATAAAATAGCTAAAGCTAAAGTGGTATTAATATTAGAGGTGGGTTGAACAGCCCCTGGAATAAGTCCCCAAAGATTCATACATAAAATAAAAATAAATAAAGCAAAGAAGTAAGGTAAAAATTTTTTAGCTTTCTCCTTTCCTAAAGTTTGATTTAGTAAATCCTTAAAAAATTTATAAAGAGATTCAATAGCTAGAAGAAATTTATTTTTTGGAAATAAATCTAAGTTTTGAGAAAGTTTATAAGCTACAAATAAAATAATTGCCATAACTACCCAAGTATTAGTTATAAAATCTGGAATTCCAGGTATATGAAATATTACTAACCCATGCTCTTGCATTACTTTTCCCCCGTCAAAAAAATCTAGTAAATTATATCAAAATTTTTTTAGGTCTTCTAAGATATTTTTAACTCCCGCAACGATTCCAAAGATTCCAAAAATCAAGGTAAGAAGGGGAGAAGTATGAAAGTATTCATCTAAATAATATCCTATTACAAAACCAATTAAAACTGCAAAAGCAAAACTCGTAATACTTGAAGTAACCTCGAGAACCTTAAAAAAAGTTTTTCTTTTTTCTTTATCTTTAGAAAACAAAAGTTTAAGCATTAACTATAAAATTCCTCCTTAACTCTTCTTAAAGCTTTAAGGGCAGCTTGATAAGTTCTTTCTATTTCCTTTTCTGTATGAGCTGTAGATACAAAGGCTACTTCAAATTGAGAGGGTGCTAAATAGATTCCTTCTTTTAACATTTCTCTGAAAAAGAGAGCATAAGCTTTAGTATTAGCTTTGGAAACATCTTTAAAGTTTTTAATATCTTTATCTACAAAGAAAAGACAATTTAAGCTTTCTAAGTTATAAGCCCTTGTATATTTATCCATACCAGTTTCTCTTCTAGCAGCATCTATAGCTTCTGCAAAAGCTTTTCCCATTTTTCTTAAATAATCATAAACTCCTTCTCCATCCTTAAAAAAGTCAACTATAGTACTTCCATCTTGAAGTTTTTGAACTTTACCATCTTTTAAAAGCTTTAAAGTTGTAAGACCAGCCGCCATAGCAAGAGGATTTCCGGATAAAGTTCCAGCTTGATATACAGGACCCTCTGGAGATAAATAATCCATAATTTCTTTTTTCCCTCCAAAAGCCCCTACCGGCAGACCTCCCCCTATAACTTTTCCAAAGGTAGAAAGGTCGGGAGTAATTCCAAAATACTCTTGAGCTCCACCTAAAGAAAGTCTAAATCCAGTAATAACTTCATCAAAGATAAGAATAATATTTTCTTGAGCAGTAATTTCCCTAAGCCCTTTTAAAAATTCTTTTGTGGGCATAATTAGCCCTGCATTTGCCATAACGGGTTCTAAAATAACACAGGCAATTTCTCCTTTATGTTCCAAAATAGCTTTTTTAAAGGTATTTATGTCATTAAATGGTAAAGTAATAGTAAGAGCTGCAAGCTCTTCGGGGATACCTGGAGAGGATGGTTTTCCAAAAGTTGCTAGTCCAGACCCTGCTTTTACAAGTAGGGAATCTACATGCCCATGGTAACATCCTTCAAATTTTATAATTTTTTTTCTTCCAGTATACCCTCTTGCCAGACGAATTGCACTCATAGTAGCTTCTGTTCCGGAGTTTACCATTCTAACTTTTTCTACTCCCGGAACATGCTCACATATAAATTTTGCAATTTCTACCTCGAGCTTAGTTGGAGCCCCATAAGAAGTTCCCTTTTTTGCCTGCTCAACAACAGCTTTAATAACTTTTTTAGGAGCATGACCTAAAATTAAAGGTCCCCAGGACATTACATAATCAATATATTTGTTTCCATCCACATCGTAAATATATGCACCTTCCCCTTTTTCAATAAAACGCGGAATATCCTCAACAGCTTTAAAAGCTCTAACTGGAGAATTTACCCCACCTGGAATATATTTTTTGGCTTCTTCAAAAAGTTTTTTACTTTTTTCCACTTTCAAGTTTAATACCTCCAAAAAATTTTTGTAAAATATTTTAACATTGAAGTGTTTCTAAAGATTAAAATATAAAATGGCAAAGTTAGATATAAAAAAGGACAAAATTCAAATAAAATTAAGTAAACTTGAAAAGATTCTATCTTTAAACTTTAAACCAATAGAATTTCCCATCAAAAATATCAAAAACATTATTTTAAATCCATCTAAGTTAAAATATCCATTATTTAAAGCATCAGGCGTACGTATATTTAATTTACTCATAATAGGAATTTTTTTCTCTGTAAAAAATAATAAAAAAGAATTTTGGTGCATGTATCCAAATAAAGATATAGCGGTTTTTGAGCTTACAAATGAAAGGTATAATAAAATCGTTATTAGCTTAGATAAAAAGGATCTTAATAAGCTTGCTAAAATCCTTAAATTATTTGAAAAGAGGTAAAAGATGAAACCTATTAACTACCATACCCATCTTGAATTTTCTTACTTTAAATATTTAAATAGACCTCGTGAAAAAGACTTTGTATCTTGGTTGAAAAAAATAATTTCTTTTAAATTTTTGGTAAAAGATGAGCTAAGAATTTTATCTATAAAAAAAATTTTAAAGGAATACAAAGATTATTACTTTTGGAATATACAAACCTTTACCGAGAATGAGAAAATTTTAAAAATTTTAAAAAGACCCAATATAAAAAATTTTTTTGAATTTATTGGATTAGATGAAAATATTGCAAAATTAAGATTTGAAAAGTATATAAAAATAGCAAAAAAATATAATTTTTATCTTTCAGCTCATGCTCCCTATAGCGTGAATCCAAAATATATAAAGCTTATTTACAAAAATACTCCTATATTCAAAATTCATGCCGCCGAAAGTAAAGAGGAAGTTGATTTTCTTTTAGGGAAGAAAAATTCTATGTACGAACTTTTTAAAAATATAGGAGTTCTTGGAAACTTTACTCCTCCAGAAAAAAGGCCTATTGAATATTTATATGAACTTGGGGTTTTATCTCCAAAAACGTATTTAGTCCACTGTGTTCATATTACGGAAAAAGAAGCTTATTTAATTAAAAAGACAGGAGCAAAAGTTATTTTATGTCCAAGAAGCAATTACTATCTAAATGTAGGAAAACCCCCTTTTGATCTTTTTAAAAAATACAACATTCCAATTTTCCTTGGAACCGATTCCCTTGCGAGTAATGATGACCTAAATTTATATAATGAGAAAAAATTTTCAAAAAAACTAATAAAGGATAAATTATGATTTTTAAACTTCCGGAAATTGAAATAGAAAAGCTTTCTTTTTCCTTTGAAGAGCTATTATTTAAAAGACGTTCAATTAGAAGCTATCTTTCAAATCCATTAAGTGAAAACGAAATTTCAAAGCTCTGCTTTGCGGCTTATGGACTTAGAAACCCCTTTGGATACAAAACTGTACCTTCAGCCGGAGCTTTATATCCTATGAGAATTTATTTATTTTTAAAAAGGTATAAAGATTTAGAAAATGCCCTTTTTTTATATATGCCTGAAAACCATAGTTTAAAATTTTTATTTTCAAAAAATATTTTGCCAGAGCTAGTTCAAGCTGCATTAAATCAAGATTTTATTATGGATGCTCCTTTAAACTTTATAATTACAGCAAACTTTGGAATAACTATGTCAAAATATGGAAAACGAGGAATTAGGTATGTTTTAATGGAAGCAGGACATATTTCCCAAAATATATATCTAATGGCTACATATTTAAAGCTTGGAACAGTAGCTATTGGAGCCTTTATAGATGAGCTTATTAAGATAATTTTAGATATAAAAGAACATCCTCTTTATATTATGCCTGTGGGATACCCCGCAGAGTAGATTTGATGTATTAGAAAGTGATATTTTATTTTTTAGGAGAAAAAAATGAAAATAAGATTTATTAAACCAAGAATTATAAATCCAGCATTTATTTTAATATTTTGGTTGTCCTTTTTGGGACTTGTAAGTTATGGATTTGATTATTTACAAGCTTTTTTAATATCTACTTTTTCTACGACAGCTGCATTTTTGCTTTACTACTTTATTTTTTCTAAAAAAATATTTATAAAAGACTTTATTCATTTTATCTTTGGATTTTCCTTAGGAGTTTTATTTGCTTATTTAATATATGTAATAATAAATATTTTATTCTTTCCTATCCAAGAAGAGCTATTTTTTGTAAATGCTTTAACATTTGGTATATTTCCCATTTTATTTGGTATTTTATTTGTCGAAAGTTTGAAAAAAAGAAGCTTTTCATCTCTTTTTAGAGAGGATAAAGAAGAATGCATTCCTACAAAGGTTATAGATACTTCAACTTTAATAGACTATAGAATTGTAGATGTTTTGAAAACCGGATTTTTAGAAGGGAAATTTATAATTCCTCGTTTTGTTTTAGAAGAACTACAATTTATAGCAGATACCCATGATCCAGTTATTCGAAACAAAGGAAGACGAGGTTTAGAAGCTGTAAAAGAGCTTTTAAAACTGTCAAATGAAAAAAAAGCTCTTTTGGTAGATATATATGAAAGAGATATACCTTATTTAAGAAAAACGGATGAAAAACTTTTAGAACTTGCAAGAAAATTTGATGCTAAGCTTTTAACTATGGACTATAATCTTATTCAACTTGCTCAGATAAAAGGGATAGAAACTTTAAATTTAAATGATTTAATAAATGCTTTAAAACCAAATTTTGTTGTTGGAGAAGATCTAATAATTTCTTTAGTGAAAAGAGGAAAAGATAAAAATCAAGCTATTGGATATCTAAATGATGGAACTATGGTAATAGTGGACAATGCTGGAGATAAAATTGGGAAAAAAGTTAAAATAGAAGTAACAAATATTTTGCAAACCTCCGCAGGTAGAATTGTTTTTGGAAAATTTAAGGAATTTGTGGAAGATGATAAAAGAGAAAATATAGCTCAAGATAAGAAAGAGGATGTTTCAAGTGAAGGAAAATAATTTAAAAGACACTTTGCAAAATATTAAGGAAGTTTTAGAAAACGAGGTAAAAGGTATATTAAATTTGAAAGATAATTTAGAAAGACAAGAAGAAAATATTTTAAAATTTATAAAAGAAACTTTGACTTTAGAAGGAAAACTTGTTTTTTCCGGAGTAGGAAAGTCGGGAATTATAGGAAGAAAACTTGCTTCCACTTTTTCTTCTTTAGGAATACCAAGCATATTTCTACATCCTACCGAAGCCGCTCACGGGGACTTGGGAGTTTTACAAAAGAAAGATATTTTTGTATCTATTTCTCATAGTGGAGAGACAAAAGAGCTTCTTTTTATTTTACCTATAGTAAAAAAAATCGCAAAAAAGGTAGTATCAATAACCTCTAAACCTGGAAATTCTCTTTCAAAACTTTCAGATATTAATCTATATACTTTCGTAGAGAGTGAAGCTTGTCATTTGGGTTTAGCTCCTACTACTTCAAGTACAGTAACTTTAGCCTTTGGAGATGCTTTGGCAGTTACTATATCTAAATTGAAAAATTTTAAAAAGGAAAATTTTCATATTTTCCATCCTTCGGGATCCTTAGGTTTAAAGCTTTTAAAAGTAAAGGATCTTATGAAAGAAGGTAAAGCTATTCCAAAGGTATATTTAGACACATCTATGATAGAAGTAATAAAAGAGATGTCTCAAAAAAAACTTGGTTGCGCTCTAGTTTTTGATAAAAGTGAAAATTTAAGGGGAATTATTACAGATGGAGATTTAAGAAGATTTTTAGAAAAGAAAAAAGATATATATAGCTCTACTGCTAAAGATGCTATGACTAAAAATCCAAAAACTATTTTTTATTTAGATTCCATAAAAGAAGCTTTAGATAAAATGGAAAACTATAAAATTACAGTTTTGCCAGTTGTAGATGAAAATAAAAGGGTGGTTGGTATTATTCATATTCATCATATTTTGGGGGTTAACTAAACATGGTTAAAATTGTTATTTTCGGAATTTTAGGAAGAATGGGAAAAACTATATACGAACTTTCTAAAAGTTTCGAAGATATAAAAGTTGTTGCCGGGGTAGATAGAAAAGAAGGAACTTTAGAAAATATTCCAATATATAAATCTTTATATGATATAAAAGAAGATTTTGATATTATTATAGACTTTTCTTTACCCGAAGGAACAAAAGAAGTTTTAAACTATTTAGAAAAGAACACTTCTAAAAAAGCTGTAATAGGAACCACTGCTTTGGATAAAAGTATCCTTGAAAAAATGGAAAAGTTATCTAAAAATACGGCTATTTGTTACTCTCCAAATATGTCCTTAGGCGTTAATCTTCTTTTTAAACTAACTGAAATTGCAACAAAACTTTTAAAGGATAAAGATTTTGATATCGAAATTATGGAAATTCATCATAAATATAAAAAAGATGCACCTTCAGGTACAGCTACTAGACTTTTTGAGATTATAAATAAAGTTTTTGGAAATTCTTTAAACCGAGTTTCCTGCAGAGATGGAGTAATAGGTGAAAGAAAGAAAAATGAAGTTGGAGTTATGGCCTTAAGAGGCGGTAATGTAGCTGGAGAGCATACTGTATATTTTTTCGGAGAAGACGAAAGAATAGAACTTACTCACAAAGCTAATTCTAGAAAACCTTTTGCAAAAGGTGCTTTATATGCTGCAAAATTTTTAAAAGAAAAAAAACAAGGTTTATACAACATGTTTGATGTCCTCGGCATTTAAACATGGTTAGCTCAAGAAAAATAATAAGTATCTTTTTATTAATTTTAATAAGTTTTTTTATAGCTCTTAATCTTATATTGAAGAATAACTTTTTAATTTTCGAAAAAAAGACTTTATATTTTTATACATCTTTACCCCTAAATGTTGCCAAAGAGATTTGTAAAGAATTCGAAAAAGAAAATCCAGACCTTGAAGTTGTAATAAAAAGATCCTCTTCTTCCTATTTAAGAAAGCAAATAGTAAAAAATATTTTAAATGGAAACATAAAGCTTGACGTAGGATTACTTGCAGACCCTATAAATGTTATCTCATTAAAAAAATTAAATTTACTTTTAAGGTTTAAAGTAGATGATCCTAAAAAATATTATTATGTAGATAAAGATAATTATTTTGTTTCCGCCAGAATTTTGATCCCAGTTATAGCTTACTCAAAAAATTTCAAAAAAGCAAAAATTTCTTCGTATTCTGAATTTTTAAAATATAAAAATTTAAAAATGGGAATCGTAGATCCACACTATTCCGGATTTGCTTTAGGACTTTTTTATTATGCTTTAAATTTTATAGGTGAAAGCTCATTAAGAAAAATGCTTAAAAATAATCATGTTTACATTTTTAAAAATAACTTAGAATTAGCTAAAGCTTTAAAGAAAAATAAAGTGGATATTGGAATTCTTATAGATTATTTTGCGAAAAACTATAATATATCTTTCATTTATCCAAAAGAAAATATATATATACCAAGTCCTATTTTTATTTTTAAATCAACAAATGATCCAAAATTATCTTTAAAGTTTCTTAAATTTATACTATCTGAGAAAGTTCAAAAAATTTTTTTAAAATACAACATGACTCCAGGAGAAAAAAAGTATCCCCTGCCCCCTTCAAAATACTATCAGGTAAATTGGGAAAATATTTTTTCCCAAAAAAACTTTACACTTCATAAATTTGAGGAAATGATTAAAAAGCTATTTTAATGAGGTATTTTTATATTTCTTTTAATTACCTTTTTCCCTTTTTTCTAATTTAAATTATTTTATTTACTGACTATCCTGATCTTTTAGAAATTTAAAAATTTATTTTATATTTTTTAATAATATCTTGAAAATTATTTAAAAAAGCCTATATTTATTAATAGATAAAGAAAATGATAAATAAGAACTAAAAGGAGGTTATAAAAATGGCTGAAAATAAAGTACAAAACCAAGAAGTTAAAGAAGAGGTAGTTACTTTAGCTCAGTTACAAGCTCAATTGAGAGCTCTTGTTGCAAGCATTGAAGCTGCAAGAGCAGAACTTGAGCTTATTCGCCAACAAATTTCTAATTTAAAACTTCTCAAAGTAACTTTAGCTAAATTAAAAGAACTTGGAGAAGGAAAAACAATTTTGGTACCTGTTGGAATAGATGCTGCTATTAAAGCTAAAATTGAAGATCCAAATACAATTATTATGACTATTGGACCAAATCTTTCTGTTGAGCTTTCTTACGAAGAAGCTTTAAAACACATTGACAAAAGAATTTCTGCATTAGAAGCAGCTGCTCTTTTAATTGAAAGAAGCATTGCAGAAACATATATGGCTCTTGAAGCTTTACTAGAAAAAGCTCAAACTTTAGAAAAAGAAGAAAAAAAGGAAGAAAATAAATAAAACAAAAGGGGCACCTTTAAAGGTGCCCCCTATTATTATTTTAGGGGGCAGAAAATGAGTATAGTTGAAAAGTGGATAAATGAGATAAAAGAAATGTTTCGTTTAAAAGATGAGAAAAAAAGAGAAATCAATAAAGAGCTTTTAAAACGTTTATACGAAGAAGAAATAAAACTTTTAAAGGAACTTTGCAAAGAAAACGAAAAAACTGTATATATTCGATCCTCTAATGTATATCTTCCAATCAGCTGCAAAGAAGCTCTTGAATATCTTGAAGAAAAAATCAAAGAACTTTCCTCCTAACTATATATTTTTCCCTTCTTTGCTATAATTTCCCATCAATTAATAATTTTTAGGAGGATAATGAATGATACTAACAAAAGAGCATGTAAAACTTTTAAAGGAAATATATGAAGGTAAATTAAGAGGAGATGAATTTTTTTCTGCAGCTGAAAAAGAACCTGAAATTTTAGAGTATTTAAATCAACTTAATCTAATAGGTCTTTTAAGACTGGAAGATAACGACAAATATCATCTTACTTATAGTGGAATGCTTGTAGCAGAAACAATTGAGGCAGCAGAAAAACAAGGTGTTATCAATATAGAAGATTGGGAAGAAGGATATCGCTGGGTGGGAACCGAAGTAATTGCAATGATTGAAGTTGCAAGAAAATGTCAAGGTAGATGTCCTCAAGATGTAGCTGAAGCTTTAGAAGAAAGAGGATTTGCTAAAAACGGACAACTTACTCCGCTTGCAGATACCATTTGGCAAGCTTATCAAGAAGCAAAACCTCATATTACTGTAGATAAAAGACTTACAGATTATATTAAAGAAATGCCTCCAGGACCAGGTCTTAAATCTATTTTAAAATTAACCGCAGATGTTGGAAAACATGAACTTTATGAACTTGAAGCTCAAAGACTTATAGCTTTCTCCGCTCCAAAATCTGATGTTTATGCTTTAACAGGACTTGGACAACAAGTGAGAGCAGGCTTATTAAAATCCGCTCCAGCTTTACCTATAAATGTATCTGCAGAAATATTAGAAAACTTAGCTAAAGTAGTTGAAGAAGGGAAAGATGCTATAGATAGCAAAATGTTTGAAAAACTTGTAGCTCAGGCTTATATTGATGAAGAAGGAAATCTTCTACCCGGAGGAAAACATCTATATCTTGCTTGGAAAATTTATACAAAACAAGTTAAAACCGATCCTTGGACGGTAGATTTTGATGAAGTTGAAATTGAAATTTTAAAAGCTATTGAAAAAATTTGGGAAACTCATAAAGAAAATCCAGAAATTTATCCTACTAAAGAAGAAATTTGGAAAACTGTATTTGAAAGAAAATTAAGAGAAGCTCAAAAGCTTTTAGAAAAATATGGAAGAAGATTAAAAGAGCTTCCAGAGAAAAAGCAACAGATTTTAAAAGAATTGCAAGAAGCAAAGAAAGTAGAGGAGTGGTTTAATAAGCATTATGATATTTCTACTGCTCTTTACTCTTTAGAAGCACAAGAAGCTATTAAAACAGATATAAACGAAAAAGGAAAACTTTATTATGACTTCACAGACTGGGGTAAAAAAGTTCTTCAAGATCAAAAACAAGTTAAAGAAAGACCGATTCCTGCCCCAGCTGTAAAATCTGTTACAGTAACTCGTCTTGAATTTAGAGCGCCAGATTACTCTTGGTTTATGAGAGGAGAAGAAGCTATTACCACCGGACAAGGAGCTCCAACTGCATCCGGAAGATTTTATGCAAGAATGGCAACTCATATCAATAGAGTTCCTCACTTAACCGCTTTTGAACTTAGAGTTTTAAAATGTATTCCTTATTTAAGAGGAGCATTTATCGAGGAAGATATTATTAAACCATACTTTAGTGACAAAGAAAGAGAAGATGTTTACCTTGCTTTGGAAAAATTAGATGCAAAAGGTATTGTAAACTTAGAAACCTGTGGAGTAGTAACTTTAACTGAACCCGGAAAACTTATCAAAAGAGCTACCGCAGGTACGCCAGAAGGAATTGCAAACCCAGTAAATCCATTCGTTATTAGAATAATCCGCGCAATTAAAGAAGTTGGTTCTTTATATGTAAAAGAGCAAAGAGTAAGAATTGAGCCGGAAAACTGGAAAGAAATTAAGAAGAAGGCTGGACTTACAGATGAAGAATTTGAAAAAGAACTCACTATTATGAAACAAGCAAAATTCTTAGGACAAAACTCTTTATTTGAATCTGGTCTTTTACTTTTACAAGCTGCGGACTTAATGAAAGCTGAAGAAAGAGCTTGGGAAGAAATAGATGTTTAATTGATGGGGGGATTTTATCCCCCCTTTTCTAATTTATTATTTATTATTTTAAAATTTATTATTAAAAAATAAAATAGCATCTCTAAAAATTTTTTAACCTTTCCAAAGTAATAGATTTAATCTTCTCAAAAAGATCTTTTAGATTGTTTTTAGAACTATTTAAAACCACAAATCTATTTTTATCCCTTTGAGAAATTTCTAAAAAACCTTGTCTTACTTTTTCAAAAAATTTCTTTGAAAGTTTTTCAATATTATCTTTTTTCTTTTTTTGAATTCTTTGAAAAGCTATGTTTACATCCACATCCAAAAGAAAAGTTAAATCTGGTTTTATATTTTCTGTGACAAATAAATTTAAAAATTCTAGAAAATTTATATCTAAACCCATCCCATAGCCCTGGTAAGCTATAGTAGAATCTATAAATCTATCAAAAATAATAATATTTTTTTCCAAAAATATATCTTTGTATTCTTCAAAAAGATAACTTCGGGAAGCTTCAAAAAGAAGAGATAAAGTTTTTGTATTTTTTTTTGGATCTAATTTATAAAGAATTATTTCTCGAAGAACTTCTCCTAGAGGAGAGCTTCCCGGTTCTCTAAAAATAAAAACGTTTTTATAAGGAATATCTAAAGAATTTATATTTTTCTTTAAAAAAGAATATAATTGGGAAGCGAGAGTACTTTTCCCGCTTCCCTCAATACCTTCAAAAGAGATAATAAAAGCTTTCTTATGCATTTCCAACTTGATTGGAAATTGGATATACGCTTACTACTTTTTTTCCTCTTTTAGTTTCAAATTTAACAATTCCGTCAACTAATGCAAAAAGAGTGTAATCATTACCCATACCAACATTGTTTCCAGGATAGATTCTTGTTCCTCTTTGACGAACTAAAATATTTCCAGCTCTTACTATTTGACCATCATGTCTTTTTACTCCAAGTCTTTTAGAAATAGAATCTCTACCGTTTCTAGAAGAACCTTGTCCTTTTTTATGTGCCATGGCGAGTTACCTCCAGATTAACTTTCAATTTTTTCAATTTTTATTTCTGTAAACCACTGGCGATGTCCTTTTTTTCTTTGCCAGTGTTTTTTTGGCATATATTTAAATACAATAATTTTTTCCCCTTTTCCATGTTTTAAAACTTTTGCAATAACTTTCTTTCCTAAATTTCCTACTTGAATGTTCCCATTTTCATCACTAATCATTAAAGTTTCAAGTTCTACAGTATCTCCTTCATTTGCATTTAATTTTTCTACTCTTAATATATCTCCTTCTTTAACCTTATATTGTTTTCCGCCAGTTTTTATAACTGCAAACATGCTAATTCCTCCATATTTTAAAATTTTTGGAAGATAATTTTAACACAATTGTTAAACTACATTAATTACTTTAAGGTGTAAAGTTTTTCTAAAATCTGCTTTAAATAATTTTTTCGTCTCTAAAGGTAATCTTTCTTGAAAGATTTTATAAAGTTTGTCCGAGGATAATGAATTTATAACTTTCATAGCTTTTTTCAAGTTGTATGAAACACAAACTAGTTTTATAATACCTTTAGATTTCAACTTATTTATAACTCAAGTTACTATAGTTAAAGATGAAGGTGGATAGAATTTTGATTTTCGAGAAATTATAAGGGGAGGATAAAGAATCCTCCCCTTATAGACTAAAATTTAAGGATTAACTTTATGATTTTTCCAATAAATCTTTATTTTATTAACTGTATTTTCATCTAAAGGAACATAACCAAGATCTTTTGCATCTTTTTTACCATTTTTAAAAGCCCAGTAGAAAAATTTATTTACTTCTTTATCCTTTTCTATTTTTTCCTCGGGAATTAAAATCATGGTTGCTACAGTTAAAGGCCAAGAATTTTTTCCTGGGGATAAAATTAAATTAGAGGGTAAATAAAAGTCATTTTCTGGAGACCATTTTGCATTTTTCGCAGCTTCTGTAAAGGATCTCATATTTGGTTTTACAAACTTTCCTTCCTTACTTTGAAGTTGCGCAGCTTTCAAATTATTTTTTAATTTATAAGCATATTCTACATATCCTATAGACCCAGGAATTTGTTTTATATATGCTGCCACTCCAAAATTTCCTTTTGCACCTATGCCAGTTGGCCACTCTACTACTTTACCATAACCTATCTTATTTCTCCACTCTGGACTTATTTGAGAAAGCCAATAAGAAAAATTCCAAGTTGTTCCCGAACCTTCAGCTCTGTGAATAACTGTAATTTTTTGATGAGGTAAATTTAAGTTAGGATTAGCTTTTTTTATTTTTTCATCATCCCAATATTTTATTTTTCCTAAAAATATATCTGCCACTACATCATTTGGAAGTTTTAACTCTCCATCTTTTACTTTATCCAAGTTATAAACAACTACTATGGCTCCAACTACACCCGGATATTGGAGAACGTGCCACTTTCTTAAAGTTACAGGTTCTAGCATTTGGTCTGAACCTGCAAAATCTACAAGACGATTTTTTATCATTTTTTGACCGCCACCAGAACCTATACCTTGATAGTTGACTTTTACTCCAGTTTCTTTATAATATTTTTTTGCCCAAGTTGTATAAACTGGATATGGAAAAGTTGCTCCAGCCCCATTTAATACAATTTTTGAAGATTTCTGAGTAGGATTTTGATTTTTAGAAAGTGTTTCATTTTTTTCAGATTTAGAAGAAAAGCAAGCATAAATACTACATAAAGATAAAACAAAAAGAAGTCTGAGAAATTTCATAGGAAACCTCCTAGTAATTTAGTTTAAAACTGGTAGGATTATAATCAAGAAAAGAAAAAAAATAAACTTTGGAAAGTAAATTATTAGTTAAAAAATAAAAGAAATTTGGGGCGAAATGCCCCAAACTAATTATTCATCTCTTTTAGAACTTTCTTAAGTTCTTCTTTTTCAAACTTGTAAACTTTTCCACATTTTGGACACATAACTTCGAGAAAACCTTTTTCTATGCCTTTTTCAATTTCTTCCTTTGGAAATTCCTTTAAAATTTTACGAGCTCCTTCTTTAGAGCATGTACATTTTTCCTTCTTTTCTTTAAGAATTTTTTCTAGCTCCTCTTTTGAAAATATATATTCCTTACCGCAAAAATGACATCTTACCTTGGCTTCACCCTCTTTAATAAGATGCTCTAAATCTTCTTTTGGAAGAGATAATAAAATGGATTTTGCTATATCTTTATTACACTTACAATTAAAGCTTATTTCTTTTAAAGCTAAAATAGCTGTTGTATATCCATCAAAAGCCATTTCTAAAATGTCTTCTGGGCGTTTTCCTTCTTCAAAGAGTTTAGAAATAGGAGGTAATTTCTTTACATTTTCTTCTATTTTATTAATAGTTTCTTCCTTTGCTCCAGGAAGAACTTGTATTAAAAGACCTCCTGCAGAAATAACATTACCATTTTCATCTACTTTTACTCCTAAGGAAACCGCAGAAGGAATCTGCTCAGATTTTGCAAGGTAATAAGCTATATCTTGAGCTATTTCTCCAGATACTAACGGTACTGTACTTTCATAAGGATTTTTAAGACCATAATCTTTTATAACCGTTAAATACCCCTGACCTATAAGAGATTTTATATCAAACTTTTTTTGACCATTTTCTTCTTTTATAACTGTAGGAAGATTTGGATTTAAAATATAACCTCTTACATTTCCTTTTGCATCTGCTTCTACCACTACACCTTTAGCTGGACCATTACAATCTATTTTTAATAAAAGACGTTGATTAGTTGCATGTTTTAAAAGCGAAGTTAAAAGTAAAGCTCCTGCCATAGCTCTTCCAAGTATTACAGTTGCTGCCGGAGATAAATTATGTCTTTTTTTAGCTTCCTCTAATGCATTTTTTATTTTTACACAAAAACCCCTTATAGCATCTTCTTTAGTTACAGCAATAACACCATAATCTCTATCTTGAAAATAATTTTTAAAGTCCTCTTTTACTTGTTTATCTAACACCTTTAAAACATTACTACTTTTTATTTCTTTCATTTTATACCTCCATTTTAAAAAATATAAAATATTTTTTAAGATTTAATTTAAGATTTTCCTTTGGATTTTCAAGATTGATAAATTTTGAATATTAAATAACCTATTGAAATATTATGAAGGTATGATATATTCTAGATTGTATATAATTAAATATAATTTCGCTAAATCTTCAAAAATAAGAGGTGCTCTTTGCTTAAAATAAAAAATTTATCTTATGGAAAGGACAAAAAAATATTAAAGAATATAAATTTGGAAATACCAAAAAATGAGATATTTGCCATTATAGGACCAAATGGTGCTGGAAAAAGTACGTTATCAAGCATTATTATGGGATTAATAAAAGATAATGTAGATGGTGAAATAATATTTGAAAATAAACTTATTAATAATTTAGAAATTTTTGAAAGAGCTAGACTCGGAATGACTATGGCTCCTCAAAGTGTTGCAGAATTTGAGGGTATTACTGTAAGCGAATACTTAGATCTTTCAAAAAAATATGCAATAAATAATTGGTTCTCCGACAAAGAAGAAGTTTTAAAGCTTGTTGGCTTAAATCCAAAAAAGTATTTAAATAGATTTGTAGATAATACTCTATCTGGAGGAGAAAGAAAAAGAATCGAACTTGCCAGTATTCTATTTTTTGGTCCTAAATTTGTTATTTTAGACGAAATAGATTCTGGAATAGATTTCACATCTATTGAAGATATTGGAAAAATTTTACATATTTTAAAAGATAAAGATGCAACAATACTTATGATTACTCATAATGAGAAACTTTTAGATTTTGCGACAAAAGCGGCCTTACTTTGTAACGGAGAAATTATAAAAACGGGTTCTCCAAAAGAAATAAAAGATTTTTTTGAAAAATGTAAAGTTTGTGAGCTTGAAGATAAAATAAAAGAGGTAAATAATCGTGAGTAACATATTTAATAATTTATTTTCCTTAGGTTTACCAAAAGATATTTTAAATTCTCCTTCTTTAATAGTGGAAGGAAATAAAGTAATAAAGGAAATTCCTTATCCTGGGATTTTAATAGAAAAACACGAAAAACTCCAAGGATTATTTATAAATATTACAGTTTTAGAAAACATAAAACCAAAAAAACCTATTCATTTATGTTTATCTAAAATTGGAGCAGGTAGTCAAGAAATTTTTGTAGATATATTAGTTGGAAAAAATTCAAAAGTTAAGTTTATATCTCACTGTGCATTTAAGGGAAAAAATATAAAGCATATAACCAAAACAAATTTTAAAGTAAAACAAAACGCATATTTAGATATAGAAGAGATTCATTATCATGATAAAGATCTTGATATTTTAATAGATACTCAAAGTAAAGGAGTAGTTGAAGATTACGGAACATATAAAAGTCTATTTAAGATAGATAAAAATAATGCTGGAAAAGTTAACGTTACCTATGAAGTGGATGTTTTAAATTATGCTTCTATTGATATAGAAACAAAAATGGCTGGAAGAGATGGAGACGATATATTTGTAAAAGATATAATTTATTTAAAGGGAAAACACTCTAAAGCTATTTCAAAAAGTAGAATAGTTGCTTTAGGTAAAATGCGAGCAGAATTTTATGGAGAAACCTACGGAATAGGAGATTATGCAAGAGGTCATATAGATTGCTCTGAAATCATTAGATGTAAAGATGTTGTTTTAAAGGCTACTCCAGTAGTAGTCGTAAACAATCCTACTGCAAAAGTTACTCATGAAGCTGCGATAGGCTCCTTGGATAAAAAACAAATTCAAACTTTAATGCTAAAAGGTTATGATGAAGACGAAGCTGTGGAAATAATTGTTCGAGGCCTTTTAAAATAACTACATAATATAATAATAAAACCTAAATTTGATTTTGCTAAAATACTTTAACTAAAAATCAAGAGGGATATAAATATGGTTTTTGAAGAAGTTTTAATAGCTTCAGATCATGCCGGCTTTGACTTAAAGCAAGTTATAAAAGACTTTTTAAAGGAGAAAAATATAAAAGTTGAAGATTTAGGAACTTATACAAAGGAGTCATGTGATTATCCAGTCTATGCCAGAAAACTTTGTAAAGAACTTTTAAAAAGAGAAAAAGAAGGAAAAAAAGTATGCGGAATTTTACTTTGCGGAACAGGAATAGGAATGTCCATTCAAGCAAATAGATTTAAGGGCATTAGAGCTACTTTATGTAGTACAGAATATACTGCAAAAATGAGTAGAAGACATAATAATGCAAATGTTTTATGTTTAGGAGGAAGAGTTTTAGGCCCTGAGCTTGCTAAAGCTATTGTTAAAGATTTTTTAAATGAGGAATTTGAAGGAGGAAGACATCAAAGAAGAGTGGAGTATTTTGATAAAGATCTAGATATTTAATTTGAGGAAAAGATGATTTTTTTAGTAGATGCAACCGGCCTTTATTATCGATCTTATTATGCTTTAAAAAAAGCAAATTTAAAAAATTCAAAAGGATTTCCAACATTTGCAATTTTTGCATTTTTAAGAAGTTTAATAAAGTATTATAAAGATTATAAACCTAAAGATTTTATTTTTGTTTTTGACACTCCACTTCCTTCCTCTCAAAAATACAGAAAAAACACTTTTTCTGCATATAAAGCTAAAAGATCAAAAATTTATCAAAATGATTTTAAAGTTCAAATCCCAGTTTTGAAAAATATTTTGACTAATTTAGGTTTTTTAGTTTTAGATAGCGGATTTTATGAGGCAGATGATATTCTTGGAAGTTTAGCAAAAAAATTAGAAAAGGAAAAAACAGATATAGGAATTATAACCTTTGACAAAGACCTATTTCAAATTATTTCAGATAGAACCTCCATTTATAGAATTAAACAAAAAATAGAAAATTTAGAGATTTGGGATAAAGGAAGATTTATAAAAGAGTATGATTTTCAACCCGTATCGTTCCCAGATTATCTTGCCTTATGCGGAGATCAAGTAGATAATATTCCAGGCGTTCCGGGAATAGGGCCAAAAACTGCTAAAAATTTAATAAAAGCTTATACAAACCTAGAGGGTATATACAAAAATATAGAGAAAATTCCGTTAAATCTTAGAGGAAATTTACTTGAACATAAAAATGAAGTTTTCAAATATAGAGATTTAATAAAATTAAAAACAGATATAGATGTAAACTTAAAAAAATTACAACCAAATTATGAAAAAATTAAAAGTATTGTCTTAGACGAACTTGAGATGAAAAAGCTATTTTCTGAAATAGAGAAAACTTTTTTTCTTTCCTCAAGTTTATTTTAATTAGAGGTATAAACCTTTGAAATTAAAAAATATCTTTAAATATTTAATATTATATTTCGCATTTTTCTCTTTTTGTTTTGCAAAAAAAGTTTGTGCCTATAAAGAATATATTTATTATGTTAAAAAAGGTGATACTATCTGGAAAATAGCTAAAGAGTTTAAGACTTCGGCAAAAGCTATAAAAAGATGGAATAAATTAAAAAGTTATCATTTAAAACCTGGTCAAAAACTGTATATATATAAAAAGATTTGTTGGGAATCTTTTAATCCTTATAAAAAAGATAATAGGATAGATTTAAATTTAATTGTTAAACTAAGTGAGAAAGGGAAATTAAAACCCACGTATAAAAAAGAGATAATTTGCAAAGAAAAAGAAATTATCCATATTGTAAAAAAAGGAGAATCTTTATGGAGCATAGCAAGAAGGTATGGAATTTCTATAAAAAAGATAAAAAAAGATAATAATTTAAAAACCAATATATTAAAACCTGGTCAAAAACTAGTTATAAAAAAGAAAGTTTGCAAAATTATTATAAAAAAACCTGAAATTATAAAAAAGGAAGTAAAAACCTCTAAAAGGAAATTTATTATATTATATAAAGTAAAAAAGGGAGATAGTCTTTGGAGCATAGCAAAAAGATTTAATGTTTCTATAAAACTTATAAAAAAAATAAATAATTTAAAAAGTAATTACCTAAAAGTTGGTCAAATTTTAAAAATTCCTACCTACAAGGTAAACAAACTTGGAAATCTAGTTATAAACCGACCTCTAAATTTCATTTGGCCAGTAGATGGATGTATAGACACTTCTCCAAAGAAAAAGGGCTTTAATAATTCTATTATATTTTGTGCCCCTATAAATACTCCTATAAAAGCTGTTGAAGTAGGAAAAGTTCTTTTTGCGGGACCAAATGATAAATTTGCAAAAGGACTTGGAAACATCGTTATTTTAGAGCATCCAAAAGGTTTTGTAAGTGTATACGCAATGCTTTCAAATATTACTGTTAGAAAAGGAGATATTGTAGAAAAAGGAGAAACCATAGGTTATACAGGCAGCTCTCCTTTATTTAACACTACGGGAGTATTTTTCTATATTTTAAAGAAAAAAGGGAAAAGGTATTACTCCCTTGATCCCCTTAAAGTTTTGAAGTAATTGACCCACAAAGATTAAAGTGATATATTTTCCTTTCAAATTGAAATAAGGAGGGCTATAAATGTTTTTAGGAAAACTAAAGGAAGTAGATAAAGAAGTTTTTGATGCTATAGCTTGTGAGCTAAAAAGACAAGAAGAACATTTAGAGCTTATTGCTTCAGAAAATTTTACACATTTGGATATTATGGAAGCTCAAGGAAGCGTTCTTACAAATAAATATGCTGAAGGTTACCCTGGAAAGAGATATTATGGTGGATGTGAATGTGTAGATATTGTAGAAAAACTTGCTATAGAAAGATGTAAAGAAGTTTTTGGAGCAGAACACGTAAACGTTCAACCTCATTCAGGTTCTCAAGCAAATCAAGCTGTATTTCTAGCTTGTTTAAAACCTGGAGATACTATTATGTGTATGGAACTTTCTCACGGAGGACATTTATCTCACGGAGCTAAAGTAAACATCTCTGGAAAATGGTTTAATCCGGTTTATTACGGGGTTAGAAAAGAAGATGAAAGAATAGATTTTGATCAAGTATATAAACTTGCAAAAGAACATAAACCAAAACTTATTATTTGTGGGTACTCCGCATATCCAAGAATAGTTGATTTTGAAAAATTTAGAGAAATAGCAGATGAAGTTGGAGCTTTACTTTTAGCAGATATTGCTCACATTGCGGGACTTGTAGCTGCCAAACTTCATCCTTCCCCTTTCCCAGCTTGTGATTTTGTAACAACAACTACCCATAAAACTCTAAGGGGGCCTCGTGGTGGAGTTGTAATGTGTAAAAAAGAGTATGCTAAAGATATAGATAAAGCTGTATTTCCTGGGCTTCAAGGTGGTCCTTTAATGCATGTTATTGCAGCAAAAGCTGTATGTTTTAAAAGAGCTTTAACAGATGAATTTAAAAAGTATCAAGAACAAGTTATAAAAAATGCAAAGGCCATGGCTGAAGAATTTTTAAAACTTGGATATAGATTAGTTTCCGGAGGAACAGATAATCATCTTATGCTTGTTGATTTAACAGATAAAGGTATCACTGGAAAAGAAGCTGAAGAAGCTTTAGGAAAAGCTAATATTACAGTAAATAAAAATACAATCCCCTTTGAAACTAGAAGCCCATTTGTAACATCAGGAATTAGAGTAGGTTCTCCGGCTATAACTGCAAGAGGTTTAAAAGAAGATGAAGCCAGACTTATAGTTAGACTTATAGATAGGGTTTTAAAAAATATTAATAATGAAAAAGAAATTAATAAAGTGAAAGAAGAAGTTAAGGAAATTTGTTCTAAACATCCTCTTTATCCAGAACTTTGGAATTATTATTTTGAAAATAAATAAAAAATTAACTTGAGCGGCCTCCCTTTTAAAGGCCGCTCAAATTATTAACTTATTGTAAAGTTAAATAAAGAATTCCACCTTCCCTATAAATCTTTAAAAGAACTCCTTCTTCTTTATACTTTTCTAAGATCTTAGCGAGTTCTTCTGGGGATTTAACAGGTTTTAAAGTTTCTAAGTTAAAACCAGCTTCCAAAATAATATCTCCTCTTTTTAAACCAGCTTCATCAGCTGGACTAAACGGTTTTACATTAGTTACAAGAAGACCACTAATATTTTCATCTATACCAAGTTTTCTAGCAAGTTCGGGAGTTAATTTTTGAACGGAAAAGCCAAGTTCTTTATATATTTCTTTAAAAGAAACAAAATCATTAAAAGATCCTATTTTTACCGGGATAGTAATTTTTTGACCATTTCTGATAACTTCTATATTTACCCAGGAATTTGGCTTAGTATTCATTACTTTAAGTTGTAGATCTGCAGTGTCTTTTATATCTTCTCCATTATATTTAACAATAATATCCCCGGGTTTTATACCAGCTTTATATGCAGGAGAATTTGGAATTACTCTTTCAACTAACACTCCATGATTTATTCCTAGTTTGCTTGCAAGTTCGGGAGAAACATCGGCAATATAAACTCCAAGATAACCTCGGATAACTTTTCCATAAGCAATTAAATCGTGAATAACTTTCTTAGCAATATTTATTGGGATTGCAAAACCAAGTCCCTGAGCGTTCTTAATAATAGCCGTATTTATTCCTATCACTTTACCATAAATATCGCAAAGAGGCCCTCCTGAATTACCAGGATTTATAGCTGCATCAGTTTGAATAAAGTCCTCAATTGGATTTAAACCTAAAGAATGTCTTCCAGTTGCAGAAATAATCCCATGAGTCACAGTCCACTTAAGTCCAAATGGATTTCCAATAGCAAAAACTAAATCTCCTACTTTTATTTTTGAAGAATCTCCAAATTCAACAACTGGAACTTTCTTATTTCCAACCTTTATCTTAATTACGGCTACATCTGTTCTTTTATCTCCCCCCACAATTTTTGCAATATAGGTAGAACCATCTTTTAAAGTTACTTTTATCTTATCTGCTTTTTCAATTACATGATAATTTGTAGCAATATATGCCCATCCATCTTTTACCATAAAAATAAATCCACTTCCGAGAGCTTTTGTCATAATATCTGGATGTTTGAATTTAAAAGGTATATCAAATGGAAGATCAAATGGTAAATCAAAATCTTTTAGATTAATATCTACATTCACCTTTACCTTTTTAGTTGTTGAAATATTAACTACAGCTGGAGATACCTTTTTTGCAACATATTCGGCAATTTTTTCAAAAGCTAAAACGTATTTATAATCTTCTTTAGAAGGTTTTTCTATTTTTGAATTTTTTAGATCTTCAATAGTTAAAGAAAATGCATAAGATGTGGAAAATAAAAAAGCTAAACTTAAAGAAATAAATTTTTTCATGGGCCCCTCCCAAAATAATTTTTTATAAAGCCCTCTACGTAAAGCGGGGCCTTATATATATCTCAGTTTGGATTATATCACAAAGTTTTAAATATATTTTTTTGTACTTTATTTTTAAAAGTTAGGAAAAGATATTATAAATTTCAAGAATAATTTTATAATTAGATATAAAGTACAATTAAAATATTTAAATTCAAACATATAAAAATATTTCAAAAATATAATACATATTGAAATATCTAAAGTTGGAACAAATTTTGAGAAATTATTTAAGATAAAAGTTATTATCAAATACTTGACATTTTCAGTTTAATTCTTATAATTACACATAGATAATTAAAAGAAAATTTAAACAAGGAGGATTGAACATGGCATTAGTAGGAAAAAAAGCACCAGAGTTTAGCTTAAAAGCTTATGATCCAGTTAAAAAGGACTATATTGATGTTAAATTAGAAGACTATAAAGGAAAATTTTTAGTACTTTGCTTCTACCCAGCAGACTTCACTTTTGTATGTCCAACTGAAATTGCAGCTATTAACGCAAAATTGGATGAAATTAGAAATATTGGAAAATTAATTGGAAATGAAGATATTAAAGCTGATGTACTTGCAATTTCTACAGATACTCACTTCAGCCACCAAATTTTCTGTGAAGTTGAACCTCTTTTAAAAGACTTAAAATTCCCACTTGCAGCTGATCCAACTGGAAAAGTATCTAGAGAATATGGTGTATATATTGAAGAAGAGGGAATTGCAAGAAGAGGAAGATTTATTATCAATCCAGATGGAATTGTAGTAGCTGAAGAAATTTTAGAACCACCAGTAGGAAGAAATGTAAATGAACTTATCAGACAACTTGCAGCTTGGGCATATGTATATACTCACCCAGGTGAAGTTTGCCCAGCAAACTGGAGACCTGGAAAGAAAACTTTAAAACCAGGACCAGATATTGCGGGAAAAGTAGGAACTGTAATTACAATAGATGAAATTTTAAGTTAAGATATTTTGGGGGCTTTTTGCCCCCTTTTTATTATTTGAATTTAAAATAATTTTGAATTTAAAATGATTGAATAACTTTTTAAACTAAAATAAAAATAAATATTACTTAAACACCTGCAACGGAGAGTAGGAATAAGCTTCAATATCTATCTCACTTTCCCCAAATTTCTTATACAAAAATCCACCAATATATGCTACCATAACTCCATTATCAGAGGTATATTTTAAATCTGGTAAAAACACTTGTATTCCTTTTTTTTCTAATTCTAGTAGTTTTTCTCTAAAATAAGAATTTGCCGAAACTCCGCCTGCAACAGCTATATTTTTTATTTTATAAATTTCCAGTACTTTTTTTATTTTAGATATTAAGTAATCTATAGCATACTTTTGAAAAGAAGCCGCAAGTTTTTCTTTATCTATTCCTTTTTTAAAGAAATTTATAGCCTGAGTTTTAAACCCACTAAAGCTCAAATTCAAAGGAGATTTTTTTATATGAGGATAAGTAAATTTTATATACTCACCTTTATATTTTTTAAAAATTTTATCTATATGAGGACCTCCTGGAAAACCAAGACCTAAAATATGAGTGCCAACCTTATCAAAAGCCTCCCCAAGAGCGTCGTCTAAAGTTTTTGCAACTAAAGTATATTTTCCTACATCCTCCACCAAATAAAAATGAGTATGTCCACCTGAAACAACTAAACTTAGAAAAGGGAAAGGAATATCCTCTTGTTTAAAACCAATAAAGGGAGAAAATATATGGGCTTCTAAATGGTCTACGGCTCTAAGGGGTTTTTCCAAAGCTAAACTTAAAGCCTTTGCAAATGAAAGTCCAACAAACAAAGACCCTATAAGACCAGGTCTATGAGTTACACAAATTAAATCCAAATTTTGAGGTTTTAAGTTAGCTTTTTCCAAAGCTTTTTTAAAAAGAATATCTATAACCTCTAAATGTGCTCGGGCCGCATATTCGGGTACAACTCCCAAAAATTTTTTATGGATTTCATTTTGAGAAGATACAAGATGAGCTAAAACTTTATGATTTTTAAAATTATAAATTCCTATTCCCGTATCATCACAAGATGTTTCTATACCTAAAGCTATCATTTAACTTCCTCTAAATTTAAACGCGGAAAGAGAATTTCGCCTTTATTTAAAGTTCTTCCTTCTTCCAAAAAGAAGTAATCTAAAAGTTTTTCTTTTTTAGCAAATTCAGGGTGATACTTTAAGTTAGTTATTTCATAACCAAGCATTTTAAACATATTTCTTGCTTTATCTGGCATAATGGGGAAAACTAAAGAAGCTATTGCAAATAAAGCACTTAAAATATTATACATTACTATTTTTAACTCTTTTGTTTTTCCTTCTTTATTTAATTTCCAAGGTGCTTTTTTATCTATATAGTAATTAATAAAACGAATATATTTCCAAATTATTTCAAAAACCTTTGTTATATTTACTTTATTTAATTCATCAATAATATCATTAATAGTTTTTCTTAAAAGAGCAATAATAAGAATATCTAAATCTTTATCTTCAAAAACTTTTTCATCGTATACTTTCTTATAAAGATTTTCAATATCCTTTAAAGAAAGAGAGTTTGCTTTATTATAAATTTCTTTTAAATATTCCTTTTCTTCCTTCAAAATAGGAACTTTACCTTCAAAATATTTAAAAGCCATATTTATAGAGCGATTAAATAGGTTTCCAAGATCATTTGCAAGATCTGCATTATATCTTTCCACAAACGCTTTATACGAAAAATCCCCATCTTGCCCAAAAGGTACATGAGCAAATAAAAAGTATCTAATAGGACTTGGTCCAAATTTTTCTAAAAGCTCTTTTGGATCTATAACATTTCCTAAGGTTTTACTCATTTTCTTTCCATCTACGGTCCACCAACCATGTCCAAAAACTTTTTGAGGAAGATAAACTTCCAAAACTTCTTTTAAAATTTTATTTTTATCTTTATCTTCTATATCCTCCCAATTTTGAGCTTCTTTTTCACTAAAACCAAACTCTTTAAGCTTATTTTCTATTTCATACTTATAAAGACTCATTAAAAAAGCGGGCCAATAAACTGTATGAAATCTTAAAATATCTTTACCTACCATATGAAGATTTGGAGGCCAAAAGCCTTTTTTTAGACCAGCTGTCATATAGTTAAAAAGAGCGTCAAACCAGACATAAATAGTTTGGCTCTCATCAAAAGGAACTTTTATTCCCCATTTAACTCTATTTGAGGGACGGGATACAGATAAATCTTTTAAACCTTGTTTAACAAAATTTATAATTTCATTTTTCCTATACTCAGGCAAGATAAAATTCGGATTAAGCTCATACCATTTTAAAAGTTTTTTTTCATACTTTGATAAAGCAAAAAAGTAAGTTTCTTCTTCTAAGTATTCACAAGGTTTATTATGGATAGGACATTTATAATCATTATCCTTTATTTCACTTTCAGGTTTAAATTCTTCACAAGAAACACAATAGTATCCCTTATAAGTTCCTTTATAAATATCTCCATTTTTATAACATTTTAAAAATACACTTTTAACAAGATTTATATGATCTTCATCCGTAGTTCTAATAAATCTATCATAGGAAATATAATATTTATCCCAAAGCTCTTTAAAACGAATCGCTAAACTATCCACAAATTCCTTTGGAGAAGAAAATCCTTTTTCAAGAGACGCTTTTTGAATTTTTAAGCCATGTTCATCGGTTCCCGTTAAGAAAAATACATCCTTTTCTAAAAATCTATTAAAACGGGCCATAATATCACTTGCTATAGTTGTATAAGCGTGTCCTAGATGAGGTACATCATTTACATAGTAAATTGGAGTTGTAACAAAGTATTTCATCTTTTTTTTAATCCTCCATATAATTTAATTTTTTAAAAACTAATTTATTCTACACTAATTTATTCTTCCTCCTTTAAAAATTCACCATTTGGTAAAAGATTAACAGGCACCTTTTGTCCCGCGTTTCTAAGTTGATATCTTTTACAATAAGTAGG